>JAABUJ010001407.1_pt1 | contig 35751 bp, 35 predicted proteins | sample 5559131 | NCBI WGS metagenome assembly JAABUJ01 (sample SAMN10711875, study PRJNA513366) | rock metagenome | isolation source: Antarctica rocks | place: Antarctica: Victoria Land, Mt New Zealand nord | collected 2016-01-07 | reverse complement strand
CGGCCGGTGCAGCGCACCAAGACCGGCGTTGCAGCGTCCCCGCGCGGCCTGTGCGCTCATGGAAGTCGCACCTTTTTCGTGCGGGCGCGCGCGGCGAGCAGCGCGCGCCGCGCCGCGGCAAGTGCTGCGGGCAGGGGGCTGCGCGGCCTCCGCCTGCGGTTTGCGACCTGAAAGGCTAGGCGGGCCCAGCTGGCGTGCCAAGTGAGGTGCAGCGGCTCGCCCGCCATGGCCCTGCCACTGTATGGGAGGGCACTGAGCAGCTTACATGTCATCCTGGGGCGCAGTGGCCTGCGCTTAGGGGGCGGGCGCGGGCAGCGCCAGCAGCATTTTGCGGCGGTTGTGTAGCTCTCTGGCGGTTTGCCAAGAGCAGTGGGGTCGGGCGGCCTCACCGCCGCGCCGGTAGACTTGCACCTCCCCAACAGGCCGCCAGCTTTGTTGTTCGTGTGATAGGATCAGCGGTTGAGCCCTGGCGCTTCCATGTCTGCAGCCTTTGTTTGCGGCCCAGCTTGCAAGGCCTTCTCGGAACTCAGCTACTAGAAAGAAGCCCCTGCCTAGACCACCTCGGGGCCTGTAACACTCAAGAGCTGATGACGTGCACGCTGATGTACGCTGACAGCTCCATCATGCTGTCAGACTCTGAAAGTCTGATAAGGGGGTCAAAACCCTCTTTTTTAGGCCCTGCTGCCTAGCACGTGCACACTCAAATCTGAAAAGACAGGTAATGCAGCATGCAGGTTTTCGCTTGTCAAGTTCTGTGGCAAGTCACAGAACACAAAAGAACTGTGAACACCACTGAACACATCGCTTTGGTACAATATTACACAGCGACCGGGCCACTGTAGATCTGCACAGCCAACAGCCAGCGCAGCTACTGCAGCGCGCCCGTCAACAAATTTTGCTTGCCCAGCTTGCTGGCAGGACAAGCAGAGTGCGCAGCACAGCAACTCGGCATTGGCGCAGCGCACGATGTGACGCGCAGGCGCCGGAGGTCTTCGGCGCCAGGCTGTGCCGCGCCTGCTGCAGGTGGCATGGCAGCAGCCGCGGGTGCTGGCGCGGAGCGCAGCAAGGTAGTTGTCTGTGACAACGGCACAGGTGTGGAGGGTCCTGGTCTATTGCACATGGTGTGCACAACAGGGCGAAGTAGCGGTGCTTTGCCCTCCTGTGAGGTGTACGGAAGGGCAAAACAGTGCTACTTCTGTAACGGCCTCCACCTGCACACACATGCTAGACAGCAAGCAGCCCTATCAGGCTGCTCCTAGATGCAGCACCCGCGCCCGCAAGTGCAGCCTCGCGCGTGTGCGTCTGTGCGCAGGCTTTGTCAAGTGCGGCTTCGCCGGCGACCTGTGGCCTCGCGCGGTGTTCCCCTGCGTAGTAGGTCACCCTGCGAACCCCAGGCACGGCGAGGAGCAGGTGCGGTACTTCTATCTGCGCAGTGCGTTCTGCTAAGACCCAAGGCGGACACACGCGAGGCGTGCGCACACAGGGCGTGCTCGTCGGAGAGGCCTGCACCGAGGAGCACAAAGACGTGAACGTCTCGTACCCCATCACCAACGGTGCGTGCAGCAACACCTCGCTCGGCGCCGCTCAGCGCAGACGCGAAGGCTGATGCGTCTGGGGCTCCTGTGCAGGCGTCGTTAAGAACTGGGACGACATGCACCATGGTCTGCCCACCCCGGCCTTGCAGCCAAGTTCCTCCCTCCTTGCCTTTGACAAGCAGGGCAAGCAGCCCGCCAACCCAGCACCTGATGACACATTTTTGCTGAGGGCCGGGCGTGGCGCCCAGTCTGGGACCACACCTTCAGCGAGGTCCTCGGCGTGGACCCCGCGGACGCACGCATCCTGCTGACGGAGCCGCCGCAGAACCCGCTCGCCAACCGCGAGCGCCTCCTGGAGACCATGTTCGAGCGCTACGGGTTTGCAGGCGCGCCCGGCTGCCGCGCGCGCGCCGCCCTGTCAGGCGCACCCGAACCGAGGCTGTTGCGTGTCGCGCGCAGGCGCCTTTGTTCAGATCCAGGCAGTGCTGACGCTCTACGCACAAGGTGCGCCCCGCAGCCCATTATGTTGATACCCCGTCGTGGCCCCACCCGTCACGCACTATTGCATGACTTGGACCACGTGGTGTGGTGGGAGGCGCCGGCCAGGGACCCCTGAGGCAGGCCACTCTTGGGACAGGGCTGATGACGGGCTTGGTGGTCGACAGCGGAGATGGCGTCACGCACCTCGTGCCTGTTGTGGAGGCGCGGCTCTGCCACACATGGCACTTTGCGTGGCGACCCGCTGAGCCTTGTCCCTGGGCCCTGGCGCCTTGCGCCTGCCTCCTGTAGCCCCGTGCACTTGCGCGGCGCATGCGCTCTCTTCAGTGCGAGCGCCCGTCCAAAGAGGCGCGCTTGCAGCAGCTCGGGGCTCCGGCTCTCCTCAGCGCTTCCCAGCGTGTGCCCGTCCCCCATGCCTGACCTGCCACGCAGGGCTATGCGCTCCCGCACCTGACGCGGCGCCTGGACATCGCCGGGCGGCACGTGACGCTGCGCCTCGCGGAGCTGCTGCGCCGGCGCGGTCACGCGGCCGGGCCGGCCGTGACCCTGGACGCCGTGCGGCGCCTGAAGGAGCGCCTGTGCTACGTGGCCGCCGACCTGCCGCGCGAGCAGCAGGCGCGCGCGCGCGCGCGCCCTCTCCTTGAGCCGCGCCGCTTCTGACGCGTGTCCAGCTTCAGTGTAGCAGCTGATGTCTGGTTCGATGTAGCAGCTGGGACTATGACAGCTGGCTCGCCGCGCGTTGTGGCCTTGCTACGGGGAATAGATAGGAATTGCGATGATCTGGGCAGTGCGCCGCGGGGGGCGGCTCATGGCATGGCCCGGCTGAGCGGCTGCTCATGCGCCGTCCGGTGAGCGGGAGGCCCTGTGCTCTCCCCTCAGCCCTGACGCTCCTGCCTGCCTCGCTCGTGCATGCGGCCCCATCTTTAAATGGCGACCCCGGCGCACGCTGTGTGCCCCGCAGCTGGCGCGCGAGACGACCGTGCGCACGGCGAGCTACACGCTGCCGGACGGGCGCGTCATCCGCGTGGGCGCTGAGCGCTTCATGGCGCGCCCCCGTGACAGCCTGCTGACGCAGATGCATGGCTCCCCATGCAGCCGCCACACCTGCACCTCGCCGCCTGCGTGGGCGGCTGCTTGTTGCCATGCGCGTCATCTGTCTTATGGTGACTTTGTAGATGCGCTGCTGAGCGCCTGCAATGATGACAGGCCCCGGAAGCGCTGTTCACGCCCTCCCTGGTCGACCTCGACCGGCCAGGCATCGCCGAGATGGTGCACTGCTGCATCCAGGTGCCCAGCGCCCGCCCTGCCCAAGCCGCGCGCCGCTTTTGCCCAGGCACGGAGCCTCATTGACCGGCGGCTGGTCGCTGTCGAAGGGGGGCCCTGCCGCCCATGCGCCCGCGTGCTTCAGGAGTCTGGGGTCAGGGGGGTGTCCGAGCAGGCTGTTCCGCATGCGCGCATGCCGTCGTCCAAGGCAGGGCACCGCACCGCGAGAAGTGCACATGCCCTGCCGTGTCAGCGAGCGGTCGCGCGGCAGCATGCGCGCCTCTGCCGCGCCCGCGGAGCCGCGCGCGCGCGCGCCGGCAGGAGGCCGACGTGGACAACCGCAAGCGCCTGTACGAGGCCGTCATGCTGAGCGGCGGATCCACCATGTTCCCGGGCCTGCCCACGCGCCTGGAGTGCGACGTGCGGCGGCTCTACCTGGACCGCGTGCTCAAGGTCGCCCCCGCTGCCCCCCCGCTCCCTGCGCGGGGCTGCGGGACCCTTGGCGCAGGCCGCCAGCGGCGCCGCCAGCCACGGAGGCGGGCACGGGGGGCGGGCGAGGTGCGGCGCCGGCGCACATGCATGCGCGTGCAGCGCCTGGCGGCAGCGTGCGGCGCCGCTGCCCATGGTCGCCCGGCAGTTGCGCCTGCCGCGCGGTCAGGGCGTCCAGCCTCGTGCGTGATGCGCCAGAGCACCCCTGGCACGCGCCGTGCGGCAGCCGAGGCTGTGGCCCGCCTGCGCGAGGAGCGCCGCCGGACGCCCCGCGCGCGCGCGGGCCCGCCGAGGCCGGCTCACGCCCCGCCCCGCGCGCAGGGCGACGCGCGCGGGCTGGCGCGGCTGCGGCTGCGCGTCCTGGACCCCCCGCGGCGCAAGCACCTCGTGTTCTTGGGCGGCGCGGTGCTGGCGGACATCATGCGCGAGCGGCCGGAGTTCTGGGTGTCGGCCCCCGAGTGGGCCGAGGACCCGCGCCGCGCGCTGCTCAAGTGCGGCCGCGCGTGAGCGCGCGCCCGCCCGGTCGCTCGCGGGCTGCCGCCGTGTGCTGTACCGGCGAGGGCGCGCGCGGCGAGGAGGGCGCCGGTGCCCGTTCATAGCATGGGGGGCTGGGGTATGCAGGGTCTGGTCTCGTGTCGGCCTGTGAGCCACGCATGACCTGGCCAGGGCTTACTTACACTCTCACGGACTGCACGAACTCCCTGGAACGTGAGCGCATGTGACCTCCACGGCCAGCACCATACACTAGCGAAATAGGCGCACGCGGAATGAAGCTGGACATGCAACTGGACATGCCAAACCCCATTTTGACCCTGCCAGGAGTGCTGGGATGCCTGAAAGAGCGCACGGAAACAAGCGCACAGGGGCAAGCAAGGATGCTGACCTGTGATTACCAGGAGGACGACATGCTGTGAGCAGCCGGATGGCTGCCGAGGAGGCAATGACGCGCCTCCAGCAAGGTAATTTGCAGAGTGGGGCGCCCGTGTCTCCTGGGAGAGCGCAGCCGTGTCAGCACGACAGTCTCGTAACAGGCTGCCTGTTCCAAGCAGCTGCCATTGCTTGAGCTGGCGCGAGCCCGACACGCGTACCCCTTGCCGTCTTACTGCCGTGGGCCTGGGAGCACGAGGCTGTTGAGTCGCTGCAGCTCGGTGCTCGCTTTGTGTAGAGCCCTCGGCGCACTTCCAGCACGAAGTGGGGAGGGCAGCATTACGCGGAGAGTCGTGCTCGCCTTGGTTGCACTTGCACTCGTCTGGACAGTGGTGCTCACAGCACCAGCTGGAGCTAGCTCCTTTGGGCACTGCCCTGCCAGTGACGCTCTTGTTTGCACGCAGCACTCCTGCTACCTGCCTGCAGCCTGCGTTTCCATGCAGCTGCGCGTTGCGGCACTCTGGCACAGCAATGGCAGCGCTCCAGGAGCTTCTAGTGCTCTGGCCGCTCTCGCTCTTGGGGACCCGGTCGCCCGTTTGCACCTGTCTGCCCGCCTCGGGCTGCCTCGTGCGACCCACCCGCCCACACACTGTCCCGCTCACCGTTGCCGCCCATGTTTGTATCGCCACAGCGTTGCGCACTGCCCGCCCGGCAGGGCAAGCGCACCCAGCACCGCCTCCGCTGGGAGGGGGGCCGACGCTCTGTGTGAACCTCCTGCACTGGGTGCCCAGCTGCGTGAGCGGGGCTGCGGCGCGCGCGCGCCGGCCGGCTCCGCTGGTACACCGCGGGGGGCGCGTCTGACGTGCCGCGCGCGGCCGCAGAGCTGGCGGCGGAGGTGGCCGGCCTGCCGGGCGCGCTGCAGTCCGGCACGCCCGAGCTGCTGGTCGACTTCCTGGCCACCGTGTTCAAGGAGGGCGATGGCCGCCCCGCGCCCGGGTGCGCCCGCGCGGCGCAGCGCATTCCAGCCGCCTCCCCGCCACGCCCTGTGGCACTGACGAGCGGCGCGGCTGTGCCTCGTCTCCAGCTCCTGGCCGCCGCCTTCTTCAGAGGCCTCACGGCTGCTCGGGCGTGCAAGTGCGTGAACGGCTGGGCGCTACTTGCTGAGTCAAATCTTCAGTCTTGTCACAGTTGCAAACAGGCTTGAAGATGAGCAGCTGACGCGGCGGAGCGGGGCGGGCCGCAGCGCGGGCGCGCCGGGCGAGGAGAGCGCCGCGGGCACGGGCGAGCAGAAGTGGGGCCTGTTCGAAGCGGTGCTGGCGGAGGGCGTGGACAGCGCGGAGGCGCGCGCGGACGCGGCCGCGATGGACCGCGCGGCCGCGCGCGTCGAGGCGCGCGCCAGGCCTTGATAGTGCTGGGGAGGCCCTGCTGCCAGGCGCCGCGCATTGCCGCTCTGGGACTTCGGTGAGATGCAAGTCCCATGCGCAGGTGGCGCCGCGCTTGCTGGCGCAGTGCGCGCCCGTGTCGGCCCCTGCTGTGGGGGCCGGCGGAGGCGGGCGCCGCGGTCGGTCTCAGCCGCCGTGCCCCGCGGCCTGCGCGCTGGGCGTGACAGCGCGCCCGCACGCTGCCGCACCACTTTGCATGCGTGAGGCGCTGCCGTGTGGGCCGCGCGCAGGCGGAGGTGGCCGAGGTGGAGGCGACCGCCGCGCCGCGGACGGCCGACCTGCCGTTCGCGCGGCCCGCGTGCTCGGCGGGCGGCGGCGCGCCCGGCCGGCCGGCCGGCCTGCAGCTGGTCACCTGCCTGGCCTGCCGGCGCGTGCTGCTGGCGAGCGCGTTCGGCGCGCACGCCGCGCTGTGCCGCGGGCCGGCGCAGCGCGAGTGGTCGCCGCAGCCTTCCGCGACGGCGAGCCTCTCTGCGCCCAGCGGCCGCGCGAGCGTCTCGCAGGCGCGCGCCTGGGGCAGGGTTGGGCAAATCAAACCTATCCTGAGCCGTGCTGCGGCCGGCGCTGCCCGCCTGGGTGCGGGCGAGGGGTCGGGCGGCACGCACAGCCCGCCGGCGCGCGCAGGGCAGCGCCGCGTGCTGTGTGCAAGACGCGGTTGGGCTGCGTCGCTCCCTGGGACGCAGGCCCTGCTTTGTTGGCCGTGCCGGCGCTGCCTGCGCTCAGCTCACGGATGTGCCTGTCTGACGGGCAGCCGCGCGCGGCGCAGGAACGCGGCGGGCTGCTGCGCCGCAAGCCGGCCGGCAAGGCCAAGTCGAAGCTGGGCCCGGCCGTGTCGCGCGCGCGCACGCCGCAGTCGGGGCAATACGGCACCGCTGAGGCGCCCCGCCCGCCGCTGCACCCCTTCCCGGCCACGGCGGCGGGCGCACAGGCGGCAGCGGGCGGCGAGCGGCACGCGGGCGGCGCCGCGGCGGCCGCGGACGCCGACGCGGGGGCGGGCGGCGCGGCGGGTGGCCTGGGCGCGGCGCCCGGCCCTGGCAGGGCGGCCGGCGGGCGCGGGCGAGGTGGGCGCGGGCGAGGCGGGCGCGGCCGCGGGCGCGGGCGCGGCCGCGCGGCGCAACCTGGCAGGCCGCCCGCTGCTGCGCTGCCGCCGGTGCCGCAGCCGCCGCCGGCCGGCGGGGCGCGCGTCGGCGACGCGCCACCGGCGGCCCTGGACCCTGGCGCCGGCGCGCCGCCGGCGGCGCGCGCGGCGCACGCGCCGGCCGGCTGGCCGGGCGGCACGCCACTGCCGGCATGCAGGCTGGGGCCGGGGGACGCCGCCGTGCAGCGCGGCGGCGCCGCCGCGTCTGCGCCCGCGGCCGCCGGCCGCAAGCGCGCGCGCGAGCAGCTGGAGGCGCCCGGCGGCAGCGTCAACGCCCGCGGGCCGGCCGCGCTGCAGCAGCACTCGGCGCCGGCAGTGGATTCGCCGGCCAGCCTGCAGTTTGAGCCGGTCTTCCTGCTGCGCCGCGCGCGCTCCGAGCTGCCCCGGCGGTGCGGCTGGGGCTTGTCAGCATGGATCAGCTCAGCGCCGAGCGCATCCTTGAATGCGTTGAAGGCTTTTGTGTGGGGGTGCACAAGCGCGCCCGCGCTGTCCGTGCCCGCTCCTGTTGTGCGCATGTGGACGGCAGCGGCCTGCGAGTTCACCTAGTTTTGACGGCGCCCGCCGCTCCAACAGATGCCGTCTTGGGCCCGGAGGGACAATGGCGCTGGGGCGGGGGCTCAAACGCATGTTGCCCTGCCCGCCAGGCGGAAGCGGCGCAAGTTTGTGCTGCCCTTCGACCCCGTCGCCGCGCCCGCGGCGCCGCCGCCGCAGCGCATCACCGTGCGCGTGCCAGCCGCGCGCGGCGGCGCCGCCGCTGGCGCCGCCGCCGCTGCGGGCGCCGCCCCGCAACCGGGCCGGCCGGAGCAGCGCGGCGGGGCGGGGGCGTGCCTGCCAAGCGCCGGGCCTCTTCCCATGCTGGGCGCGCACGTGGCCGTGCAGTCCGCCTACAACACCGCTGCCAACGGCTGCCACGCCGGCAGCCGGCCGAGCGCGGGCCTGCAGCCCGGCGCGCGCCAGGGCGGCCAGTACCAGTATGCGCGGCAGGGCCCTAGCGCGATGCAGGCCTTTGCCGATCTGTGGCCGGCAGCCAGCGGGCAGCCGGGCGTGGAGCCCGCCTGGGCGAGGCTGGGGCAGCCGGCTGCGGCGGGCAGTAGCCCGGCTGCGCGCGGCGTCGCTGCCGTGCCCGCAGGGGCGGGGCGCGGCGTGGGGCCGGCGTCAGGGTACATGTATGCAGGGTCAGGGTATGGCTGCCAGTCCGCTCCGGCGGCCGGCGGCCTGCCCGATGCGGAGCGCGGCGCGCGCGCGGCGCGCCTGCAGCCCAGCAGCTACGTGCGGTGGCCGCCCGCCTCGGCCCCGACGCACGCGCCCGCCGCCGGCGCGCCTGGCGGCGGCGGCGCCGGCGCGCACGCGGCGCAGCCCGCGCCGCCCGGCCAGCTGCCGCTGTGGCCGCAGGGCCGGCCGGGGCAGGCGGCGGCGGCCGGCCAGCACCGGGGCGCGCAGCCTGCCCCTGCGGGCGAGGGGCAGGCGGCGCAGGGCGCCGGCCTGGCTGCGGCGGCGTCCGTGGGCGCGCTCGCGCGCATGTACCCCGAGCTCGCGGAGAGCATACGGAGGAGCCTGGCCCCGCGCGCCGGCTGCAGCCCCGGCCTCAGGGCGGACCCCGTGCCCCGCGCCGGGCAGGGCGCGGCAGCGCCCGGCCCCGCCGAGCGCCCGGGCGCGCTCGGCGGCGCCGGCCACGCGCGCAGCGGCGGCCGCGACGCCGCGGGGGCCCCGGCCGCGCTGGACCTGTTTGGGCGCAACCTCGCCGCGCTCAGCGGGCCTGAGCGCCAGCGCCTGCTGTTGAATGCGACACGCTACTTCCGCGGCGCCGGCGCGGCCGGCGGCGGCGGCGGCAGCGGCGCGGCGCTGCGCGGCGCGGCCGCGCCGCAGGCGGCCGCGCGCGCGCCGGCGCCTGCGCGCGGCGCCGGCCAGGGCGCGGCGAGCGCCGCGGAGGACCCCGGCCTGGCCGCGCGGCAGGCGGCCGCGCTGCAGGCGCTCTGGCATGCGCGGGCGGCCGCGGCGCGCGCGGCCGCGGCCGGCGGCGGCGCCCCTGTCGCCGGCGGCACGCCTGCGCGCGCGGACCCCCGGCAGGCCGGCTGGGTGTACGGGGGCGCGGCGGCGGCGGGGGGCGCGCACGCGGGCGCCCCGGCGCAGGGCGGCGAGCAGGGCCGCGCGGGCTACCGGATCGCGCCGCAGGGCTTTGCCGCGCCGGGCGCCCTGCCGCCTGAGCCGCCTGCGTACTATGCCCCCACCTGATGCCTTGGCCGCGGCCGCATGCCAGGCCGTGCTGGGCAGACCGCGGCAGGGCAGGGCGGCCCTTCATTGTGGACCCTTGGTTCGGTTGCCTCCACTCCCAACGAACGGCTCCCCAGAGCCCTGTAGATCCTTGCCTGATTGCTTGTTGCCAGTTTTGAGAGGGCGCACGAGCGCGGATTGCTTTTTCGCGCTCGGAGCCTTCAAGCTGTTGCAGGCCGGGAGGCGCTGCACTTGGGGCACCCAAGGTGCGACATGTGGCATGTAGAAGCCGCTGTAGATCGTATTGCGTAGGATCAGGGACGCTAGCAACACAGGGCGCGTGCGCTCCTCTGCAGGCGCATGCTGTGGGCCCAGACAAGTTGATCTGCCCAGGTCCTGGCGATTCAGCCTTTGGGCGCCTGAACTGGGGTGTACATAGCGTAGGTGGCGCAGGCTGTGCGAATAGAGGCAAACAAACTGTTGTGCAGTACCTGTGCTGGTGCATGCATCGCTGTAAAATTTTTGCCTCTCACTGCGCGCTGCGTGCGCACACACGCAGCGCAGACTTGTTGCACATGCGATTGGATCCTGTACATGCCGTGCATGCATGATGCACGAAGCGGCTCGGAGAGATGGAGGATGGCATTGCCAGGCAGCCAGGCGTGCCGCCCTTGCGCGTCCGCGCTCTAGCACAACCACCCAGCATGGCTACATGCTCCATACAACCTGCAACCGCCGCCCGCCGCTTTCCCATCACTCAGCGAGCTCACTAGGCTGAGCCCGGCATGAAGCAGCTCGACCCTGGGCGACATCAGCCGGGGCTCGCGCGGCCGTGCCAACCATGCACAGACTTCACTGCTTACACACAGACACCTCAGGCGCCGACAAAAGCGACAAAGACAAAACCAGCCGCCGGACGGCCAGGGCGCTGGCGCGCGCGCGCCCCATACACCTATCCTAACCCTATAGCGCGCTCAGCCGTGCAGGTACGGCTCCAGGCTCTCGCCCGACAGCGCCTCCAGGCGCCGGCACAGCGAGCGCGCGCCGGCGGCCACGTCCGGCTCCGGGTCCTCCAGCAGCTCGGCCAGGAAGGGCAGCGCCTGCGCCGCGCAGCCCATCCGGCGCTCAAGATGGGCGCGCGCCGGCCGAATCCGACGCGGATGTCAGTGCGCTGGGCCCAGCTGGGGGCGCGGGCAGCATGCGGTGCGCGGAGGCCACAACCTGTCAGACCGGAGCCCGTGCGCCGCGAGCGCGGCGCCGTATGGAACAGACGCGCAAGGCTGTGCCAGCGCAAAGGTGCGCCACGCTCCCGGGCCCTGCGCGGGCGGCCGCGCACCTCCGGCAGCAGCCCCAGGTAGTCCTCGCGCAGCGCGCCCGCCAGCGCCGCCGCCGCCGCCAGCGCGCGGCCACGCGCGGGCGCGGCCTCGGCGCGCGTCGCCATGAGCACCTGCGCCCCCCCAGCAGCCCCGGCGCTTCACATCGACACCCCGGCGAGCTGCGCAGCGGCAAGGTCACATCGGCCCTACAAGCACGCCGGGCCCACACGCGCGTATCAAGAGCCTGCTCGCCCGCCCGCGCCCGCTCGGCTCGCCCATCGTGCCTCCAAGCTGCCCCGAGAGGCTTCGCGCCGCGAGGGCACCCGGCGGCCGCAAAGAGCAGGACCCGGGCACTTACCCTAACCCTACCCCACGCACCTGGTGGTTCAGCGGCTTCCACAGGTCGTCGCTGCCCGCGGCGACCGCAAGCTGCACCACGGCCGCGACCGCGGCGCGCCCGTACGCGTGGTCCGCCCGGCCGGCGCCCGCGGCGCCCCAGGCGCCCGCCTCGTCCTCGTCGCCGGCCGCCGCCGGCAGCGCCGGCAGTGCCGCCTCGGGCGCGGCCGCCGCGTCTGCCTCAACCGCGGCCGCCAGCGCGGGCGCGGCCGCCGCGTCCGGCTCCGCGCCCAGCTGCGCGACGAGCGCGGGCAGCAGGCGGCCGAAGCGCGCGGGCGACACCAGCGCACCGCCGGCGTCGTGCGCCAGCGCCGCGCGCAGCGCGCGCAGCACCTGGGCGTGGCGCGCCTCGGTGCTGCGCCGACTGACATTCCACCAAACCAAATGCACGCATTGTGCCGAGCGGAGGTTGGGGTGCACGGGAATGGCTGGCAGCAGCTGACGCGCGGCCAGGCAAGCCCTCGTTCAGCCGCCGCTGCGGCGTGGTGCGGCGCGCTTGAGCCACCACGGAGGGCCCGGCAGGCCTGCAGGCAACACGGGCGCTCGACCATGCCGCGTAACCATCCCCCCTCAGGCGGCGCATGACCCTGACGCCTGAGCGGACTGGCCAACCGTGCCGCACCCGCAGGCGGAGCAGCCACAGGTCGGCAGCCGCGCCGGCGTCCCCGCGCGTGGCCGCCGCCGCCGCTGCCGCCGCCGCCGCCGCCGCCGCGGCGCGCTTGCGGCGCTTCGTCTTGGGTGCGGCGCCATCATCGGAGTCAGCGTCGCCATCGGCGGCGCGCGCGGGGTCAGGGTCCGCGCCGCCGAGGTGCGCGAGCGCGGGCGCCAGCAGGTCGCCAAAGTAGGGCACGAAGATGGCGCGCAGGCGCTCCGCCAGGGCGAGCGCGACGGCGAACAGCGCCGCCTGGCGGCCGACCGGCGCGGCGTCTGCGCGCGCGCGCCCACGGCTCAAGTCGCGCAGCAGCGAGGCGGGGGAGACACTGTGGGGCGCCAGGCTGAAAGGCTGACCATCGGCATGCGGTGCAGCGCCATGCGCCAAAGGCTGGCGCAGAGCGCCCTCTTCGCATGCCGCCGCCTGCAGGCGACGGCATGCATGCCCAGCTATGTACACCAGGCGCGCAAGCTGCGAGAGGGAGCATCCGAGCAGGAGCCTCCCATCAGCAGGCACGCCCGTGCCCTCAGGTGCCCAACTCCTCACACACGTGGCAGCCTCAGCCTGGCCAGCGCGCGGCCAGCAAGCCTCTTGCACCTCGTTTCCTGTAGATAACAGGGGGGCGATGCCGAGGCACGGCGGCGCACCCGGGTCTGCCGCCGGCGGCGCCGCCGCCCAGGCCAGCAGCCGCTGGAACAGCGGCCGGAAGCGCGCCTCGCTCAGCTTCATCACCAGCGCCTCCAGCGCGCCCACCGCCGCCGCCTCCACAGCCGCCACGCCGCCGGCGGCTCCCCCGGGCTCCGGCGCGCCCGGCGCCGCCGCGGGCGCGGGCGCAGCGGCGAGCGCGGCCGGCGGCCGCTGGCGCACGTCCAGCGCGCGCAGCAGGAAGCCGAGCGCGGCGTCCGCGTGCGCGGCGGCGGCCGCCGCGTCCAGGGCGGCCAGCGCGGCCGCGGCGGTCGCGAGCAGCGCGCACGCGGACGGCCCGCCCGCCTGCGTTGCAGCCGCGCGCATGCCGGTCAGGGCGCTGCCCTCCTGCCCCTGCTCGGACCAGCTGCAACATGGTAATACTGAACTTGCTGGCCAGTATCACACCCTGCGAAACGGCCGCCATTACCATGCCCTGTGCAGTGAAGGCACATTAGGAGTGGCCTGACATGCGCAGGACGCGCAGGTGGGGAACATCAAGCGCGGGCGCGCGCGCCTCCAGCGCGGCGTCCCACTGCGCAAACAGCGGCGGCAGCAGCAGCCGCGGCGGCACGGCGGCGGCGAGCGCGGCGCGCACGCCCGCCGCGGCGCCCGCCAGGCCGGCGGCCGGGCCGCCCGCCAGCAGCGCGGGCGCGAGCAGCAGGCGCAGCAGCGGCGCCAGGTGCGGCGCCAGGTAGCCGCCCGCGCCGGCGACCAGCGCGCCCAGGCACGCCAGCGCCGCCGCCGCCTCCACCGCCGCGTCGTCGCCGCCCGCGCGCCGCAGGCCGCCGTCGGCCGCGGCGGCGCTCGCCTCGCCTGCGTCGGGTCCCGACCCCGGGGACGCGGGCGCGCCCAGCGCGGCCACGGCGCGCTCAGCGGCCGCGAGGACGGCCGGGCCGAGCGACGGCAGCGCGGGTAGCACGCGCGGCCCCAACGCGCCCGCGCCGGCCGCCAGGCCAGCCAGTGCGCTGCCGCGCACGCCTGAGCGGCCGTCGCGCAGCGCGGGCTCCAGCGCGCGCAGCGCGCCCAGCGCGCCGCTCGCCGGCGCGCCGGCCGCCAGCTGCGCCAGCGCGCCCAGCGCGGCCGCGGCGGCCTGCCGCACGCCCACCGGCTGCTCCGGCGCCAGCAGCCGCGGCGCCTCGCCGACCAGCGCCAGCGCGGCGTCCACCGCGGCACCGTCGGGCTGCGCCGGCGCGGCGGCGCCGGCGGCGCCGGCGCGCTGCCTGCCCTGCTCGCCCGGCGCCGGCCGGCGCGCTGGCGCGCCGGGCGGGCCGGGCGGGGGCGGGCGCGCGCTCGCCGCCTCCTCGCGCAGCGCGGCGAGCCGCGCGGCGAGCAGGCGCAGCGCGCGCCGGCGCGCAGCCGGCGACGCGTGGGCGGACAGGCGCACGAGCGCGCCCAGGTGCGCCGGCGCCGGCAGCACGGCCTCCAGCGCAGCCAGCAGCGCAAACACGCCCGCGCCGGCCGCGCCGCCCTGCTTGGTGCCCAGTGCCTGCGCGCCGGGGCGGGCATGCTCGGCGGGCGAGCAGGGCTGCGCATGTGGCATACGGCTTGCGGGGGCGCTGGGGTGACCGCGCATGCGTGGGAGTCGGGCGTAAAGAGATGCACGGCACAGAGCAGCACAAAGCACTCAGTTAAGTCCCGCTCATCCACAGCCTGGCTGACCTGCTGCAACAGCAGCAGCCGGGCATGCGCAGGGCGCGTCGCACACGCAACCCCCCTGTGCTCGCCTCCGGGTCAACAGCAATGGCCGTGCTTCACCCCAGCGTCAGCGCTCCGCGCATCGTAACCCTTACTTCTCTTGTTGGTAACAATCGTGTGCGCGCCTCGAGCTGCGCGAGCGCCTGCTGCATCATGGCGTCGTAGCCGGCGTGGCCGGCGCCGGCGACTCCGCCCTCGCCCGCCTCTGCAGCGGCGGCCCCGGTGGCCGCCGCGGCCGCTGCCACCTGCTCGGCGGCGAACGCGGTGGCCAGCCGCGGCAGTGCCTTGGCCGGCCGCCCGCCGGCAGCCTCCAGCGCGCGCTCCAGCACCGCCGCGAGCGCGGCCGCGCAGTCCGCCGGGGGCGCCTGCCGCCGCCGGGCGCGCACGCGCTCTGGCTGCCGAGCCGGGCTGGGTGGTGGGGCGCTGCCGCTCGCCGGCGTCCCCCACAGCAGCCGTGATGTCCCTGATCCTGCACGCACCTCTGCTGGCAGGCCGAGGAGCTATGGCCGGAGCTCAGGCGGCGGATGCAGCTGCCGCAGTGCCCCGCGCGCCCCCCGGCAGCAGGGCATGCACTGGCGCATGACGCCCGTGCCCACGCAGCTGCACACTTCAATGCAAGCTGGTGCTGCCGGGCCTTTTGGCAAGGAACAGCAGATCTTGATGGTGCTGCCGGGCCTTTCGGCAAGGAACAGCAGATCTTGACAGGTAGATTATGTCTTAGGGTTGCAAGGGGTAGGCGCAATCCCCCAGGAGTGGCGGGGCATGCCAGAGGCCATCAGTTTCCCTGATGCGGGGTGTTTGTATCATCACGGCGGTCAGCCTGACGTGCAAACAGGTGTGGTCATCCTTGGCCCGCGCGCGCATGCCCCGCCAGTTGCACCCAACCCAGACTGCCCGGACGCACTTGCAGCCTCGTGACCGATGTGCAAACGCTCGCCCCGTTGTGGACCTTGGAGCGGAGCCGGCGCGCAAGGCACTCGGGCTGTGGCTGCAAGTGGCTCTCTCTGGACCAAGCCCCTATGTAGTGCTGCGTGCTGGGCTCAATGCACATGGCACCCAGGAAGTCCCGCACAACCCTCAGCGCATGGCGTGCCCTGCCGCGGCCCACCTGCTGGCAGAGGGACGCCGCAAGCTGCACCGGCCAGTCGGCGCCCGCGGCTGCAGACATCGGGGCGCCGCCGTCGGCGGGCTCATCGGGTGCCGCGCCTCCAGCCGCGCGCTGCAGCTCCAGCGCCTGCTGCAGCAGCAGCAGCACGAGCTCCGCCAGGCCCTCCACCTGCGCCCGTCAGCGCAGCGGCTGAAGATCTTCCCTTAGTCCTGGGCTCCCAGCAAAGATATGGCCTCCGAACAAGTCGACCCAGAGACCCGCGGTCACTCGAGCAGCCCAGTGCGGCGAACTTGTCCAAGAGCTGCTGAAACGCATCATCCGTGAGTGAGGCGTTATCCCGATGCCTGCCAGCGGAGCGCAAGCAGCAGCCCATGCACGCTCTTGCGCCGCCCATGCCAGCCAAGCTGGGCGGCCTCTGCCAGCGCGCGCACCCGTGGCAGGCACGGCAGCAGCGCGGCGAGCAGCGGCAGCCGGCGGTGCGCGGGCGCGCGCGGCAGCGCGGCCACCACCGCGGCCGCCAGGTCGCGCGCGGGCCGGCCCGCGCCCAGCCAGGCCGGCGCCAGCGCGGCCAGCGCGGCGCCCGCGAGCGCCGCCGAGCGGCCGTCGTCCTGCGCCGCCGCCGACGCGCCGACCACCGCGACCACCTGCCGAGGGCGCCGCCCCGCTTTGGGACCGGCCCCAGCAGGGTTGGCACCCGACGTGGACGCGCGCCCCCATCCAAGAAGCCGACACGCTGGCCGTCCGGTGATGTCACACGACCCATTGCCGGCGTGAGCAGCGCGGCGCCTGCCAGCGCTCCCAAGCCCTGCCGTGCTGCAACGTGGTCCGGGCCGCGCATCCTTGCACACGCGCAAGCACCCAGCTGGCTCTGCAACCCCTGAGGCAGCCAGCTCGCTGGCACTCAGCGCCCCGCTCGCGAGCGCTGCGCGCGTGCCTCCAGCACGTGCGCGAGCGCGCCGCCCGGCTCCGCGCGCGCCACGGCCGTCAGCAGCCGCAGCGCCGCGTTGCGCGCGGCGCCGTCCGGCGCGCCGCGCGCCGCGCCCACCACCGCGCCTATATCCAGGTCCGCCAGCGCGGAGCCTAACCCTAACCCTGGCTGCCCTGCCGCGGGGCGCGCAGCGAGCTCCTGCACCACCGCCAGCAGCGCGCCCAGCGCCAGCTGCTGCTCGTACCCGCCCGCCGCGGCCGGCCTGCACGCGCACCGGCCCTCATCAGCTGCCCATGGCCTCTGTCGCCCTGTCAACAGACCCTCGCCATCATCACCTGCCCAACTGCCCAACTGACAGCGACAGTGATGAAACGACCCCATGTTTTGCCGTGCCTGCAAAGCAGTGGTGCTTGGGGCCAGACTGGGCCTCATGGATTGACGCCTGCTCTCGTGACAGCCAGGATGCCCGGGCGGCAGCAGGGAGCGGCCGCGCGAGCAGGCGCGCACATGGCGCCGCGCGGCTCGGCTCCGGCTTCGTCGTCAGAGTCCAGCGCGGCCGCGGCGGCGCCGGCGGCGGCGCCGCCGGCCGCGCTTGCGGACGCTGCGGCGCCCACGCGCGCAACGGACGCGCGCAGCACGGCGCACAGAGGCCCCAGCAGCGCGTCCAAATCAGGCGCGTCCGTCTTCCAGTGCAGCAGCTCCAGCAGGGCGGGTAGCTGCTCGCCCGCCGCCGCCGCCGCCGCCTCAGAAGAGCCCCCCAGAGTCCCGCCTGCCCCGCTGCCAGCGGCTGCGCGCGCGATCGCGGCCGGCCCCGCCGTCTCGGGGGCCGCCGCCGTGCCCGCTCGGCCGCCCTTGGCGGGCGTCCTGCGCGCGCGCTTGCCGGGCTGCGGCGCGGCGGCGGGCGCGAGCCCGTCCGGCGCGCCGCCGTCGGGGGCGGCCGCTCCCGCGCCCGCGGCCAGCAGCGCCGCGAGTGTGGCACCGGCAATCGGCAGCGCAGCCAGGGCGGCATGCGCGCCAGCGCGCGCCGCCTCGGACGGCCCGCGCGCAGATGCACGCAGCAGCGCCTGCCGCCGCGCGCCTCCATGTCAGGGACCATATCAAGGACGAGAGGCAAACTACGCTGCGTGATAGGCAAGAATGAGCAGTGCCTGGATGTGTCGCTGGTCACTCGCATTGCGGCTGAATCGGCGTCTGCGCCGGCGCGCGCGTTCTGCGCAAGCTGCAAGCAGGCGTGTGCAGCAGCGCCTGCCGACGGGCAAGCGCGGCACGACTGCCGATGCGGCCAGTGCTCGCATGGCGAGGCACCACATCAATGCGTTGCTCAAGTGATGCATCACAGCAGCGACAACACGTTATGCACTGGTCGCCGGCGGGTGCGTGGACAAGCTGGAGCGTGGGCAGCCCACATGCACTCTCGCCGAGCGAGCACGGCTGGGCGCATGCAGCCAGCGCCGCATGGCAGGAGCGGAGCCCGCGGCGGCCGCACCAGGATCAGGCGCGCGCGCGCCCCCTCCGCCAGCATGGCATACACATCTGGCGTCACGCGCGCCAGCGCGGCCGCCCGCACGTCCGCGCCTGCCCGGTCGCCGCCGGCGGCCAGATCAGGTTCCTCCTCCGCGTCCACCAGCCAAAGCAGGGTTTCCGCGGGGCCGCCGCCGCCGCCCCCGCCCGTGCCGCCAGCCAGGGCGTGGGCGGGCTCGCCGGCCACTGCGGCGCCGGCCGAGGCGGCAACCTCGGCGGCAAAGGGGGAGTGGGCGGCGGCCGCCCCGTTCGCCATGGCTTCTGCTGTGAAGAGCACCAGCAGCTCGCATGCGAGCGCGCGCTCGCTGGGCAGCATCTGCCGCCCGCCGCAGCCCGTCACTCCGGCCTGACCGGTTGTTCAGGCACCTGCAGAGCTGCCAGCGTGCACAAGCCTTGTCGCACCGCCCTTACACCCACCAGGCTCTGTGAGCATCGGCGGCAGCAGCATATGTGGTGGCAGCGCACGCAAGGCCATGCTGCTGCCGCACATGGCACAGCCTCGTACGTGAGCAGCCACAGGGACGGCCTGCCCCGCGCCAGGGCCGCCTCCGCACCTGGCCCAGCCCGCGCGCCGCCAGCCGGCGCAGCAGGGCGTCGCCGGCCAGCAGCCGCTCGCCCGGCCGCGCCAGGCCGCCGGCCGCGTGCAGCAGCAGGCGCGCCACGGCGCCGCCGCCGGGCTGCCCGGCTGTGCGCGGCAGGGCCAGCAGCACGTGGCGGCCCAGCGCGGCCGCGGACGCGCCCGACACGTCCAGCACAGGGCCCCTGCGGCGCGCCACAGACCTTGAGGCTGGGTGTTAACGCTGGCCAGCATGCTGCCAGGACATATCCACCAGCAGCGCATTTGTCAGCCAGCGCGGCGCGCGGAGTGCCTGTGAGGTAGCAGGCGGGTGTGAAAGCTTGATACACAGGGGTTCCTTATGCTTCGGTAGGTGTGCAGTAGGTGTGCAGAAAGCACATGAGGCATTGCAAGGGGCTTGTGGCGGCGGGCTCAGCGGTGCCGGGCGCTTTTGAATCATCAGGACCACTTCTTGCATTTCCTGCAGGCCTGCAACCCGGCGGCTTGGTACGCGTGTACTGCAGCATGCCGCTCCGCGCGCGCATCCCGGGGCGCACTGCACAGCAGCGGCCGGGGCGGCCGGGTCGGCGCTTGCCGCTGTAGCCAACGTGCGCCGCAGCAGCCCCGGCAGCGCGCGCATGTCGGCCTCCACGACCGGCGCGTGCTCCGCGACCGCGGCCGCCACCTCGCCGAGCCACCGCTCCGCGCCGTCCCCGGCGCTGCGGCCCTGTCGCGCGCCGCGCCCGACGCGGCTGAGCGCGGCAGGCGCGGGGAACGTGCTGCACTCCCGCACATCGGCGCGTCACGCGCTGCCACGAGTCGGCCAGGCCATTGGCCAGACAGGCCGGCCATGGAAGCAGGCCTTCACTCAAAAGAGCCTGCGCTGCCACCCCCTCCAGACAGGGCAGCCGCTGGGGACGACCTGAGGGGACGGGCAGAGACCAAGCTGTCTGGCGCTCCAAGGAGCGTCACTGCCAAGGGCGTCCGCGCACATGCATGCCCGCCCAACGTCCCTGCAGCACACCTGGATCGCCGCATGCGCATCCACGGCTCGTTCTCGCACACACCGGGTCCCCACACACACCGTCAACACCCGCCCCGCGCACGGCAAGCCCCTCCCCGCATGCGCACCTGCACCGCGCGCAGGGCGGCCAGCGCGGCCGCGCGCGTTTGCCGCTCGGCCGCGGCCGCCGCGGCCAGCAGCCAGGGGAACACGAGCTCCGCGGCGCCCGCCGCGGCGCCCGCCGGCGCTGCACGGCCCAGGCGCGCCGCCAGCATGCCCAGCGCGCGCTCCTGCCGCGCCGCACTCTCGGTCGGCCCCATCGGCGTGGCCCCAGGGCCTGCCTGCCCTCGAGGGAGGGCGCCGCAAGGTGGGCCCCCTGCAAGAGAGGAGGTGGCTGCTTGCAGGGCTGTGCAGCGGGGAGTGTACAGCCAGAGTGAACTGACTGTTGAGTGCTGCGCGTGTGCGTGCCACACGCCCTGTGTGCACACGTGTGTGGCACGAAGTGCTCCCTGCCAACTACCCAAAGTCAGCAGCCAGTCGGTCACGCCCACGTCTTCACACTCGCAGTGCGTGCCATGGGCCACGAATGTTAAGCACATGACTCGCCCGGCGAGTCTGCTACGAGCAGGCATGCATGCACGCTCGCTCCAGACACAATTGCAGCTTTGCCGCTGCATGCACGGCCGCCCTGGCGCGTGCCGCGCGCTGCCAGCGTCATGTCCAGCGTGCGGTCACCTGCACAGCTGCCTCGCCCGCCGCGACGGCCGCGCGCGCCAAGAAAGCTTCCGCGCCCCCCGCGCGCGCATATGCGGCGGCCAGAGCGTCTAGGTGCGCGGCGAACGCGTCCGGCGGCTGCAGCGCGGCCACGGCCGCGAACAGCGCGACGGAATCGCTGCCCTTGCCGCGCTCGCGCGCCTGCGCCCAGCCTGTCTCAGCACGCGTGACGGGCGCAGGGAGGCAGCTGCAATTGTATGGGTTACAACTACCTACAACAAAAAGAAATAACACTTTGTTTGGAGACCTGCAAAGAAGGGGAATGACAGAAGACAGCCCCGAGCTGCCAGCACAGCGAGCTCACCTGGCTGGCGGCCCGCTCGCTCGGAGCAGCCATGCCTGCCGCGGCCGCGAGCAGCACGGCGGTGCCCGGCGCGCTCTCCCCGTCGCTTCCCTGCAGCGCCGCCAGCAGCGCCCAGCGCAGCTGCGCGCGCCGCGCGGCCGCCGGCGCCGCGGCGAGTGCCGACCAGTGCTCGGCCATCGGCAGGCCGGCCGCATCAAAGCCCGGGGTGGGCGCAGCGGCGTCGGCAGCCGCGGCATTCTCTGAGGGCACGCCCAGGTCATCGGAACCCGCGTCGGCCTGCAGCGCGCTCCAGCCGACCGCCGCCACCACACGCGCTGCCGCTGTCGCCGCCATGGCGCGGCGGCCCGCGTCCTCTGCGCCGCAGGACGCGCCCGCAGTCAGGCGGCAAACTGAGAGCCTGGGCGACGGTGCACATGTGGCTCGCGAGGCGTGTCGGGGTGTGGCAGGGTGCAGCACCCGCAGCACAAGCTGCGGCGGGCGCCCTCGCGCTTCAGCATGCAGGGCGCGCGCGGCGGCCGGCGCCAGCGTGCGCCTGCATCGTAAGGGCCACAGATATGCGCCCAGGCCTGGGCAAAGCGCACCGGAGCAGGCCGCCGCGCGCAGCGCCAGCAGCAGCAGGTGCCGCCCCGCGCCGCCGGCGGCGCGTGCCAGCTCCGCGAGCGCCTCGGCGGGGTCCGCGCCCGCGCCGGGCGCGCCGCCCGGCGCCAGCAGCCCGCGCGCGAGCGCGGCGACCACGGCGCGGTTGGCCGCCGCGGCCGCCGCGGCGCGGCGCGCCTGCGCGCGCGGGCGCTCGGGCGAGCCGGGCGCGCGCGCCTCGCCGGCGTCCTCCTCGGCGCCGCGCGCGGCCAGCGGCTGCAGGCCTGCGCGCAGTCCGCCCTCCTGCTAGAAGGGATGCGGTGGGACGCGGATGGGGCGGCTCTGTGCAGCGCGCCGCGGTTCGCGGCGGCCACGCCGGCCCTGGCCGCCTGCCGTGACGCCCTAGGAGAACATGACAAACACCGCAGCAGTGCCCTTGCTCGCTCTCAGTCGCACGCCCACCCACGCAAGAGGGCGGCGCACAGTGCTGCAGGAGCGGGTGCGCGGCGGCCGCGCGCAGCGCCGCGGGCGCCAGGCCCGCGCGCGCATTGGGCCCCGCGATGAGCAGGTGGTCCAGCAACAGGCCCGCCGAGCGCGCCGCCAACGCGCGGTCCGCCGGGTGCGCCGTGGCGAGCTTGCACGCCAGTGCGAGCGCCTGCACAAACAAGCGCGCGCGCGCGCGCGCTGTCACACATACAATACCTTTGCCAGCAACCGAACATGCCCAGCGTGTGCCCAGGTTGCGCACTACAGGAAGTCAAACACACCGCCCAAAGTAGGGTAGGGTTGATAACCCTATGTTCATGCGCGCTCGGGCGGCACCTTCTCGCCGACAGCGACAGCGGCCGCGCGCGCGCTGCGCGCCGGCGCGGCGCCCGCCGTGGCGCCCGCGCGCGCCAGCGCGGCCGCCGCGCCAGCCAGCGCGTCCACCGCGGGCAGGCCCGCCAGCGCGGCGCAGCCCAGCGCGGCGGCCGCCACGGCCAGGTCGTCGTCGGCCAGGCGCCGCGCGAGCGCGCCGGCGACGAAGCGCGCGTCGGCCGGCGCGGCGCCGCCCGCGCGCGCCGCCGCGTCCAGCTCCGCGAGCGCCTGGCGTGGCGCATGGCGAGCTCAGCGTGCTGCGCTTCGTGGCCTGGTTAGGCTGCGCTCCAGGTCGGGCTGTGCTGCAGGCTAGGCTGCGCTGCAGCTTTGCTGATTGTTGGGCCGCGCTACAGGTCGGGCTGTGCTGCAGGGCGCGGCCCCAGGCGCTCAGCGAGCGCGCCGCGCCACTGCGGCTGCTTGGCGGTGCATGCCAGGCGGCCGCGCGCCCTGCTCGCCGTGGACACCTCGCGCAGGTGACAGTGTTTGACGCTGCTGGACGCCGCTGCACGATGGAACGTCCTAGGACGGCGCGCGGCTTGGCCTGCTCGGCGCCTTGCCACACGGGGGAGAGCGCTGCCTCCTGGAGCCTTTGCTTTACAACAGAGCACGCTGGCCCGGAGCGAAGGGCGCCCCGGTGCGCACCAGGATGCGCAGCTCCGCCGCCGGCGCGTCGATGGCGCGCTGCACGGTGAAGCCGGCCGCGGCGCGCGCCTCATCAGGCTCCGCGCCGCCCGCGGCCCCGCCGCCCGCCGCGCCCAGTGGCGCGCGAAGCCCGCGCTCCAAAGCCGCCGCCACAAAGCCCGCGATGCGGCGCGCCTGAGCGGGCGCGCTCGCGCGCCCACGCCCGGCCTCGGCGCGGCCGCGCTCCGGCGCCTCGGCGCTGCCGGCCCGCAGGGGCGCCAGCGCAGCATTGATGGCCTCGTCGAGGGCTTCAGGGTACCGCGCGTCCAGCGCCCTGCCGCCCGAGCGTCGCGCGGGCGTGAGCGCGCAAAGTGTTGCGACCGCATGCAGGTGCAAGCCAACTATCCTACCATATGCAGCAGCAGCGGGGCTCAGGTTATGGGTGGTGAAAAATTGTCCCCACGACTTTATTGGTTTGGTGGACCTCGTCATTCGGACGAACGAGACAAGCATCATGGCCCGCGCTGCTGGCGCACACCCTCATGCCTATGTTCAGTTCACTGCAATAGACGTGGGCACGCAATACATTCTAGACAAGCTGCACTCGCAGCATGCACGCCCTCGGCATGCACAAAGTGCATGGCCTCGTCCTAAAAGATATATAACATACACAATTTAGCACGAAAAGCCATAGAAGGCCCCAGGCGCACCGCAGCACGGGCTGCAGCGCCGCCGCGTCGGCGCCCTCGCGCGCCGCAGCGCGCAGCACGCCCGCCGCGACCGCCGCAGCCCCGCCCGCGTGCAGCGGCACGCGCGCGGCTAGGGCCTCCAGCAGCGCGGCGGCGGCGGCGGCCAGCTTGGCGTCAGGGTCGGGGCCGGCGCTGTCCGCGGGTGCGGCGCCCAGCGCGCCCAGCGCGCCGGCGACCAGCAGGCGCAGCAGCGGCGCGGCGCGCGCGCCGCGGGCGGTCAGGCGTGCAAGCTCGTCCGCCAGCCCGGGCGCCTCCAGCAGGTGCTGCGGCGGCGGCGACGTCACAGGTTAACCAGGCGGCCGGGCAGTGGAGGCATGCGTGGCGGCCCTGCCAACGGGGACGCCCCTCGCAGCAACCACACGTCGCCCACCCTCAGGGCAAACACCATCAGAGTGCGGGGACTGGAGTGCCAGGGAAGAGCCGTGCAGGCCCGCAGCAAGGTCGCAGGGCGCGGCCGTACGGCGCGTCGGCAGCGACCGGCCTGCGTTGCGGCCGCGGGTGTGCAGCCACAACCCCGCAAGCGGCGGGCGTGGCCGCACGCTGAGGGCCTTGGCCGGCAGGGCCGCCAGCTGCGGCTGGCAGGACGCGAGGTGCGCCAGCACGAGCACGGGCGGCCCCGGCGGGCCGCGCTTGGCCGAGCGCGCGACCTCCACCAGCAGCACTGCGCCAAGTTGGTTAGAGTTAGCTTTACCCTACAGTAACCCAGGTTGGGCGTCTCAATGCGTACAGGACGCTGCACAACCGTGGGCAATGGCGCAGCGGCTGCAGGCAGACCCGGACTCAGAGCCAGCGTGCTGCAGTACGCCCACCTCTTGTCCACGCGCTATCCGTGGCTACATTTAGTATCATTGCTTGCTCTAGCAGAGCTGACTCTAGCAGAGCTTGCTCAAGCAGAGGCAAAGTATGCCCGCCTCGTCTGCAACACGCTGTGGCCAGGAAGCTCCCTAGACCCGTCTTGCGACCGAGCGTAGCCCGCGCGGACAGCCCCACGCCACAGGGAGCGCAGGGAGTGGGGCACAGCGCTGCCTCAGGGAATACAAACTGTTCGGCGCGTCATCGGGGCAAGCCCTCGCCCTCTCAATCTATCTCATCATGGGCAGCCGCGCCCCGCCGGGCCTGTGACCACACCGCCTCAAACCTGCCACCCCCCGGCTCCTGCCTCGGGACAGGCGCCGACACGCTTTTGCCTGTCCTGCATTGTTTGCCATGCTGCTTCGCTTGGCGCGAGTGGCTAAACGCAAGTGGCCAGCCGAGCACGAGGCGCGGCCGGCCCCGCACCGTCCAGGAAGGCGGCCGCGAGCGGCGCGCGCGCGGCGAGCTGCGAGGCGACCATGAACGCGGCCGCGCGGAAGTCCGCCGACGCGCCGCCGCCGATGCCGGCCGCGACGGCCGGCAGCAGCAGCGCCGCGGTGTCCTCGCCCACCTGCGCGCCCCCGGCAGGCCAGGGTATAGGGTACCCTAGCCCCATGCTGTCACCCAGACAGTGCGTGGTGGCTAGGTGCGTGCGGGGGCTGCCGGTCCTGCCCTCGCCTGCCTGCGCGCCCCCGGCAGGGCCGCCTCACACGGTCACAAAGACGGTGCGCGGCGGCGATGTGCGCGCGGGCGCTGCCAAGCCTGCCGGGCCTGCCCTCGCCCGCCCGCGTGCCCCAGGCCAGCCGCGCCGCCGCTCCTCTCCGGTGCCGCTCGGGGCGCCGGCGGGACGCGCACGTACACCACGAGCCTGCACATGCCCATGGGGCTCGCCCCTCCAGGCCCTAGGTGCCTGCCTCCAGCCAAGCCACAAGATGGACAGGCACCGCTGCAAGTATGTAGGGCAGCAATGGTGGGGTCGAGCGCGCCCCGAGGCGGGTCGGCATCGGTAGGCGCGCCTGCGGCAGCGCGGCCAGCGTCTCGCAGGCGAGCACGGCGAAGAAGGGCAGCAGCGGCGCGCGCGCGGGCGCGGCGCGCCCGCCCGCCGCCGCCGCAGCGTCGGCCACGAAGCGCAGCAGCGCGGGGTCGCCCGCGCAGCGCTGCGCCAGCTGCTCGCGCGGCAGCGGCGCGCCCGACGCCTGCATGGGCGCCAGCCACGCCCACAGGCCGCGCGGCGCCAGGTGCATCGCCTGCGCGCGCGGCCGCTCAGCGCAGGAGGCGGCGCGGCGACTGACACGCTGGCTTGCGACCGCGGCGCCCCGTGCATCGCCGGCGCGCGCTGCTGCTGGGTGCAGGGCGGTACACCCGCGTCAGCGTGCTGCGGCCACGGCTTGCAAAAAGCCTGCAACCCACGTTGCTCACTGTGACAATATGCAGCACAACCGTTGCAGCACACAATGTCCCTCCTCGCTCTGAATAACCTTGTGACGAGCACAGCCTCTCCAAGCTCCAGCAACATGGCGCACCTGCACCAAGCGCACAAATTGCGGCGTGGAGTGGTAGGGCAGTGCGCACGCCATCAGGGCGTCGACGTTCCGCTCGTGGACCCTGCCGCCGCCCCTGCCTCTCTTCAAAATTTCACCACTGATTTCGTGACGAGAGCCCTGTCCCCACTGGTTGCGGCGGCACCTCATCACGCTCGTGTGGGTGCCTCTGACGCAAGCGCACGCATGCCCACTGTGAGGAAGGACGACAGGCACGGACAGGTAAGCACGGCTGCTGCACGAAGGCAGGAAGGCCGGGCGCGGCCGCTGGCTGCGCGCCTGTACTGGCGCACGAGGAACTCGAGCGCCTTGGTGGCGGCGGGCGCCAGGAAGAAACCCGCAAGCAGCTGCAGGAAGCCGGCTAGCAGCGCGTCCAGGCGCGCGTTCTCCTCCGCGCTGCGCTGGGCGCGCTCCAGGCCCAGCGCGGCCGGCCCGAACAGCGAGCGGCCGAACGGCTCGAAGCGCGGCTCCGCGTCCGCCAACTCGCGCAGGCCTGCGCGCAGGCGGAAGCGTGTGAGGGCTGCTGAAACCTGAACTGACCCTAAGCAGGCGGAACTCCGTGGCGGCGGCTCCGGCGCCCGCCCCTTACCGCATTGCCCGCCCCTTGCCGTGGCACCTGTTATTCCCGCGGCTGCCGCTCTCCGCACGGCCCTGGGCGCCCCGGTGCCGCCCGCGCCGGTCGCAGCGCAGGGCGCAGGGCAGGGACGCAGCGCCCACAGCCAGCGGCCTCCATGGCTGCCAGCTCGGACAGCCTTCGGCACGTTACACCCGCACGCTGCGCTATGTTGCAATTTCGTGCTGAGCACCAGCCTCTGTATGGGTCGCGCTCGAGGTCCAGCGCACTAGACAGGGAGCATATGCACTGCTGGAAGCGCGAAAGCGTGTCCGCCACTCAGCAGGCCCGACCAGGGACCAGACACGGGCCTGGCCCAGCCTGCGCTTGCGCGCCTACAGAACAAACTGTTCTGCAGCTGCACAGCCCTCCAGCCCGCCAACCTTTCTACCCAGGCTTCAATACTGTCTGGCGCCCAAACCCGCCGGTCTCCTCTTTATTCCTCTGAGACGGCCACCACATCTTGTCAAGCACTTGTGCCGCCCCCGCTCGAGCGCTGTCTGTCCAGTCTTGTCTACCTAGCAGTCTAGAGCGCGAGCGTCCCGGAGCAGTAGCAGGGAGGGCGGAGGCGGCAGGGGCCTGCCTGCCAAGCCGATGGCGTAGATGGTTTGGGCGTCCACATCGGCGGCCTGCTGTGGTTGAAACAGCAGCGACGCCCGGGCCTTCGCATGGCCGCCTGCAGGCTGTGCCCAGCCTTGCCCCAGGCGTTGCAGTTCCTGCACAATGGCAGACGCCATCGCCCTGGGTGCGAGGCTGCGTATCAGGCACGCGCCTATGCCCACATCGCTGTGTGCTGGCCAATGACACAGCACAGATGGCCGACCGCCAATGCTCTGGCTCGCAACTGCGCCTGTACGGCAGCGGCGGCCGACCCTACCGGTCGCATACGGAGGTAGAGCAGTCAGTAATCGAGATCAGTGCGAGGCGGGCAAGCTGCGCACCTGCCAGGGCCTGGGCGGTGCTCCAGCTGTGGTCTGAAAGGTGCGGCGCAGCAAGGCACCGCAGCACCACAGAGAAGGTCTGCTGGAATTGGCGAGCCGTTGGAAGGCCTTGTGGCAGTGACGCTGCACACCCGAGCGGTGTAAAAGTCCACGTGGGTGCGCTGCCTGCCACAGAGTATGTCGCCTGGCTGTCAGGACGGTCCTGACATGTCCATTGCCTATGAGTTGTGCTGGGCACCGTTGTGCCGTGCTCGACCTTTACAAAACTCCTGCAGAGCTTCACTCGCACCATGACCTATTAGTGCTGCCATGGGCATTGCGGATTATGTTGATGGTGGCAGATGCGTGCTTGTGCTGCGCCGTGCTTGGGTTGTGTTGTAGTATGAGCAGGCCACGTGAGCAGCCTCTGACACAAGTGGTGCACGGGCATGCCATATGTGGCCTTCTGACACGGTCTTTCCAAGGATGCTGCGCAACGCCGAGCGCCGGGTGCCTGTGTCCCTCCGTGCTGCTGAGCCAGCTTGCTGTCTGCACCCACGGCACCATGTTCACAGTACAAAGAGCTGGCCGCGGCGGGCCCGTGCCCCATCGCAGCGCACTGACGGCGCTTTCAAGGCCGGGCCAGCGCGTGGCGCACTTGGGGCTTGGCACGCTGGTGACGGCGGTGGCGGCAGGCACCGGAGCCTGCGCCACACACCGGCCAGCCGGGGCACTGCTGGCACGGGCTGCACGTCAGTATGCGGGCGGGGGCGGCCGCATAAAACACGCGGCCGTTTCGCGCGCGCCAGGTGCGGGCGGCGCGGCGCGGCGGCATGGCGCGCGGCAGCGCGCTCGGCTCGCCGGGCGACCGCGGCGGGCGCAGCCCGACCGCGGCGCCGACGGCGTCCTGGAAGCGCGACACGCTGGCCGGCCTGGACAAGGGCTCGCGCGTGTGGATGCAGACGAGCGGCGGCGCGTGGGCGCTCGGCACGCTGCGCGGGCCCGTGGCGGCGCAGTGCCGAGTGGCGCTGGACACGCGCCAGGGCGAGGCCGCCGGGCAGGCGCGCGCTGTGGCGGCCCGAGGCGGCGCCCAACTGCAGGCAGCTCCTGGGTGCTGGGACAATGCCAGGGGGCCGGAACCAGCGCGCCTGCCTGGGCGCAGCGCGCATCTGCACTTGAGCAGCCGCGCATGCCGGAGTGGCCGGTGTGCAGCAGGCGTGCGAACGGCTGCGCCGGGCGCGGGGGCGCCGCGGCCCTACCGGACCTGCTGGACAGCTCGGGGCTCCGTGCGCCCTGTGCGCGCCAGCGCCCGCTCTTCCGGAGCTGGAGCGGCGGGCACATGCGGCGCGCGCAGGTGCAGAGCGTGGCGGCGAGCGCGCTGGTGCCGGCCAACCCGGGCGTGCTGGACGGCTCGCCCGACCTGACCGGCCTGACTTACCTGAACGAGCCGGCCATCCTGCACGGCCTGCACGTGCGCTACGGCAAGGACGCGATCTACACGCACGCCGGCCGCGTGCTCATCGCGCTCAACCCCTTCCGCAGGGCACGCAGCCCCGCGGCCTGGGGTTTCTGTGAGAGGCACAGAACAGGATGCGCTCCTGCCGTGATTGGCGGGCTGGTCGCTGCGCGCGGTCGAGCGTGTCATGATGCAGCCTTGGCTGATAGACAGTAAGGTATGTGCGGCATAAATTCCTGGGGGTATCCATATACGTGGGGGCAGAGGGGGGCCGCGCACAGCCTCCGTGCCATGCTGGCCAAGCTGGCATTGGCTAGGCACGCCTGGCGCCTGCGCCTGTGCAGTTGAGCGGCTATTAATCCCCTGTCATGCGCAGCCGCTTCTGAGCACAAACGCTGGGACATGCTCAAAGGGAAAGTGCCTCACCAAGCAGGGCAGTGGGATGGTTGCAACATCTGCTCGACAGCCTCGGGAGCCGCCTGTGGACGTTCCCACCGCAACGCGGCTGCGCCCGGCGGCCGGCAGGTACCGCTGTACACGTCGGAGATCGTGGAGCGCTACAAGGCGGCCGGCGCCGGGAGCGCGGCCGCGGCGCTGCCGCCGCACGTGTTCCTCACCGCGGACGCCGCGTACAAGGCCATGTGCGCGAGCCAGCGCAGCCAGAGCCTGGTCATCAGCGGCGAGAGCGGCTCGGGCAAGACCGAGACGACCAAGATCGCGATGCAGGCGCGCGCGCGCTGTCGTTGCTTTGCGCGCGCCGTGCATGCGCAGGTCGGCTCGCCTGCGAGCACGGGTGTGGACCTGCATGCGCAGGCCGGCACGCCTGCCGCACCGGGGTTCATGCGGGGCCGCGCCCGGGTATAGGGTGTTGGCGGGATTGAGGTGCATCCGGGGGGCCGCATCCGGGACCGCGCCGGGGCCGCACCTGGCGCGGACGCGGCGGCGGCGCGCTCGCGCCTGCGGCCGCACGCGTAACCCGCGCGGGGGGGCGCCCGCGCGCAGTTCCTGGCGGGCCTGGCGGGCGGGACGGGCGTGGAGGGCGCGGTGCTGGCGACCAACCCGCTGCTGGAGGCGTTCGGCAACGCCAAGACGCTGCGCAACAACAACTCGTCGCGCTTCGGCAAGCTGATCCAGATCTACTTCAACCGCGGGCGCCACATCTGCGGCGCGCTCATCTCCACGTACCTGGTGCCGGCCCCGCCCCCACGGCCCCGCCCCCTGGCCCCGCTGCCAGCGCTGCCATGGCGCGTGGGTCTCATGCGTGGTGCTCAGCGCGCAGTCGAAGATCCTGGCCTGCTCAAGCCCCATACCATGCCAGCACCAGCAGTGCCTCCTGGGCCAGCAAGCTGCCTGACATGCACGGTCCGACCCGCCGGGACCTTTCTAGGTATAAGCTGACTCAGTGGCTATCAGTCCGAGGTCCGTTTAAAGCTGGCGGGCGGGAGGGGCGCGCATGCTGGCGGTCAGTTCGCTGCCTGCCGAGCCGAGCCGCGCGCGCGCGCGCGCGCGCGCAGCTGGAGAAGAGCCGCGTGGCGCACCAGCTGCCGGAGGAGCGCAATTTCCACATCTTCTACCAGCTGTGCACCGGCATGCGCGGCAGCGCGGCCGACGCGCTGCGCATCCCAGCCGACGCGCTGACGCGCTTCCGATACCTCAGCGCCTCCGGCTGCACGGCCATCGCCGGCGTGTCCGACGCGGAGGACTTTGCTGCGGTCGCGGCCGCCATGGGCGCCGTCGGCATCACCGTGCCCGAGCAGGCGCGCCGCGGCGCCCCGGCGCCGCCCGCGCGCCGCCGCCGGACGACGTTCGCCGTTGCGCCCTGTGCGCCCGCCGAAGTTAGGGTAGGGATATAAACCTAAGCAAACCTTTGCCCGCGCAGGCGGCCGTGTGGCGCCTGCTCGCGGCCATCCTGTGGCTGGGCAACGTGGACTTTGAGGGCGAGGAGGACGCGGCGGTGGCCGCGCCGGCCGAGGCGCTCGCCAATGCGGCCGCGCTGCTGGGCGTGGCCGAGCCCGCGCTGGCCACCGCGCTGACGGAGCGCGTGCTGTCTGCGGGCGCGCGCCCCGGGCCGCCTGCTCAGGAACGGCTCGGAAACGGGGCGCGCAATGGCTGCCGAGCGCGCGCTCGCAGTATGACTGCTGTGGCCGAGCGCTCCAGTCCATGCCAGTGGCTCGCATCATGCTGCCCCCGCCAGCGCCAAGGCGGGGCGGTCGCTGGCCTGATCCGGCGGCCGGCTGACGGGCCGCGCCGCGCGCAGGCGGCGAGACGATCCGGCGGCGCCTGCGGCACGACGCGGCGGCCGACGCGCGCGACGCGCTGGCCAAGGCGCTGTACGCCGGCCTGTTCCGCTGGCTGGTCGGCCGCGTGAACGCCAGCCTGGGCGCGGGCCAGCGCGACGCGGCGGCCGGCACCAGCCTCAGCATCCTGGACATCTACGGCTTCGAGTGCTTCCCGGCCAACAGCTTCGAGCAGCTGATGATCAACTATGCCAACGAGCGCCTGCAGCAGCTGTTCAACCAGTGCGTGGGGGCGGGGTTAAGTCTAGGTTAGGGCGGCGGGAGCGGGCTGCCTGAGCAGGGGCTGCCGTCTGCGGGCCGCGCACGCCCGTGCGCGGCGCGTGCGGGCGGCTTCATCTGACACTGCCTGGTGACGCCTGAGCAGAGCGCCTCGTGCGAAGCAGCTCCTGCACCCTGTGGCTAGTTGGATGGCTGAGTGAGGCGTGCTTGTCAGCGCACGCAAGACCGCATGCGCGGTGAGTGGGCCGATGACTCTGTGCTGGCCTGCAAAGCACGTGAGGCACAGGCAAGATGGCGTGCGCGGTCTGGTTACACGCGTGCCCGCTGCCGGGCCGAAGTGCATGTCCGCGCCATGCTTTGGCGGGCTGTCACGACGGGCAGCTGTCCAGGCCGGGGCGGGGTGCGTCCGAGCGCGGGCCCGCGGGCCGCGCGCGCGCGGACCGGTAGCACCTGGAACTCTGCCGCTGCGCACCAGCGCGCGCCGCCCGTGAGGCGCGCCGCGCTGCGGCCGCGCGCAGGCAGCTGTTCAAGCTGGAGCAGGAGGTGTACGAGCGCGAGGGCGTGGACTGGGCGCACGTGGACTTTGATGACAACCAGGCGTGCGTGGACCTGCTGGACGTGCGCCCGCCGCGCGGCGTCGGCGTGCTGAGCCTGCTGGACGAGGAGTGCCTGTTCCCGCGCGCGACCGACGCCAGCTTCGGCGACAAGCTGCGCGCGCAGCTGGGGTCCGCGCCGCACTTTGGCTGCCCGCCGGCGGGGCACGGCTTCACCGTGCGGCACTACGCGGGCGACGTGGCGTACAGCGTTGAGCGCTTCCTGGACAAGAATCGCGACACGCTCAGCCCGGGCGCGCGCCTACCCTGTATCTAACCTACCCTAAACCTGAACCCTGTCCACGCTGCGCAGCCGCCCGCTGCGCCGGGGGCCGCGCGCGCCCGCTGCCAGCCCGAGCGGCCCTCCTCGCTGCTTTTGCCTGCGAGTATGTGTGCTGAGCCTGAGCAACTGAACAACGCCAAGAGCCTTTGGTAAGACACCAGTCTGGGGCTCAGCATAAAATAACCCATATTCGCCTACTGACTGCCTGCATGGTACGGCATGCCGCATGCGCAGTGGCGGCATGGCCCCGCTCGCAGCACGCGCCGGCGGGCGCCGCGCCGGCGGGCGCGCCGCGGGCGCCGACCCCGGTGCGGCGCGGCGCGCAGACCTGGTGGCCGTGTCGGAGGGCAGCAGCGAGGCGCTGGTGGCGGGCCTGGCGCGCGAGCTGGCGGCCGCGCAGGCGCGGCGCGCGAGCAACAGCGTCGGCGCGCGCTTCCGCGACCAGCTGCGCGACCTCATCGCGCGCCTGGACCGGTGCGGCGCCGCGCCCCTGGTCCCTGGCCCACTGAAGCCTCCGTGGCTGCCTTGCTGCTGACGTTAGGTGGCGTAATGCATATGCACGGATACGCACGGCGCCGGCGGGGCGCTGCGGGGCGCCTCTGGCTGTGTATTGACGCGCATTGGCGCGGGGGTGCGGGTCGCTGCGCGTTGCATGCACAGCAGCCACACAGGCCGCGGGCTTGGGTCAGGCAGGTGTTATACCAGCAGCGGGTGCGCTCCATGAATGCTTTGCAGCGGGGAAAGTGGCCAGACTTGGGTTGTCACCGCTCGTGCACCACAGGCTTGTTTCCATGCACATGTCTGTGCTTCGCCCTGTTACACAGCTCTTTGTGGTAAGTTTTGGGAAGCATGGCCCGGCACACTCCCAAGGGGAAAGCTGCTCGCTCAGCTCGAGGCGGGCATGGTAGCAACAGCAATCCGAAAAAAACGCGTCGCCTTGGACCAGTGTGATCAAGGAGGGCGTTGAGACAGCTGGCATGCGTTGGTGTTGCAGCTGCCCTGCGCATGGCACTGAAGAGCGGCGCTACCGCGCAGGACGGAGCTGCACTTTGTGCGGTGCATAAAGCCCAACAACGAGCAGGCGGCCGAGAGCTTTGACGCAGCGCTCGTCCTGCACCAGCTGCGCTGCTGCGGCGTGACGGAGATTGCGCGCATCGCGCGCGCCGGCTACCCCACGCGCTACGACCACGAGGTGCGGCTGAGCGCGTCCCGGCGGGCGGCCGGCAAGGCCCGGGGCGGCCGCCTGCGCCTGTGGCGTGTCCGGCGCCGGCGCTGGCCGCAGACGTGAAGCAGGGGAGCGACGCATGATGAGCATTCTGGTTAGCTGAGTGCGCTGCCGTGCGGCAGGAGTTTGCGGAGCGCTTCGCGGGGCTGCTCGGGCATGCGGCGCCAGGTATGCCCCAGGGCTGCAGCAGCCCGCACCTCGTTCGACCTTGTCTGGTGCGGTTAGGGGGCCGCCGTGCTTGCCCCAAGCTGTCCTGGCGGGCGGGCACCAGCCCTGCTGCGGTCGGCACCAGCTCATCTTTGTCTGCTCACTTGTCCGTCCGGGGCTCACACGGCGCAATGGTCTGGGGGTGGTGGATGGGATGAGCGCGAGCAGGAGACAAGCACGGAAAGCCAACAGCCTGTCCGGGCGCTGTTTGAGCAATTGGGCCGTGATGCGCCCAGTCGTCTGTGAGCCAGTGTCAGCATGTCCGGCGGCGGTCGCGAGTGCCGCATGCACGCCCTGGGCCGGCCGCAAACATGCCGCCCGCCGGCGCTGCGCGCCGCCGCGGCTGCCGGTCAGCGCCGGCGCCCGCGCGGGCCGGCAGCTCGGGAGGGCTGCATGTCCCTTTGCTGCGCACGATCGGGCGGCCTAACACCGCACGGGGCGCGGCGCGCAGGCGGCGGCGCCGCGGCGGTGGCCGCGTGCCGCGACCTGCTCGCGCACTTTGAGGTGACGGCGGACCAGTTCCAATTTGGGCGCACAAAGCTGTTCTTCCGTGCGGGCGTGCTCGGGCGCCTGGAGGACGCCGCCGCGCGCATCAACCGGCACGCCCGCGCCCGCCCGCCCGCCCGCCCAGCCGCGTGCGCGGCCTGTGCCGGAGGCGCCGCCGCGACCGCCGCGGTTGATGCATGGGCGCTGCCATGTTCTTCTATTAGCAAAGCGCCGCCGCGGCCTGCATGCTGTAGGGTTAGGGGTGTGACCCCGGCGCGCAGGGCTGTGCTGTGCATCCAGGCGACGGAGCGCATGCTGCGCGTGCGGCGCGCCTTTGTGCGCCTGCGCGCCGCGGCCGTCGTCATCCAGGCGCGCGCCCGCTGCCCGGCCCCTCGCGAGCGCGCGCCCTGCGCGCGGGCGCCGTGGGGGCGCTGGCCGTGACAGGCGTGCAGCGAGGCATCCGTGGGCGCCCCCGCGCACAGGGGGGTGCTGGCGCGGTGATCTGGGAGCGCTGCATGTCCGGGGCCATCTGGGGTGGAACCTAGGCGCACCCTGTTGGCTGTTTGCCGGTGTAGGATGTTGGAACGGGCCTGCATGCAGCGCATGCCGATCCGCATGTGTGCTGGGCCTCGGCGCGGAACTGCTACATCCAAGCAGTACGTGGCATCTGTGCTTGCAAACGAGTTAAGTGCACATGCGTGATCTGCGCGCGGGGCTGCGCCAGCTTCGGTCAGCGCTCCCGCAGGGTGCCCTGTGCTGCCACCCTCAGTAAATGCGATCCTGAGTGAAGCATTTTGGCGCCGGCGTGTGCAGGCGCGCTCGCGCGGCTGGTCCGCGCGGCGGCGCTGCGCGGAGCTGCGGCGTGCGCACGCCGCGGCGTTGCGCGTCCAGACCGCGGTGCGCGGGCACCAGCAGCAGCGGAGGTATGCGCGGCAGCGCGCGGCGGCGGGCACGCTGCAGGCCGGCGTGCGGCGCTGGCAGGTGCGCGGCCGCCTCGCCCAGGGCCCTGCAGGCGTCTCCGGGCGTCGCGGGGGTCAGGTTGCTGGGTGGCGTGGCTGGCATCATATAATGCTTGTATTCATTTATGCTCGGCAGTCGCTGGTGCGCAACCGCTGGGCGTCCGCCAGCTTGACACCCTGGGACCGCGCTGCAGCTCGCCAAGCGCGTGGCGGCGCGCGTCGCGGAGCGGCGCGCGGCCGAGGCTGCGGCGGCGGCGGCCGCCGCCGAGCGCGCGCGCGCGGAGCGCAGGGCCGCCGAGGCCAAGGCCATCGACGACGCCAAGTTCGCGGCGATCCAGGCCGAGTGCGGGCTGGACGCTGCCGGCGTGCGCGCGGCGGTGCGTGACCCCCGCCGACGCGCGCTGCCGCGGGCCCTGCGAGGGCTTCGTGCCGGCCGGCGAGCATGCGGGATGCCCGGAGAGCGCTGCCGGGGGGACTGAGGCGCAGTGCTGGTGGATGCATGCGACCCTGCTGTCGCGATGCCCCGACCGGCGCAGCACAGTCTCGTCCAGGACCAACATAAGCTGTCAGCGCCGCTGGCAGCCGAGCCCGGGGCGGGCCCGGGCGGCGGGCGGCGGGCGGCACGTCCTCGACGCCCCGCATCCACGCGGCGCCACCGGCGCGCAGGCGCGCTCGTGGCAGAAGCACAAGGCGAGCGCGCACGCGTACGCGCAGCTGGCGGCGGAGACCGGCCTGGACCTGGCCGGCATGCGCGCGGCCATCAAGGGCGGCCGCTCGCGCCGCTCCGCCGCCGCGGGCTTCGACGCGCTCAACGCGGAGTTTGGCCTGGACTCGCACGCCGTGCGCGAGGCGCGCACCCACTGCCCGCGCGCCGGGGGGGGCCCCCGGGGGGCGGGGGGGCGCGGCGCGGGGGGCC
>JAABUJ010001406.1_pt1 | contig 35769 bp, 40 predicted proteins | sample 5559131 | NCBI WGS metagenome assembly JAABUJ01 (sample SAMN10711875, study PRJNA513366) | rock metagenome | isolation source: Antarctica rocks | place: Antarctica: Victoria Land, Mt New Zealand nord | collected 2016-01-07 | reverse complement strand
TCGCTCGCGCCTGAAGCGTCCTGGAAGTAGACGCGGTAGTGCGGCGCGTCCACCTCCCAACTTTGATCACGGGGGTCGAAGGCGTGTACGTCCATGCCGCCAAGTGTCGCCACAGCTGCCGGCGCACCAGGGCTGCGGCATACAGCTGCGACGGTCCGGTGCCGGCCGCTCTCGTTCTCCGCCACCACGAGTGGAGGAGGTCATCATCGACGATCGCCTCGTCCCGCCGGTCGACACCGAAAACGGGCTCATCGACGGCGCGTACATCGACCCCGACGGCAACCTCCTCAGGTTCGGGTCGTCGGCCCGAAGCGCGTCCCAGTAGCCGAACCCCTACCGGCACACCTCTGCTTCGTGCGGGTACCGGTCGCTGCTGTGTCAAGCGCAGCGGTTTTTGACCGCCTTGTGACAGCGTTATCTGGCCGCCATTCAGCGGCGGGTCCGTAGGGAGCGGTCGCCACTACCCGCGGCCAGTGGCTGAGTCGGCCCCTGGGCTTGTGTTCGGTGCCCAAGATCTTCTGCTTGGAGTGACGGCCGTCGCGGCTTGCTGGCGGTGATGGCGAGCCCGACGACGACGAGCGCGCAGCCACTGGCCTGGGCAGCGGTGAGCTTCTCCCCGAGCAGCGCCACGCTGAGGGCCACGGCGGCTACCGGCTCGGCGAGGCTGAGGGTGCCGGCGGCGGATGCGGAGGTGCTGGTCATACCGCGCATGAAGCACCAGTACGCCGCGCCGCACGTGACGACGCCGAGCCACACGATCAACAGCAGCGGCGCGGGGTGGAGTACCGCGGGGGCGTGCACGGCCATCCACGGAAGGGCGGGAAGGGCGCCCAGTAGCAGCGTGACCGCGGCGACAGCTGTCACATCGGTGCCATCGGTGGCCATGATCCTGGCCGCGACCGTGTACAGGCCGTAGCAGAGCCCGGCACCCAGCGCGGCCAGCAGGCCCAAGCCGCCCGGCTGTTGACCGCTCGTCGATCCCGACAGGAGCAGCGTTGTGCCGGCCACGCAGATGGCAGTACTTACCGCCCAGAGTCGGCCCGGCCTGTCGCGTTGCCACAGCCAGGAGCAAATGCCGGTCGCGGCCGGCGCCACCCCCAGGGCGACCGCAGTGGCCAGACCGGCACCGACCGCGGTCACCGCGTACAGGAACAGGACCTGGTAGGCGCCGGTGGCAGCAGCCGCCGCAAGCACCGCCGGTCGCGATGCCAGCCGCAGCAGGCCCGGACGGGCACGGCGGACGACGAGCGGAACGAGCAGGATCATGCCGCCGAGCAGCTGCCGCCAACCCCCTAACGCCACCGCTGGCAAGCCGTCCTGCGCCAACGCACGAGCTGGTCCAACCGTGCCCCACAGCAGCGCGGCGATGAGCACGAGCAGGGGGCCGGACGTCAGCGACGCCGCTGCTGGGAGCTGCTGCCTCGTGCCAGTGGCCGCGGTCGCTGCAGGAGCGGTCACTGGAGGAGCTCGAGCTTGCCCGTGAGCTTGCTGATGCGGTTCTTGGGGCCGAACAGCGACAGGGCACGCAGCTGCAGCGCGTGATCTTGAGTGTGGGCGAGCTCGGCGAGGTACTCGGCGTAGACCCGGTTGGTCTGGGCGCTGGCTGGTGTGTCGCACACGTCGACGTCGCCGGCCGCGACGGCCTTGAGCCGGATCGCGGTCAGTTCGTCAGCCGAGGCGGCAAGTACGGTACAGCCGGCCCACGGCAGCCCAGAGTGGTTTCCGCCGCTGGCGTCGGTGCCGTCCGGCCCGAGCAGCCCGCTCACGGCTCTGCCGACGTGTGCGGCGACGCACGCAACGGCGTTCACCGCGGTGCCCGGCGCGAGTGCGGCGTCCACGACGATGACCCACCTCAGTCGGCTGGTGCGGGTGGGTTCTTCTATCGCCACATCCTCCGGGCGCCACCCCAGCTGCTCATCATTCGAGTTCAGCACTGCTTCTGCCTCCCGTGCACGGTCGCGGAAGGCACAAGCTAGGCCGACGTACGACGTGATGGTCTGCGATCCGTACGATGTTCGCCTAAGTAGGGGGAGGGGATGGCATGGACGAACTTGATGCGGCGCTGCTGCGCGAGCTGCAACGCGATGCACGGCGCACCAACCGCGATCTGGCCGAGGCCGTGGGCGTCTCGCCCAGCACGGCGCTCGAACGCCTGCGATCGCTGCGCCAGCGGGGGGTGATCCGAGGTGCCAGCCTGGATGTCGACCTGGGCGCCGTCGGCCGGCCGGTGCAAGCGCTCATCGCCGTCCGGATTCGGCCCCCGTCCCGCGATCTGATCGAGGGCTTCCGCGATTGGGTCGGCGGTCTGACCGAAACGGTCGGCGTCTTCGTCGTGTCGGGTAGCGAGGACTTCCTCGTCCACATCGCCGTCGCCGACACCGACGGCCTGTACTCCTTCGTGATCGACCGGCTCACCGAGCGGCGTGAGGTCGCTGACGTGCGCACCAGCGTCGTCTACGAGCACCTGCGTACCAAGGTCGTCGAGCCGCTCACGCCCTCGCGGACGAGGGCCAACACGACTGTTGCCCGTGGTCGCCGCCCTCCCGAGGCCGGGACCAGATGAACCGGGCATCCTGAACCGTTCGCGCGGACAGGCCGCTGGCCGGGTTATGGGCATGACGGAACGATCGCGCCACTAGGGCTGTCCGTAGGCGATCGTCTACGAGACAGACCTCCCAGGGACGCGAGAAGCCCTGTAATGCGTCTCACGAGTCGTGTCCGTGTTCTACGTAACGGCAGGCACGTGTGCGCTACGGTCTTCAGGTGCCGCTGATCGGATATGCCTTCTGCGGGGTCCCTCGGTGGTGGACGCTGCGGGGGACGGGCAGCACGGCCCCGCCGGCGTCGGCAAGACCCTCTCAGCCCGTGCCCTAGCAGGGTTGAGCCCGTTCGGCGCTGTATCACCGCGGTTGACTGACTGGTCGCTCTCTCATATGCTGACCGCATGTCCCGACCCCGCAGCGACGCCCGCCGTCAGGCGCTGCTGACCGCGGCGAGCCGGGTGATCGCGTCGCAGGGGCTCGGCGCAGCGACGGCGGCGATCGCGAAGGAGGCGGGTGTCTCCAACGGGGCGCTGTTCGTCTACTTCGAGACGAAAGCCGACCTCGTGAATGAGCTCTTCGTCGCACTGAAGACCGAGATGGGCCGTGCCGCCCTCGACGGCCTGCCCGGCGGCGCGCAGCCCCGCGAGCAGGTGCTGCACATGTGGACGCACTGGCTGCAGTGGGCGACGTCGCACCCGGACAGCCGGCGGGCGCTCGCCCACCTCCAGGTCTCGGACGTCATCACCCCCCGCAGCCACGAGGCCGTCGGCTCGGCGTCCCGTGCCATCGCGGACCTGTTGGAACGGGCCCGCGCGGACGGGCCGGTCCGGGACGCCCCGCTGGGCTTCGTCCTGGCCCTGACGAACGCGATCGCCGACACGACCGTCGACGCGATGCTCCACAACCCCCAGTGCGCCGACGCGCTCAGCGCCGTGGCGTTCCAAGCCGTGTGGTGCGTGCTCGCCGGTCAGCCGTCCCCGCAACCACCTGAACTCAGCCCGAAGCACTCGGCCCGGCGAACCCCGCCCCGACGAAACAAAGAGATTTCACCATGACCGACAGCGCCTGGATCATCACCGGCCCGACGTCCGGGATCGGCCACCGCACCGCGCTCGAGCTCGCGAAGCACGGCACCGTCGTCCTGGTCGGCCGCAACCCGGACAAGCTCGGCGAGGTGCATCAGCAGATCGAGTCGGACGGCGGGCGAGCCGTGTCCGTCGTCTGCGACATGTCCGACGTCGCCAGCGTGCGCCGCGCCGCAGCGGACATCATCGCCCTGGACCTGCCCGTCGCCGGGCTGCTGAACAACGCCGGGATCATGGCGACGAAGCCCTTCCAGACCGCGCAGGGCTGGGACGGGACGTTCGCGACCGACCACCTGGGGCCGTTCGCCCTCACCGAGGCACTCACCCCCGCCCTGCTGGACGGCGCGAACGTCGTGTTCATCGTCTCCGCCGTTGAGGACCCCGAGCGCAGGCCCGCCGTCATCGCCGGCTTCCGGGGCGCCCGGTACATCTCAGCTGAGGCCAGCGCCCGCGGCGAGTGGCTCCCCGGCGGGTCCAAGCTCCCCGGCGGGGATGCCTACGCCACCTCAAAGCAGGGCAACCTCGCCACCGTATTCGCGCTCGCCCGAGAGAACCCCCGGCTCCGGTTCAACGCCGTCGAGCCCGGCTTCAGCCCCGGCTCGAACCTGGGACGCGACGCGAACATGGCTCTGCGGCTCCTGTCGAGGTACGTCCTGCCACCCGTCGCGCCGATCATCAAGTACTGGAGCACCCCGAAACGGGCAGCCCGCGTGATCAGCGCCGTCCTCACCGACCCAGCAGTCGTCACCGGGGAGTACTACGACGAGAAGGGCAGGCCGATGCACGGCTCCACCCAGGTCAGCGACCTCGGCTTCCAGGACCGGGTCGTCGCCGAGACCCGCGCGCTGCTCGCCACCGTCCCGACCCCGGGCTGACCAGCGTGCGCCCGGGCCGGCCGAGCGCTGGCCGACCTGCTCGCGCTCGGCGACGCCGGCCCAACAGTTACCCGATCGACCCAACGTGACACCCGCACGGCTGTACGTGGGGTCTCCCGCCGCGTCCCACATGCGGCGCACGGCGTACGTCGCGACCCGGCACGGCTCCCGGGTGTCCGTGGACCCGCTTGGCGCGACCGCCCCGAGGCCGCAGCAGCCTGTACGTCGCCGTACGACGCCGAATACGCCTGGCTCGCCAGCCCCGATCCCGACGACCCCCTCTCACCAATACCTACAAGGGAGACATGAACATGTCCTCAGGACTCGCCCTCGTCACCGGTGCCACGTCCGGGATTGGGAAAGCCTTCGCCGAGCGCCTCGCCTGCGACGGCTACGACCTCGTCGTGATCGGGCGCCGCACCAAACGCCTGATCGAGCTCGCGGCCGCCCATCCCGACGTGCGGGTCACCGTCCTGACCGCCGATCTGGCCACGGATGACGGCATCGACTCCGTCGCCCGGGTCTGCGCAGACCAGCCGCTGACGATGCTGGTCAACAACGCCGGCGTCGCGCACTACATGCCGATCGCGGAGCTTTCCGCGGCCCAGGCCCGCGAGCTCGTCAGCGTCAAGGTGCTCGCACCAACCCTATTCATCCGTGCGGCCGTCCCGGGGATGCTGTCCCGGAACGCTGGGACGATTGTCAACGTCGCCGGGATGATCGCCTTCTCCGGGCCGGCCCCGTCCTCGGCCCTGCCCCGCCGGGCCGTGTACGCCGGGACACTCGCCTGCACCGTCGCGATGACGCAGACCCTGAGCGCAGAGCTGGAGGGAACCGGCGTCCGGGTCCACGTGGTCTGCCCCGGCGTCGTCGCGACCGAGTTCCACACCGTCCAGGGCCTGGACCTGTCTGCGGTGCCCCGGATGTCGGCCCAGGATGTGGTGACCGCGGCGATGCGCGGTCTCGAGCTCGGGGAGGTCGTCAGCGCCCCAGGCGTCGCGGAACACTCGCTGCTGCAGGACGTGTTCGACGCCGACCTCGCCGCGTTCGGCGGGCAGAGCCCGAACCTCGCCAACCGCTACCGGACGGCCTGACCGGGCTCACCCGACCGTCGACGAGCCCTACAGCCGGACCTACGACGCCGAGCCGGGCTCTGCGTTGTAGACCACCGGCGGAGGCCCGTCCCGCTGAGAGTGGCTCGTTGTGTCGGCGGTCACCGCGCGCCGCCGCCATGTCGTCCGGAGCCGCGTCGGGACGGCCGAGACCGCCAAATAGCGCCAACACAAGCCCGCCAACTATCAATGACCCTCACAAACTGAGCATCGGAACGGCACTCTGCTACGTCCAACAACCGTGTAGCGCTATCAGCGTGCCGGAACGGGGCCTGGCGGACGTTTTCGCTTTGTGATCGATCTGGTCCGATGAGACCTGTGACTTGCAGCGGCAAGTGGCACGGTTCTGACGGCGCTATTTGGCCGGGCGGACGGGCCCTCGGTCCCCACGTGGTCGTTGCCGTTAGGGGATGGCTGATCGGGACGCCGTGCCCGACCCGTCGGAGGTTCGTCTCGTGGCACGCGCGGATGATGGTGGAGAATGGCGTGGTGAAGATCGTCGGAGTGCTGGGTGGCATGAGTAGCGTGGCCAGTGCGGAGTACTACCGGCGGCTCAACGAAGGTGTGAACGCGCATCTTGGGGGCCACGCCGCCGCGGAGCTGCTGCTCTACAGCGTGGACTTCGCGGTGATCGAGGCCTGCGTCCGCGCAGAGCGGTGGGAACAGGCCGCCGACTACCTGGTCGAGCGAGCACTACGCCTGGAGCGTGGAGGAGCCGAGTTCTTGGTTCTCGCAACGAACACCATGCATCGGGTCGCCCCAGAGATCGAGGCTGCAGTCAGCATTCCCCTCGTACATATCGTGGACGTCACGGCCGATGCCGCCCTCGCAGCGCGCGCAAATCGGCTCGGGCTGTTGGGGACCGCGCCAGTCATGCAGGCAGACTTCTACCGGTCACGCTTTGCGGCGCGCGGGATCGAGGTCCTCGTGCCGAACGGGCCCGACCAGTCGGTCGTCCACGACGTCATCTTTGAGGAGCTGACTCGCGGGCGGCTCGAGGACGCGTCTCGCAAGGAGTACCTCCGGATCATGCGTGAGCTGGCCGATCGAGGCGCTGAAGGCATCGTGCTGGGCTGCACGGAGATCAGCTTGCTCATCTCCCCGGTCGACCTGCCTGACGTCGCGCTCTACGACACGACCGCGTTGCACGTCGACAGGGCAGTGCAGTTGGCACTCGGTCTCCAGTCGCTCCCCGGACCCGTTGCAGGCTGACGCTGAACCTCGGCGACGGCGGGGACATCTGCGAACATCTACACCGCGGTTGCGTCGGTGGCAGCTTCCCCGCGCCCGGTCTTGGCGCCCAGCACCATGAGTATGGGTAACTCGCATAGACCGGCCAGCGCAGTCAGCAGGCCGGCAGCGGAGCCGGAGTCGGGCACCGCCGGGGTGCAGGCAGCCGCCAGGGCCTCTTTGACGACGGAGCTACGCGAGGACCGCTTCCTGACCCATGCGTTGGCCGCTCGTGAAGTCAGTTCGCCCGATGCACACCGCCGTCCAAGCCGCGCTGGGGCCAGCGGTGCTGACCGTTCCCGCTGTCTGCAACGAAGTTGCAGCCGGACGTGGTCGCCCGTGGCCGCCCCCTCCTGGTTGGGCTCTGCCTTGACCTGTGGCAGTCCCGGTAGCCGACCGGCCAGCGACACATGATCACCCTGTCGGCTGCACGGTGTGACTTGCAGCGGTAGTTGGCGCGGCTCTGGCAGCGCTCTCTGGCCGCTCGCCCCTCCCGCGGGACCACGGGGCCTGCCCGGTAGCTGATCCGTTGCCGGCACGTGGTGCAGGCATCCTGAACAGGCCCCCCGTCGCGGCGATGTGCCCGGTGCGGCCGCGACCCGGACTTGGGTTCTACCGTGTGGTGCGCCGGGCGCCGGGCTGCGCGGCGTTGTCGTAGCGCTGACGGGCCCGCTCTACCTCAGCGAGGTTGGTGAGCCCCCAGCCGGTCAGGTGAGCAAAGAGGTCGGCCAGGCTGTACCCGAGGGCGCTGATCTCGTACTCGACCCGCGGCGGGACCTCGGCGTGCTGGGTGCGCACGACGAGGCCGCCGCGCTCGAGCTGGCGCAGCCGCTGGGTCAGGACCTTGGGGGTGATCGCTGGTATGCGTCGCTGCAGCTCGCCGAAGCGCTGGCGGCCGAACTCGTTCAGGCTCCACAGGATCGGGGTGGTCCACCGGCTGAACAGCACGTCCGGCAGGGGCGAGGTGCGGGTGCGGGTCGCCTACGTGTCCGTGAACCCGATCGAGTGGAAGATCCGCTCAGGAGCGTTCGCGACGATGCTGCCCATGACCTTCCCGATCATCCTGGGCAACGAGGTCTCCGGGGTCCTCGACGCGCTCGGCGAGGGTGTCGAGGGCTTCGAGGTCGGCGACCGCGTCACGGGCTTCGTGCGCGGCGGGGGCGACGCCGAGTACGTCGTGACCACACCGGACCGGCTCGCGGTCGTCCCCGAGGCGTTGAGCCTGCGGCGCGCCGCGGTGATCCCGCAGGGCGTCGAGACGGCGCGGCGCTCGCTCGGCCTCCTTACGGTGGCACCCGGTCAGACGGTCCTGGTCAACGGCGCCGCGGGTTCGGTGGGCAGGTCACCGGCGACCAGCCGGACGGCGCCCTGGTGGGTGTCGAGCAGCTGCCGGTAGGCCAGCAGCCATCGGTATTGCGGGTCCCGGTCGCGTGACCGGCGCCGATCGGGACTGCGCCGACTGCCGCAGGTGTGTGCGCTGCAGCTAGTCAGTGAGGGTCGATCAGCCCAGCGACGCGGTTGCCGTGCGGAGGTCGTCCAGGGCAGCCAGCGCATGTTGGGCGAGCCCTGTTACGTCGTCACAATCGGTGTCGGACCACTGGGCGTAGCCCCGCTTGAACGCCAGGACCCCTAGCTCACCCGCGAGATGCGCAGTCGGGTCGGGGACACCGCGGGCGACGAGCGCGGCTGTCATGGCGGCCGCGAGACCGACGCTCTTGAGGGCGTCGCGCTCCTGTAGTTCGGTGCTGGCCGCTACGGCTGCTTTGAGGCGGGGGCCGAGCTCGCGGTTCGTCGGCACCATTGCGCTCGATGCGCGCTCGAGACCGGCTGCGACCGCCTCGAGCGGGCTGGCGCTCGCGGGCGCCTCGGTGATCCCCTCGGCGAGCAGCCTGCTCAGGGTCTCCTGGCCGGCGACCAGGAGCTCACGTTTGTCGGAGAAGTGGCGGAAGAAGGTGCTCTTGGTGACCCCGGCGCGCTCGGCGATCTGCGCCACAGTGGTGGCGTCGTAGCCCTGCTCGTTGAACAGGTCGACGGCCGCGACGACGAGTCGCTCGGTGGCTCCCGGCTCCCATCGACCCATGCGACCATCCTAGGCGATGGGACACATGTCCCGTCGAATTGATACGGTGATGCGATAGCTATCCCATCACTTTTCAGGAGAGACCATGCACGTCTTCGTTACCGGCGGTACCGGCACCATCGGTTCCGCCGTGGTCGCCGAGCTGCTCGGCAATGGCCACACCGTTCTCGCGCTGGCTCGCTCGGACGACTCCGCGAAGTTGGTCGAGGACGCCGGCGCCGAGGCGCTGCGTGGACGCCTGACGGACCTCGACGTCCTGCGGGCCGGCGTCGCGCAGTCCGACGGCGTGATCAGCCTGGCATTCAGCCCCAACTACAGCACAACCGACGGGCTCGAACAGGCCATCGCCGAGGAGGCCGCCGCTCTCGCTACGCTGGGGGAGGCGCTCATCGGCAGCGACCGTCCGATCGTGACGGTCTCGGGTACGCCCTGGGTGCCGGGCCGCGCCTCGACCGAGGCCGATCCGCTGCCGACCAAGGGACCGGTGGGCGGTCGAGGCCGTTCGGTGATGACGCTGCTGGATCGGGCCTCGCGTGGTGTGCGCAGCATGGCTGTCCGCATGCCGCGCACGGTCCATAACGAGGGCAAGGGCGGATTTGCCGGTCTGTTGACTGATGCAGCGCGCCGCACCGGCGTGGCCGGCTACCCCGGCGACGGCACCCAGCGCTGGCCGGCCGTGCACGCGCTTGACGCGGCGGTGCTGTTCCGGCTGGCCCTCGAGTCGGCGCCGGCGGGGACGTCCTGGCACGCGGTGGCCGACGAGGGCGACGCGGTGCGGGACATCGCGACGGTCGTCGGCCGGCGACTTGGCCTGCCGGTCGAGGCGGTGCCGCAGGAGAGCTTCGGGCCGTTCGGCCCGATCTTCGCGATGGACCAGCCGGCGTCCAGTGCCCTCACCCGCGAGGTCCTCGGGTGGCAGCCAACCCACCCCAGCCTCCTCGACGACCTGGAGAACATTCAGCCCTGACGGGCTTCGAGAATCGGGCACGAGTAACGCACCCATGTGCCCTGCTGTGCGACGGGATAGATCGGGCCATGTCGGTTGACGACCGTTTCTGCTCCCGCCTGACCGTGTAGCAGAACCGGGCGACGTCATGGCCCAGGTAGTGACTTGCAGCGTTAGTTGGCGCGGGTCAGTAGGGCTATCTGGCCGCGCTGCTCCTACCGCTCTAATCACCGTCGGCAGCGCGGTACGCCGTCACCGGCGGTGCGTCTCCTGTCGGCCCGTCGTGGAGCTCGCTCAGCGCCGTCGCTGGGCCGCGTCGAGCGCGCGAGTTCCGTGCACCCACATGGTGTCCGCGACGTCGAGCGTGACGCCGGGCGGCACGATCGCGTCGACGCGGTCGAGCACGTCGTCGCTCAGGTCGGTGTTGTCTGCGGCGAGGTAGCCGTCGAGCTGCTGCATGGTGCGTGGGCCGATGACGACGCTGCTGACCGCCGGATGACGCGCGGCCCACGCCGTGGAGAGCTGCACGAGGGTCAGTCCGCTGTCGTCGGCGAGCGCGCCGAGCGCGTCCGCAGCGTTGAGCTTCGTCGCGTTGGCCGGGGCGGCGGCGTCCATCTGGGGGCGGTGGGAACGGGGTCCGGACAGAGCGACCTCCTGGCCGCTGCGGTAGCGCCCGGAGAGCCAACCGCCAGCGAGGGCGCCGAAGGCGAGCACTCCGATGCCCAGTCGCTGGCAGACGGGGAGCAGGTCGTACTCGACGGCGCGGTTGAGGATCGAGTACGGCGCCTCCTCGGTGCGGAACATGCCGTGCCCGCGGTGCTCCGACACAGCCCGCGCCTCCGCGATCTGGGAGGGCGGCATTTTCGATGTGCCGAAGGAGCGGATCTTGCCGGCAGCGACGAGGTCGGTGAGAGCGCCGAGCGTCTCGTCCAGGTCGGTCTCCGGGTCGGGCACCCCGAGCTCGTAGACGTCGATGTAATCGGTCTTCAGGCGTCGCAGCGAACCTTCGATCGCCTCCATGAACCAGCGTCGCGAGCCGCCGCCGTGGTTCGGGGTTCCATCGAGCTTCAGTCCGGTCTTTACCGACAAGACGACGTCGGCACGCCGGCCACCGGTGAGCGCCTCACCAATGATTTCCTCCGACTGGCCGGCGGAGTAGCCGTCCGCGGTGTTGATGCTCGTGACGCCCTGCTCAAGCGCTCGATGCACGATGCGAACGCACTCCTCGCGGTCCTGGTTGCCCATCGCGCCCAGCATCATGGCGCCGAGGGTGAGGTGGCTGACGCTGACTCCAGTACGGCCGAGTGCCCGGTACTCCATCACGAGGTCCTTCCTTCGCCGTCAGCGGCGGTCGCGAATACTCCGCCGCTAGGCGGAGAGCATGTCCACTTGGACTCTACGACCAAGCGGATAGGCTGTCCACTATGCCCTCGTCGTCCGCGGAGCCACACCGCAGGCGATCCGACGCCGAGCGCAACCGCGACCGGATAATCGTTGCGGCCCGTGGGGTGCTCACGGACCGCGACGCCGAGGTGTCGATGGCGGAGGTCGCCCGACGGGCCGGAGTCGGCATGGCCACCCTGTACCGGAACTTCCCGGGCAGGCGCGAGCTGCTCGAGGCGCTGTACGCGGAAGAGGTCGACCAGTTGTGCCAAGCGGCAGGGCAGGTATCCGGATCCCCTGGGGAGGCGCTCGTCGCCTGGCTACGACGCTTCGCGGTGTTCCACCACAGCAAGCACCCGATCGCGGCCGAGCTGCTCCGGCACACCGATGCTGCCGATCCCGTCTTCGGCAGCAGCCGTGACCGCGTCCTGACCGCCGGCAGACCGCTGCTGGTCGCCGCTCAGCAGACACACGAGGTCCGCACCGACCTCGCGCTCGACCAGGTGCTGGACCTCGTCCTGGCCGCCACAACCATCCCGGGTACACCTGCCTACGTCGGACCGATCCTCCAAGCCGCGCTTGACGGGTTGCGCGGGTGATGGAAAGAGAACTGGCGAATGACCGTTGGGCGGCTCCCGCTGAGGCACTCTCCGGATGACAACCGCCGCAGGCCGTGGCCGCCTTCGTGACGAGCGGCCCTGCCCAGTTCCTGCAGCCGCCATTACTGGCCATGGCCGACCGGCATTGCGTCGCAATGGTGACGTGTCGCCCCGTCAACCGCGAAGAGCCGGCAATTGCGCCTGTTGTGGGTGGCCCGCTCACGACCGTGAGCGGCGCGTCCGCCGCGTGCCGAACCGCGGGTTACCGAGGCCGGAGCCGGCTGGCGCCGTCAGGGCCCGGGCGGTGTTTCACACCGAGCGAATGAGACGCACGCCTGTGGGGTTGCCGACGCCCGGCAGACGGTGAGGGCCACCGGGCCTGGGTGGGGGGCGGCGGGGGCAGCCCGGACTGTCCTGCGGGTACTGCGAGAGCAGGGGGTTGACGTCGTGCAGCGCTACGTCAGCTCCGGGTGGTGGTGATTCCTCCGTCGACGGGGATCTCGGCGCCGTGCAGGTATTCGGCCTGGTCGGACAGCACCCAGGCGACCGCGGCGGCGATCTCCTCGGGGGTGCCCGGCCGGCCGGCGGGGGTGCCCGCGGTCATCTGGGCCACGACGTCGCCGGCACCTGCGTTCACCGGGGTGCGGGTGGCCCCCGGGGACACGGTGTTGACCCGTACCCCGGCAGGCCCGAACTCGGCCGCCCAGCTCCGGGCCAGCTGGATCTCCGCCGCTTTCGTCGCGGAGTACAGGCCGACGAAGGCGTGCCCGACGTGCGCCATCCATGATCCGATGACCACGATCGCCCCCTGCCCGCGCGCGGCCATCGCGGGGGCGAGGGCCGCGGTGAGCACGTGCGGTGCGCGAATGTTCACCGCCAGGGTGGCCTCGAGGTCGTCGTCGGTCAGGGAGACGGTGTCGACCGGCGGGCACAGGGCCGCGTTGTGGACGACGGCGTCCAGCCGCCCGCCCGCCGCGTCCACCGCTGCCCGGGCGAAGACCCGCAGCGAGTCGGGCGGCCCAGCCAGGTCCGACGCCACGAAGGTCGCCCGCCCGCCACCGCGCTCGATCTCGGCGACGACGGCTGCCCCGCGGCTGGCGTCGCGACCGGTGACGACGACGCTCCAGCCCTGGTCGGCCAGGGTGCGTGCGGTCGCGGCGCCGATGCCGCTGGTCGAGCCGGTGACCAGGACGGTGCGGGACGGGTGGGTGGTGGGATCGGTAGCGGTCATGGGAGCTACTCCACACTCATCGCCACCTGCCCACCAGGGCGCGTCGAACCTGGTCACGGCGTGACCAGCCCGCTGCGCCGGCGCGCTCGTAGGCTCGGCCGCGTGCCAGCCGACCGCGCTGCCCTCGGGGCGTTCCTCCGCTCCCGGCGCGACGCGCTGACCCCTGCCCAGGCCGGGATCGACGCGTTCCCCGGACCGCGCCGGGTGCCGGGTCTGCGCAAGGAAGAGCTCGCGGTCCTCGCCGGGCTCAGCCCCGACCACTACAGCCGCCTCGAGCAGGGACGGCAGGGCACCGTGACCGACGAGGTGGTCGAGGCACTCAGCCGCGCTCTGCGCCTGGACGACGTGGAGCGCGCCCACCTGCGTGACCTCGCGGCCCCGGTGTCGCGCCGACGCTGGGCACCACCCGAACCACCAGTGCGGGCTGACCCGGGGATGTTGCGCCTGATGGGGGCGCTGGACCGGGTTCCGGTACTGCTGCTGGGACGCAGGGCTGAGGTGCTAGCCCGCAACGGCCTGCTCACCGCCGTCCTCGGCACACCGATGCAACCCGGGTCCTCGTTCGCGCGCTGGCTGTTCCTCGACCCTGACGCCCGCACCCGCATCACGAACTGGGACGACTTCGCCCGGTGCCGCGGTCGGTTCGCTGCGCTACGAGACCGGCCGCCACCCCGACGACCGCCGCCTCGCCGCCCTCGTCGCCGACCTGCGCGCGGCCGACGCCGAGGTCGACCGCTGGTGGACCGACCAGCGCGTCACCTTCCGCACCTCGGTGGCCAAGCAGATCGACCACCCCGTGGCGGGCCCGCTCAGCTTCGGGATCGAGTCCGTAGTCGGCCCGCACGACCCCGAGCAGCACCTCGTCGTCTACACCGTCCAGCCAGACTCACCCACCGCCCACGCCCTGGCCCTCCTCACCAGCTGGACCAACATCCCGCACACGGTGCGTTAAGCCCCTTACAGGGCGCGTCCACAACGTTCCCGAACGGGTACCTCCATGACCTCGGAACCACGACTGCCCTCCGCCCCTCTCCGACCGTGGCCCCGACGTTCTACAACCGACCGTATTCGGCACGTCGATGCGGGTGTAGCGGAAGTCGCGTGTTGCACGAGATACGGACGCGCCAGAACTGTGTTGCAGATTCAGGGTGTCGCAAGCAGGGCTGGCGGACGGTTCCGCTACGTTGCCGGGATGGGGTCGCTGATCGGGTATGCGCGGGTGTCGACGGCTGAGCAGTCGGTGGATCTGCAGACCGATGAGCTGAGGGCGGCGGGTTGCGTGAAGGTGTTCACCGAGCAGGTCTCGGGGGCGGTGGACCGCCGACCGGAGTTGGATCGGGCGCTGGAGCAGCTGCGGGCCGGGGACACGCTGGTGGTGTGGCGCCTGGACCGGTTGGGCCGCAGCCTGCGGCACCTGATCGACACGGTCACCGGGCTCGACGCCCAGGGGGTGGGGTTCCGGTCGCTGCGCGAGAGCATCGACACGACGACCTCGGGCGGCCGATTGGTGTTCCACCTGTTCGGGGCGTTGGCGCAGTTCGAGCGGGAGGTCATCCGGGACCGGACGGTCGCGGGTCTGGCGTCGGCTCGGGCCCGGGGCCGGGTCGGGGGACGGCCACCGAAGCTGACCGCCGACCAGGTGAGGACAGCGCGGCGGCTCTATGAGGAGCGTGCGCTGACGGTGGCCGAGATCGGCGGGGTGCTGGGGGTCAGCCGCACCTCGATCTACCGGGCGTTGCACCGTGACCTTGCCGGGGCGGCCGGCGGTGGGGGAGGGCAGCGGCGGCGCCGGACCGCGGCGCCTGCAGCACCGGCGGCGGCTGTGGTGGGGGCGGCTGGGGCCAGGTCGTGACCCGGCTGGTGACGGTGCTGGTCACCCTCGCGGTGCCGGCGGAGGCTGACGCTGAGGACGCCGCGGCGTTGGTCGCGGACGCCGCTGTCTGTACCGCGCTGGAGGTGGTGTCCGCGGCCGGGGTCGAAGGTCACCTGCCGGTGCCGGGCAGCGTGGTCCAGCACCGCAGCGGCAGCCAGCCGTGGCGGGTCGAAACGGTGACGGCAGAGGGTGCCATGCTGCGCAACCTGGCCGGTGACTGGGCTCGGATGCCGCTAACGGCCCTTGAGCCGGACCAGGTCGAGCGCAGCCTCTCGAGTACTGGGCCGGGGGATTGAGCGGCCGTGGGTGGCGAGCGGCTGGCCAGCCAGTACGGGACGTGTGCCGGCAAGCCTGCCCTGGCCCGCGAGACCAGCCCCGGAAGCTGGCAGGTCAAGGTGCATGACCCGACGAACCTGTCCGCTGGGCACGACGGCTGGGTTCTTCTCGGTACCCAGTGGGACAGCCTCGAGGCTGCCTGCGCAGCGACAGGGTTCTATTACCGGCGGTGAAGCAGGCGTACCAGTGCGCGGCGCCGACGATGCCGCGATCGCCGGGCTCTCCGTGTCCATGCCGTCGGTGCGCTTCGACATCCACCGCTTGCCGACGCTACTCGGCACATTCAAGTCCGCCGCCGCCGCGATCGAAAACGACCTACGGCGTCAGGCAACAGAACGGTGCAACCCAGACGCACCGGCAACGCATCCGGCGCGCACTGCATCCCGGTCGCACGCCGCCGTCTAGAGCCGGCGAGACGGGCGGGACCCCAGTGCGCTGCACGCGCAGCGACGGCGCCAGCAATGTGAGCATCAGTTTCCGCTTGCGAAGCGGTGGACCTCGCCTGCGACATCGTGCCCGAAGCGAGGCCGGCGAGCCCAGATGTCCTGACACGGGTGCTTCGAGATCGGGCTACTTCCCCGTATTGACAGGGCATCCCGGTGTCTCGGTGGTTACGGTCCAGCGCGAGGGCAAAGATCATTGCTGTGGGCCGAACACCCAGGCGGTCCGCGTAGGCGAGGAAGGTCTTTAGGGTCGCCGGTCGGCAGTCAGTTCCGAGAAAGGCGCCGGAGGGGTCCCGCAGACCGCCGAACTTGTCGCTCAGCAGGTACCGGCCCCGGGGCACGCCGGTCAGGGCGCGAGCGATCAGCGACTCGTTGTGCCCCAGACCGTAGAAGTCGGCGGTGTCGATGAGGTCGACGCCCTGGTCGACGGCGGCACGGATCGTCCCGGCCGCGACCTCGTCGTCGGCGCCGGCCCCGGTGAGCCCCGACATGGAACTGCATCCGAGCGCGACGGCGGCGACCACCGGACCGGTCTTGCCAAGCGTGCGAGGCGGGACCGAACGGGTGTCGTCACCCATGCCGCCGAGCGTGCCACCCCCCGGCAGCGGAGCGAGTTGGCGGTTCTGGCAGCGCTACGCAGCACGGCACCCGCTGCACGGGACATCGACCTTGTCCCGTACAGGATCCGCTTGCGGTGATGGGCCCGGCGGCTCCGGTCACCGCGGTGGTGGAGCTGGGGCCGTTCATTGCTGCCCCTGCCGCCTGGCCGAGGCGCCCCGCCAGCGGCCCGCGCCGCAGCCCATTAGCTGCCGACGAGGTCCCGTTCAATCAAGCTGAGGCCGTAGAGCCCAGCGACTGTGTGATCGAACGTGCGGCGGGCGACCGCGCCCAGCCGTGCGCGGTCCGGATCGTCCGGGTTGTCGGCGGCTGCCGCGACCGCGGCTACTACCTCGCGGTACAGCGCCACCGTCTCCTGCTGAACGGCTGCGGACGGTACCGCGACAGGGAGCCGGGCGAGGTTGCCCTTGCGGGCCTCGAACCAGCCGCCGCGCCAGGCGCGGGACATACGCCGCAGGACCCAGGTCAGCAGGGTGCTGTTGAGCAGCGCGGCGACGTACTCCGGGTCGGTGCCGCTGGCGGGGTCGGTGCCGATGCCGTAGCCGCCGGTGCTGACGTTGACGAAGTAGTGCCCGCCCGCGTCGTATGTCGCGCAGAGACGGTCGAGCATTGACGGCACGAGGACCTTCCGGCCGTCGAACTTCTCCAGGTTCTTGCGCGCCGAGTAGGCGTGCCAGTTGGCGTCTGTCCAATCGCCCTGGCGAGCCGCGAGCAGCGCGCGGTTCGACCGCAGCCATGCAGCGATGGCTGGTGCTTCCCGCGCTAGACGTGAGAAGGGAATGAGTGCCATCCGCGCGCCGGGCTCGGACGCGTCGTACGGCAGGATCAATCGCTCGTGCGCGGCGGTGGTCTTGAAGGGGGCGAAGTCGCTCTTACCCGCGAGCACGGGGCGAAGGTGGACGAGTTCGAGCGACAGGACGGGTGAACCCGGGGCGCTGCTGTGCGGCCGGACCAGCCGCTTCGTCGGGTCCGTCGGGTCCGGTCCCAGGTCCGCACACCTGAAGACTTTGTCCGCACCCGTGACAACGCCCTGGAAGATGCTGTCACCGCTGACGGCGGACAGCGTCGGGTGGTCGCGGCCGAGTCGGCGCAGGAGCGCGTCCTCGGCCGGGAGCGACAGCGTCCATGCCTCGTCCGCGGGCGGCTGACCGTCGAGGTCTGCGTTCAGCACCGGGTCACCTAGTGCGGCCGCGAGAGAGGTGGCGGTGGGCGGGTCGGGGACGCGGGTTAGCCGCCACCGGTCCTGGCGACGGGCGCGCAACGTCAGCACGACCGTGTAGGCGCCAGCCTCGGGGAACACCCGTCCGGCGCCGAAGTCGACGACCGACGCGACGTGCCCGCCCCTCGCGAGCAAGGACCGCAGGGCCGCGGCCGCGTCCGTTTCGGTGAACGTCCGCGTCGTGATGTAGGTCAGCGCGCTGTCGGCCCGGTTGCGGGCGGGGGGCCGGAGGAGCTCCAGGCCGCGCTGGGTGAACACGGTTGCCAGGTCAAAACCGCTGGCTGCGGTCGAGTACCGCTCTTCCACCAGCCGGGCCTGGTCTGGGTGGTAGCGGCGCAGGGCCTGCACGCGGGTGTAGGGCGGGTTGCCGATCACCACGTCGAACCCTCCCCTGCCGGTCATCACCGTGCCGAACCCACGGGCGGGGTCGACCCAGTCGAAGGGGTTGACGTGCCGCCGGGTCTCGAAGTCGGTGCTGAGCTCGTTTGGCATGTCAGCCGTCTCGACCAGGCTGTTGCCGGCCCGGACGTTGCGGGCGAGCGACGGCAGGTGCGCGCCCTCGAACAGCCGAGTCTGCGCGTTGAGCGTCGCTGAGGTCTCCTCCTCCAGTATCCGCAGGTACAGACTCATCTGGGCGACCTCGACCGCTTGCGGGTCGATGTCGACGCCGTGCACGTTGTGCACCACCGGAACTCCGCGCACAGCGCCTGGTAGGCGTCCGGCAGCCGGGCGTACCGTTGAAGGACGACGGCTGGCTCGACCTGCCGGTCCTCGACGACGCGGATGAACACCAGCCGGTCGAGGATGCGCTGGGTTGCCTCGTCGAGCTCGCGGCCCGTCAGGTCCGGCTGCCGTCGCAGCAGGTCGCTGCCGAGCTCGGCGCGCCAGCCCTCCAAGTCCCGCAGGAACGACTCCCCGACGCCGAGCGCCCCGCGCGGCGCGGCGACCGCGACCCTGCGCTCCGAGCGGCCGGCGACGACCGCCTCCCGGGACAGCAGCGACCACAGGGCGTCCCACTGCTCGACGTAGTCGGTGTGCCTCAGGTCGTACCCGGCGAGCAGGCCCGCCTCCGGCCGGTCCCGGTCCGGGCGGGCGAGCGTCGTGTACACGCGCAGCCTCGCGAAGTCGGTGAGGACCGAGAACGGCAGGCCGCGGTTCCACGCGTACGTCTTCACCTGGAACACCGACGACCGGCCGGTGATCCCCGTGTGTGGGCGCTTGGCCTCGACGCAGAACCGCAGCGTTCCGCCGGTGTGGAACGAGTAGTCGGGCACGCCGACCTGGTCGCCGCGGGCGTCGATCTCCTCGTCGGTCAGGTCGTCGTCCCAGGCGGCCTCGCCCCCGAGCGACGGACCGGTCCTGTGCCGCGCGTGAAACACGACCTCCCGGTCAGGAGCGGCGCCGGTGACGTCCCAGCCCAACGCCTCGAACAGCCGGTCGACAAAGGCCGTGCGGGTGCTCGTCTCGTCGAAGTCTCGCGACCGGTAATGCGCGGCGTTCGCCGAGAAAGTGTCGACCAGGGCACGAACAGCTTCTCGGCCCTGCTCCTTGTCCTGCGCTACCGGCACCCGGTAAGACTGTCACCGACGTTCCTCGAGCTGGCGGAAGCTGCGAGAGGAGTCGGACGGACGGCCATCGCCGCGCTGCTCACTGATGGGTGGACAGCGCGGAGGTCGGCCTCCCTGCGGTGGCCCCGGTACTCAGATGGCGGCCCTGGCCCTGCGGGCCGGAGCCGGTCGCTCTGCACGCGGCCCGCACGCGCGGAGGCGGCAGCCGGCGCGATGAAGTCCGCTAGGGACCCTCCGCCGGGCCGATCCAGTGAGGAGCAGGCAACGGTCTGCGGCGCCGGCTGCTGCCGGCGACTTCTCGTGGCGCGCCTGCTCAGAGGCACATCGGGTTCGGCCCCGTGGGCGCGTTGGTGCTGATCGAATTCTCCCTGTCCCGCCGGTCGCGCTGCGCGGGTGGGGCAGCTGTCCCCCGCTGGAGGGCGGCAGTGAGTTCACCTCACCGTGAGGCCGCCTAGAAGGGTCCCATTAGAGGCTCCGCGGTCAAGGGCGGCGGAGCTGAGCGCAGCGGTCCCTTGAGGGTGGAGGAGCGGCCCGCGTAGGCAGGGAACGCGGTCCCGGTGGGAGGGTCTGGGTGTGGCCTGAGGGTGAGGGCGCTCGCAGCCCCGCGACGGTCGTTCGTTCGCGAGTAATCGCGAACGCGACGATCACGGCGAGGTTCTATAGGTGAGTGCATCGAATGCCGGTACAGACTTCAGGTCGCAGCAACCTTCAGGCGGGTCTCGTCGACGTTTACGGCCGAGGCCGCCTGTCGCCGGTGCTCCGGTTCACCGTCAATTTCTCTGTCAGCACAGGCTTCCAAGCCGAACTGCTTCACGTGAAGGCTCGCGTGTACTGCGGGGAGGAATACCTCGGGGCCGGCGACATCATCGGTGGCTGGTCCACGCCCGAAGGCAGGTCCGCCAACCTCGAAGTGCCGACCAGTGCCCGGCTGCTCGATTATGTGACCAACACCCTCGGGTCCAACGGCAGTCTCCAACTAAGCGTTCATTGGGCGGGTCGCATCCGCGTCAGCGCAGAGTTGGCGCCGGACAATGCCTCCACCTCCGTCAAGGGCGATGCCGAGATGTGGGAGGAGACCATCCACGACTCGTCACCGGCCGTCACGTTCACAGTCGCGCACAGCGACTGGTACGACCGGGTGCTCAGGCCGGTTCGAAACGAGGACTACGTTTACCTTGAGGTCGCCGTGCCGCAGGGCGACGCCGGTGCGAAATGGCGTCAGGCGATCCGTGGCCTGGAGGATGCCGAGAAAGCATTCTCCTTTGGAGACGATCCCTCGGTGTTCCTGCGCCTGCGCGCAGTGTTGGACGCATTGCCCGGAGCCAAGAAGAACATCTTCGACAGCCTCGAAGGCTTGAAAGCGAAGCGGGTCGACGACCTGCTCAAGGACGTCGGTGAGTATCTCCATCTGGGTCGGCACGTCGACGAAGTGGGTGATGGCGAAACCGGCTTCCCGGTCGACCACCTGGACGCCGAGTTCGCGATCGCGCAGTTGAAGGTGATCTTGTCGTACGGATCCCGGTTGCTGGCTCGATCGGCCCACGGATAGATCATGTGGGTGAGGACCGCGGCTTGAGACGACGTGTGCGTGAGCCCCGCCACGGCGGAGACGGATGCTGAGATCTACGCGCGAACTGAACCTGACGGGGAGATGCGGGCGATCGCGGAGCACACTGCTTCGGATCCTCCAGACCTGAGCGGACTCGACTGACCTACCTGGCCCGGAGTTCACTTGTCGGGGACTCTGTAGTAGGCGCCGTTCACGCCGACCTGGCAAGAGCCAAGATCGCCCATCTGCCCTCCGCCTGCTGGTTGGTCGTCGACAACCGGCTTGTTACACGACCGCGTCATCCTCAGCGCAGCGGAGGGCGCGCTTCACAGGCATGGACACTGGGCGCGTGACCGCAGATGCGCTCGACGCCGAGTACGAGAACGGAGTCGCGGATGTGCTCGGCTATCTGGCTGGTGATGCGGCGGTCGTTGAGCGCAACGCTCGTATGCCAGGCCGGCTAAGCGGCAAGCGCCGTCAGATTGACGTCAAGGTTACCGGGACCGTCTTCGGCTCCGGGAACGTCACCATGATCGTGGATTGCAAGCGGTACAAGAAGCCGATCGATGTAACCCACGTAGCGGCTTTCGTCGGCCTCGTTGAAGACGTTGGCGCCGACGTCGGGCTGCTAGTGACAACCACCGGGATCAGCGACGCCGCTCGGACTTACGCGGAGAACCAAAGAGGCATCTGGTTGAACGTTTTCTCCGTCGACGAGTTGACGGCCTGGTCCTCGGAAGGGACCGTTCATTGGGACTACGCCATACCCGAGGACCGGCTCCAGGAGGCGATCCGGGCGGCCCGCAGAGCCGGGTTCCGAGTCAGGCCAATAGCTGTGGATCCTGAGCGCGGCGACGTTGGGGTCGGCATCAAGGTCTTCCGGCATCTCGGCGTCCCGAACCCACCAGGCGAACTCCAAATTGAGGCCCGCGATGCGCTGCTGTCGGCCTTCGCTCAAGCCGGTATCGACGACCCCGTGTCGCTCGCTGGCGGGATCACCGTAGACGGCGGCACGCCAGGCCATCGGTGGCTATTCGTGACCATCGGCGGTGTCCAAACCAAAGTCAGGATCCTGGCTGCGTCGGAGGAGGACATCGTCAACCAACTCGACAGGGTGGTCCATCCGCTTGTGCCAGGCATTCCGCGAGAGCAGTTGAACGTCGTCCGTCCTGACCCTTGGCCAATCCCCACGATGTTCCCTCGCTGGTAGCCCGCGGCCGGCTAACAGGAGCGCTACGTTCTCCGGGTGTCGCACCCTCTCAGTGACCGCGATCGTCACGGATTGGCCATGCATCTACACACGGTTCCGCCTGAGGATGACGAGGTCGTGTCGCTGTTCTGGGCGCTGGTTGTCGATGCGCGCGTCCTCGCCCTGCGACACCCGGACACCGGGAGCGAACTCGCGCCGGCGTCATCCAGACCTCAGCACACCATCTGGCCAGCCAGCCTCCTATACATGGTCCTGCTGGATCAGATCGGCACTGCGGTGACCCCGCTGGCTTCGACGGTGAGGGAACGGACGCCGGGTCTCGTTCGAGCACTCAAGGAGTTTGGCACGGAGGTCAGGAACCTGCGCGACGGGGATATCGACACTCTGTACGCGCTGCGATGCTGCTTCGCCCATGACTACTCGTTGATGAACTTGCCCGACAACGAGCGTCACCGTCGGCGCTACTCGCGCCTGTTCGCACTGACCTACGGTCCGGAGCGACCTCTCATCAAGAACCCAAGCCAACCTTGGGACGGCGAGATCGATCCGCTTCCGGCCGAGCGGACGATCATCAACCTGTACGCGTTCGAGAACCTCGTGGAGGACGTGATCAGAAACGTTCAGATTCGTGCGAGCCGCGGCGAACTCGTGCTCGCTAGCAACATGGATGAGAACGAGTTCACCCTTCGCTACACCATGCGTATCCGCACTCGTTGACGGTCTGCCGGGTTACCTCGGTCGACGGAGCGCGGTCAGGTCACATTGCGTTCTGGCTGGTGATCATGTGCCACATGACGCCCCTGAGCGGGAATCCAAAGCGGACGGGTCTTACGGGACGAGATCGCCCGTGCACGCCGACTGACCTGCGGCGTTCCCGACAGACGTTCGGCTACCGGGACTGCAGTGCCGCGTCCAGCTTGCGCAATCTGAACGGCCTCGCCGCAGTCCCGGAGATGGAGGTGGGCTGTACGGTCGGCCCCGTCTGCGGCCGCCGGCGCCGCTTGTCGCAGACCGCCGGGTGGCGTTCTCCTGGCACGCGTGATCAGGCTGCCGACGCGTGCCTCTAGACCCGGCGCTCCTGGATCTCTCCTCTGCAGATCGGACCCAGGATGATCGACTCGTTGATCGCCTTCGCCCTGGTTGCCGGCCTGGTCACCATCACTCCGGGCGCCGACACAATGCTGGTGCTGTCCTCGGCCGCGCGGGGAGGAGTCGGTCGCGGCCTGGCCACCGCCGCCGGCACGGTGTCGGGCGCGTACTGCTGGGGGCTCGCCGCCGCAGCTGGCGCCAGCGCCGTCCTCACAGCCAGCGAGACCGCCTACACCGCGCTCAAGCTCGCCGGGGCGGCCTACCTGCTCTGGCTCGGCGCCACCGCCTTGCGCTTCTCCTTTCGGCGCGCACCCGGCGGCGACGGGCCAACCCATCCCGGCGCAGAGCCGACGAGGTCGCTGAGCCGCGCCTACCTGCGCGGCCTGCTGACGAATCTGCTCAACCCCAAGATCGGCGTGTTCTACCTCAGCTTCCTGCCGCAGTTCCTGCCCCGCGACGTGGCCGTGCTCCCCGCCGGGATCCTGCTCACCTCGGTCCACGTTCTGGAAGGTCTGCTGTTCCTTGGCACCGTCTCGTTCCTGGGTCACCGCGCCGGCGGCTGGCTCCGCACACCCAAGGTGTCCCGGGTGTTGGACCGCATCTGCGCACCGTGTTCATCGGCTTCGGCCTACGCCTGGCCGTCACCCGTTAGTGCGGCGTGGCGTGAGTCTCTTGACGATCCCCTCGCGGCACAGGCTGATCGTGGGTTTACCGCTGGCGTTAGGACCAGAAGGCGTCGCTGGCGGCGCCGGGGCTGCTGGCCCAGAACTCCGCGAGCGGTCAAAGGTCTTGCCCACCCGCCCGAGAGCGGGTGCAGGGACCGGGCGCGATGACGCGCCGGCATGTCGGCATCCTGGCTTGTGGGCTACGCCCCCGCACTGGCCGCCCTAGCCATCGTGCTGGTCTCGTCGGTCCCTCGCCCTGCCGGTAACGGAGCCTCTCGAGACCTATCTCGGCGCCAGGCGCGCAACTCTGCGACGGCGACGGCGACGGCGACGGCGATGTTGATGGCCTGTTCTGCTGAGCGCACGGTGGTGTTGATGTGGCGTGCCCGAGGCCGCTTGCGGAAGGGATCAGGCTGGCCCCGGCGTTAGCCTGACCTGGGCGTGTCGGTGCCGTAGTCGTGGATGCTGATCTCGCCCAGCCCGGTAAGCATCCAGTGACACACTCCGTGCTCCGCCCACAAGAGGACCAACGTGACCACGACCGACCGGCTACTCGGCAACGCCACCGCCTATCAGGCCAACTTCGACAAGGGCGACCTGCCGCTGCCGCCCGCCACCGGCGTAGCTGTCGTCGCCTGCATGGACGCCAGGCTCAACCCGTACGGGCTGCTCGGGCTGAGCGAGGGCGACGCGCACGTCATCCGCAATGCTGGCGGCGTCATCACCCAGGACGAGCTGCGCTCCCTGGCCATCAGCCAGAGGCTGCTCGGCACCACGGAGATCATCCTCATCCACCACACCGACTGCGGAATGCTGACCTTCACCGACGACGAGTTCAAGACGTCCATCGAGCAGGACACCGGCATCAAGCCGACCTGGGCGGCCGAAGCGTTCACCGACCTCGACGCCGACATCAGTCAGAGCATCGCCCGCATCAACGCCGACACGTCCATCCCGGTCAAGACCAGCGTCCGAGGCTTCATCTACGACGTGAAGACCGGCGCCCTCACCGAGGTCAAGTAGCACCGGCACCAGCACCACACCACGAGCCGTAGCCAGGGCGGACAATGCCCCCGTGACTACAGCGGAAGACATTCGCGGTATTGCGCGCAGTCTGCCCGGGGCGTTCGAGCGTGAGACTTACGGTGGCCGCCCTTCATGGCGAACCTCGCCGCGGATGTTCGCCTGGATCCGGGATGACCCCGAGGCGTTGGTTGTATGGGTCGAGTCGCTCGAGGCCAAGGAGGCGTTGATCGCGGCAGATCCAGGTAAGTTCTTTACTACCTCCCACTACGACGGACGGGCAGCCGATCGTCCTGGTGCGTGTGGAGGCAGCCGAGGTCGATGAAGCCCACGAGCTTGTGACCAATTCTTGGCGCGTACGCGCCCCGCGATCGCTGACCTGCGGCTACGACGATGTCGCGTACCGACCGTCGCCGTAGGCCGATCCCCTTGAGCACGGCCTGCGCGAGGCGGGTAACAGTCCGCGGAAAAGCCCCGGCTGACCTCGGCTACTGAGACGGGCCTGGTAGCGGCGACCCGAATCTCAGGAGGTTGCCGTCCCATAGTCGGTGTCGACCGGCAGGACGAGTCGACCGTCAATGACAACCGTGACGCTTTCGCCGCCTTACGGCGCGCCGTGATGGAGCGCGCGAAGGCCGAAGGACTGCTGCAGCAGGCCGTGAGCCAGGCGCGCCACGAGGGGTACTCCTGGCGCTCCATCGGGTCACTCATCGGAACCTCAGGAGAGGCCGCGCGCCAGCGGTACGGAACCAAGCAAGAGGCCTGACGGGCCGTCCCGGTAGCCGATCCGCTTATGAGGCGGTCGGGTGGCGACCGCTGCACTCGAGCCCTCGCGCCGGCAGAGACGGCAGGGGTGGCAGGGGTGGCAGGGTGGACGTCGGCGCCGACACTTGCGGCGACCAGAAGGAGACCGACCATGCCGGACGATCGCATGTTCACCGATGCCGAGGCTCTGCTCGTCGCGCGCAACGCCCAGAATCTTGAGCATCCGGGCGGCACGCTGCTCGAGCACCTGCGACGAGTAGGCGAGCAACTCGCCGACTGGGGCGCCTCACGCGAGGTGCAGCTCGCAGGCCTCTGCCACGCCGCCTACGGCACCGATGGCTTCCCCGTGAGCCTGCTGGACCTCGATCAGCGGGGCACACTCCGCGAGGCCATCGGGATGCAGGCCGAGGAGCTGGTCTACCTCTACGCCAGCTGCGACAGGGGTCAGGTGTATCCGCAGCTGGACCAAGCCGCCGTCTACTTCGACGACCGCTTCACCGGGCTGCGGACCCAGCCGGACAGGAAATCGCTTCGGGCGTTTGTCGAGATCACTGCCGCCAACGAGCTGGACGTCGTGCGTAACAGTTCTGCCCTCGCCGCTGAGCACGGACCAGCCCTCCAACGGCTGTTCGCTCGAGCTTCCCGGCACCTATCGCCATCGGCACAGCAAGCGTGGAGCGCGCCGCAAGTGGCCGCAGATCCCCCGGCCGGTGTGAGTTCGACCCAGTAGGCGATCGTTGACTGGCGCCTCGTGCCCGACGGCCGCTTGCCGATCCGGGCGGCGGCCAGGGCTTTCCGTCGTGAATGGCGTTGTCTTGGCCGAGCCACGGTGCTTAGCGTTGCGGGATGGCTTCCCACCTCCTCGCGCTCTGCTTCGATGCGAACGACCCACGTCGTCTCGCGCGCTTCTGGGCCGGCGTCCTGGGCTGGGAGATGACCCACGATCCCTACGAGGGCTTGGGGCTCCTGCCGAGCGATGACACCGGGTTCTGGATCAGATTCGCTTCGACCGAGGAGCCCAAGGCCGGTCAGAACCAGATGCATTTGGACCTGACGAGCACGTCCCTTGAGGACCAGCGGCAGACGGTGGCGAGCTCGCTCGGGCTCGGCGCCCGGCACATCGACATAGGTCAACGCCCAGAGGAAGGTCATGTGGTGCTCGCCGACCCCGAAGGCAATGAGTTCTGCGTGATCGAGCCGGGCAACAACTTCCTTGCTGACTGCGGATTCATCGGAGCGATTACGTGCGACGGTTCGCAGGAGGTCGGGTACTTCTGGAGCGAAGCGCTGGGCTGGCAGTTGGTCTGGGACCAGGACCCGGAGACGGCGATCCGCTCGCCGCACGGCGGTCCGAAGATCTCGTGGGGCGGTCCGCCACTGAGACCGAAGATCGGGAAGAACCGGCTGCATTTCGACCTCGCTCCACCTGTCCACGCTGATCAGCAAGCAGAGGTCGACCGTCTCGTGTGCATCGGTGCGAGTCGAATCGACATTGGCCAGGACGGGGTCAGCTGGGTGGTGATGGCAGATCCCGATGGCAATGAGTTCTGTGTGTTGACCCCTCGATAGGCCATCTCGCCCGCGCGAATCTCCCCGGGTGAGCCGTCGGCCGCTCGCGAAGTATCTGGGCATACCGCGAGGACCCACGGTTCCGCTTAACGGTTACAGCGCCCCTCCCTGCGCCCGCCCGTAGGCGAGCCGCTCAATGGCATGCGTGCCAGCGACGCGAGTGCCAGAGCAGCACCGGTACCGGGGCGACGCGCTGTGGTCACCGCCGCCGCTGTCGGCACACTCAAGGGCTATGGATCCGGAGGTGCGGGCGTTCTACGTCGACGGCTTCCGCGAGGACGAGCGGTTGCGGCTGCGGGCGCACGGTGTGCTCGAGCGGGTTCGTACGCAGGAGCTGCTCGCGCGGTTCCTCCCACTGCCGCCCGCGGCGGTGCTTGATGTCGGCGGCGGGACGGGTGTCCACGCGGAGTGGCTGGCGCAGCGTGGGTACGCCGTGCATCTGATCGATCCCGTCGAGGAGCACGTCGCCGTCGCCGGGGAGCTGCCCGGTGTCGTGGCCGCCGTGGGCGACGCTCGATGGCTGCCGCAGGAGGATGACAGTCAGGACGCCGTCTTGCTGCTCGGCCCTCTCTAACCACCTGCCCGAGCGTGAGGCCCGCCTTCAGGCGCTGCGCGAGGCGCGGCGCGTCGCGCGCCCCGGATCACCGGTGGTTGCCACCGGCATCAGCCGGTACGCGACGCTGATGGACATCGGCAGCGACGGACGCCTCACCGAGGCGGTCGAGCCGTTCCTGCACCGCCTGCACACGACCGGCCAGTTCCGCGGCGACGTCGTCGGCTTCACCACTGCGTACTTCCACCTGCCCGACGAGCTGGCGCTGGACCTGGCTGATGCGGGCCTGTGTGATGTTGAGGTCTATGGCATCGAGGGCCCAGCAGGCCCCACCCTGCGAGCGCTGGGACTGGAGTGCCTTGACGAGCGCCTCGGGGCGGCAGTGCGGGCGGCCCGAATGGTGGAGCGTTGGGGCAGCGCTGATCGCCGCAAGCGGCCACCTGCTCGCGGTCGGGCGCGTGTAAGACAGCAACTCACTCCCACCTTCAGGCAGTCCGAGCCTGGGTGAAGACCTGAGACAGGAGCCGCCGGTGAGTGACGAGGGTGCTGTGCTGGCGCCCCTCATCGGCGTTGGGTTGGTGCGGCGCCTCGTCGAGGCGCAGTTTCCGCGGTGGGCCGATCTGCCGGTCGTAGCCGCCGTTCCGCAGGGGTGGGACAACCGCTCGTTCCGGCTCGGCGACGCGTTGGTCGTTCGCCTGCCGAGCGCGGCCGGCTACGCCGCGCAGGTCGACAAGGAGAACCGCTGGCTGCCGGTTCTTGCGCCGCGGCTTCCCTTGCCGGTCCCTGTTCCGGTGGCGTGCGGAGCACCGGGGCACGGCTACCCGTGGTCGTGGTTGGTCTACCAGTGGATCGACGGGCAGCCCGCTGCGACCGGTGCGGTCTCGGATCTGAGCGAGTTCGCGACCACCCTGGCGGGGTTCCTGAGCGCGTTGCAGAGCATCGACGCTGCAGGCGGGCCGGCGCCTGGACCGCACAACTTCTGGCGAGGTGGGCCGCTGACGACGTACGCCGAGGAGACGTTGTCCGCCGTCGACACGCTCGGCGGCGAGATCCCCCGTGATGCGGTGCTGGCCGTGTGGCGTGACGCTGTGGCTGCGTCCTGGCGAGGCGAACCGTCATGGCTGCACGGCGACGTCGCGGCCGGCAACCTGCTCGTCCGCGACGGCCGGCTGGCTGCCGTCATCGACTTCGGCAGCTGCGCGGTCGGCGACCCGGCCTGCGACGTCGTCATCGCATGGACCCTGCTTGCCGGTGCGAGCCGGCAGGCGTTTCGGTCAGCTCTCGCCGCCGACGATCGCACCTGGGCCCGAGGCCGCGGCTGGGCACTGTGGAAGGCCCTGATCACGCTGGTCGACTGCCTCGAGCACGATCCGCCGGCAGCTGAGCAGCCCCGCCGTGTCATCGAGCAGGTGCTCGCCGACCACGCACGTCAAACCACCTGAAGGGCGAGCGGCCCCCCTTCCGCACCCCAAGGTGGCTCCGGCCATAACCAGAAGCCCGCGGGACGCGACCGCGTCGCGTTCGCCCTGAACGGCCCGGGTAGCCGAACCGTGAACTCGGCGTCACCCCCGGTACTCGTCCCGTAGGACCTTCGCTATACGACGATCGGTCTACGGGCTGGCGTGCCGTCCTGAACGATCGACCGAGGTCCGCGACTTGTGCTGGCGGTTAGGCAGTGAGCGAGGTTCGGTCAGAGCCCTTCGCGCCAGCGGCGAGATGACTGAGTTCGAGGCCCAGGGCATCTGCCAGGGCGGCGACGGTGAAGAAGGCTGGCGTGGGGATTCGGCCTGCTTCGATTTTGCGCAGTGTCTCGACCGGAACACCGGCCTGCACGGCGACGTCGACCATGCTGCGGCCCGCTCGGGCCTGGCGCAGGAACGCGCCGAGGCGCTGTCCGCGTGCTCGTTCCTCAGCGGTGAGCATCGGCCTGACCATGGCCTGATACTAATACCGTGATACTAATACCGGGATAGTTATACCGACACCGTCTTGTGGAGGCGTTCGTGGTCGAGCTCAAGACACCGACCGAGATCGAGGCGATGCACACCGCCGGCGTCGTCGTTGCCGACGTGTTGTCCGCGGTGCGCTCCCAAGCCGCCGTCGGGGTGCGGCTGGCGAGCCTGGACCAGGTGGCGCGCAGCGTGCTCGCCGACGCCGGCGCGTCATCTGCCTTTCTCGGCTACCAGCCCAGCTTCGCCTCGTCACCGTTCCCGGCGGTGATCTGCACCTCGGTCAACGACGCTGTCCTGCACGGCATCCCGGATGGTTACCGGCTCCAGGACGGAGATCTGCTCAGCATCGACTGCGGTGCCGTGCTGGACGGCTGGGCCGCCGACGCCGCGACCTCTTTCGCCGTCGGCCGGGCACGCGCCGCCGATCAGGAACTGATCGACACCGCCGCAGCCGCTCTCGCGGCCGGTATCGCCGTGGCCAAGGTGGGCGCGCAGATCGGGGACATCTCCGCCGCGATCGCACGCCTCGGCCGAGCCGCGGGCTGCGGCATCAACACCGACTTCGGCGGACACGGCGTCGGCCAGGCGATGCACGAAGCCCCGTCCGTCCCCAATGAAGGACGAGCAGGACGGGGCCTGCGGCTGCGAGCAGGGCTGGTCATCGCGATCGAGCCATGGTTCCTGCGCCGCCGAGGACGACAGCGATGATCGTGACCAGCGGTGACACGTCCACCGTTCTTCGCAGCACCCGCGGGTTGAGCAGGTAGTCCTCGAACAGCCGGTAGAAGACGTGGAAGACCACCGTCACGAGGGCCGCGACGGGTGAGACCGCGGCCAGCGCCACCAGCGCGACGACGACACCGGCAATCGAAGACCCGACCAGCGGGATCAGGTCAAGTATCCCGGTCAGCACCGACAGCACCAGTGCGTAGGGCACCCCGAGGATCAGCAGCAGGATGTAGGAGGTCACGATCGCCACGATTGAGGTGGCGACGTTGCCCAGCACGTAGCCACCGACCCTGAAGATCACCTCATCGGCCAGCAGCCCGAACCGGGGGCGGTGCCGCAGGGCGACAAGCCGGTACAGCACCTGCTTGATCCTCGGCAGGTCGGCGAGGAAGTAGACCACCAGCACCAGGGTGACCAGCAGCTGAAACGTGAACGACAGCACCGCTGTACCAGCGGACAGCAGCCCTCCTGCGGTCTTAACTGTCAGCCCGTTCTGCAGGGCCTGCTGGATCCGCTCGGTGGCGTGGTACTTGGCGTTGAGCCGCCCCAGGGTGTTGTGCTGGTCCTGCAGGTCGCGGGCGTAACGCGGACCGGACTGCGCCAGCTGGCCGGCCTCTTTGGCCAGCGGTGGGAACCGCGGTAAGCCCGCGGAGTCGTCCCGGCACCCGGCTGCAGCCCGGACCCCCCTTGGAGTCCGACGTTCACCCGCCGCAGCAAAACAGTGCCCTCTGGTTCCACTCGCCGCCCCGACGATCACGTGCCCCAGCTCCCCGCCGCCGATGTGGCAGCACCAGCGGTCTGCACCGGGTCCGGCGCCAGGCTGGCCAACGGCGCAGCAACGCAGGTACCGCTCATGTCCGCCAGGGTTGCACCGCCCTGGTGTACCGCCTCGACGCGCCACGGCTGACCGCCGCTGTAACGCACCACAAGACTGCCCGGCATCGGCAGATGCCCCTCCACCCGCGCATTTGCTGCCGCGAGCCCGGACGGGAGCAGGACCGCCGTGGGACGCTGATCCCGATGGCACCCAAGCCGGTCCCGCCGACCCTGGCGGCTGCCACCGGGGCGTTCCTCGACTGGGGCGTTGCCTGCCGACTTGTCAAGCACAGGCCTGCTGGTTGTCGTTCAGCCAGCTCTCGACCTGCTCGAGCCTGAGGGGGCCGTCGACGATCCGGCTGCTAGCCATGCTGACCAGCACGAACCAGGGGGCATCCCGGCCAACCACAGACTTCCTCAACCACAGGTGCCGTCGCTCCGCCGCGTGCCTAGCCTGGACCTCACGAGCTTTGACCTCACGAGCCTCGACGTCATCCATGTCAGTCAGCTCCAGCAGCCCTCGGGTGGTGGCCACAACCTGTCTCACGCGCTGGCGCGGCAAGCCGCCACACTCCGACCGGTGCGACCGTCCTTGTACCCCCGGGTGGCATGGCCGACACGAGGCTGGAACCACAGCGTCGTCCCCCTGATGCCATTCCCGCCACCTGCCCATGGTGGGCAACGGCCGGGTTGCCGTCAGCGGTGGCTGTCGCCGGCGGGGCGACGTGGTGGAAGGGATGTTGTGCAGGGTGTAGCCCAGCCTGACGTCAGGAGGAGCAGCCCCGGGAGTCAGGTTCTAGAGCGGGTAGGTGCGTACCAGGTCAAGGAGGGGGTCGCCTGTGCTGACGGTGTGGTCGCAGCCGGCTGCGGGTGCTGGCATCCAGTTCCAGATGAGGTAGCCCACCCCGCCGCTGGCGAACAGCGCGTCCATCTTCGCGCGAAAGAGCGTGGCACGCTGCTGCGGCGTGGCGCAGCCGGTCGACCCGGAGGCCGCTTGGATGCCGGCTTCTTCGACGAACAACGGCTTGCCGAGGGCGGCTGCCTGGGCGATCCGGGCTGCTAGCCCGTTGACCGGGTCTCCGGGTATCGCTGTGCTGTCGGCTCCGTAGTCGTGGTAGGTGACGAGGTCAAGCGAAGGTGCGGCCTGCGCGGTGGCGTAGTCCTGGCCGATGGTTCCGCATTGCCATTGATCGCCGACGACTCCGCTGGCCAGGAGGTGGTTGGGGTCGAGCGCCTTGACCGCGCCGCCGACGGTGTTGAAGAAGCCCCGCAGGGTGGCTGCCGCGGTCGCCGGGCAGGTGTAGGTGCCGGTGCAGTTGTCACCGGCGAACCCCGTCGAGCAGGTCCCGTCCTTGGGCTCGTTGACGAGTTCCCACATCCCGATGGCGGGGGAGTCCTTGTACCTGGTGACGACGGCGCGTACGTAGTCCCAGTACGACAGGGGGTAGAACCCGGTGCTGTTGCGGACCTGGCGATAGCCTCCGGCGTACCAGGCGAGGTCCTTTTGGGTGCCGTCGTCGCAGCCGGCCCACTCGTTGCCGAGCGTGAGGCTCAGTTTCTGGCCGTGTCGCTGGGCGGCGGCGACCAGTCGGTCGAGCGCGGTGAAACTGAGCTGGTGGCTGGTGGGGTCGATCGCCTGCTGCTGCTCGGCGGCGACCCGGGTGAGGCTGGCCGGGCGCAGCGCGGAGAAGTAGCCGTCGAGGTCGTCGACCTGGGCGCCGCAGCCGATGTTGGTGGCCCACTGGGTCGCCATGGAGTAGGCGTTGAAGCCGGCGAAGCGGTATGGCTTGCCGTCCAGGCAGAGCCCGTTGCCGCACCTGGCGAGGAAGCCGGTGGGTGCCGCTGGGGTGGCCGGCGGCACCGGAGTCGCTGCCGGATCGGGGTCCACGTCGGCCCGGTCGAAGGCGATGACGGTGCCGCTCGAGGGCGTCCTGCCCACAGCGGTGCTGCTCGTGCCGGTGAGCGTCTCGACGAGGGTATGCACGCCGGCGGCCAGCGGACCGGAGCCGTATACGAGCGCCTGGCTGTGGCGGGTTGCCGCGTACTCGTTGACCGTCCCCGACGGCAGACCGTCGATGGTGACCGTCGCTTGGCCGTGCCACGGGGCGAGCGCGCTGTAGAGGCGCACGCCGGTGCCGGAGAAATGCAGCGTCATCGTCGCACCGGCGCTGGATGCGTAGTGGTCGGCGCCGCCGAAGTCGGTCGTGCTGGTGCTGGTCGACCAGGCTCCGCCATAGGTCACGGCGTCGGTGGTCCCGTCGTCGATGTTGCTGGCCGTTGGTGCGACCACCGGGGTGCTTGTGGTGACGTCGGCGCGGTCGACGGCAATCACATTGCCGCTGCTGGCGGCGTCGTGTGCGCCAGCCGCTGTAAGGACCAGGGTGTGCACCCCGGCGCCCAGCAGCTGGCTGCGATAGACCACTGTCTGCTCCTGCCGGGACGCGGCGTAGAAGTCGACCTGTTGCCTGGGGCCCCCGTCGATCGAGGCCAGAGCCCTGCCGTGCCAGGAAGCGGTGGCCGCGTAGAGCTGCACCTGGGTGCCGGTGAAGGTCAGGGTGACGCTCGCGCCAGCCGTGGACGTGTAGTGGTCCGAGCCTTGGTAGTCGGCGGCAGCCGTGCTCGTCGACCACGGACCCGCATAGCTGAACCGTCCCACGGTCCCGCTGATCGCGCTGTCATCGACGGAGGTGACCGCGACGGTATTGCCGCCGGCTGAGGTGCCCGTCGACGCGGCTGCCGGCAGCGCAGGCGTGCCAAGCGCCGCCAGGAGCCCTCCGGCGGCGAGGGCGGCACGAGAACGTCCAAGAGCCACGACGGCATCTCCAGAAACGGGAGCACTGGGTATGACGTCCAGGGCGGGCGCCGACATGGTTGTCGACGAGCCGGCCGGCCCGACCTAACAGCCGCACGGGTGACACGCTGTGGTGGACAGAGCGCACACAGGTACAAATCGTCTATCGCGGACATGACGGCTACGATCTGTTCATCCGCCGGAATCATCCCGGTAGCAGGGGCTGCGTAGCGTGTGTCACCGGACAGCCGGTCTGGCACCGCGCCTCGTGCTCGACTACAACCGGTGACGACTCAAGGATGAGCATGCCGACTACAGCCCGACTCGTTCCCCCCCGCGCACGTGCCGACCCGCGCCGCCAGCTCGCCCTGCGGATGCTCGCGATCGTGCTGGCCGTGCTCGCCGTCCACGCGAACGGGTTGTGGTCTTTCGTTCGCGATTCGGCGTCGTCGGGCCCGCTGGTCATCCTCGTCCTGGTGCCGGTGGCAGCTGTGGCGGTGGCCTGGCAGCGAGCGGTGCCAGGCCACGGGGGGCCCAACATCCACGACCGCCAGCTCGACTACATTCTCGGCGCCGGACTCACCGTCGCGGGGCTGACACTGCTCGTCGTCCAGGACCAGCGACCGGCCGACTTCACCGGTGCGCGGCTGGATCTTCTGGCGCTTCCGCTGACGGCTGCAGCGGCTGCCGTGCTCCTGCTGGGGACCCGGATGACGTGGCGGCTGCGAACTGCGCTGCTGGTGCTTCTGCTCGCCTGGCCACCGCCGTGGGAGGCGGTCGTGCGCCATCTCGGAAGACCTCTCGTTGCCGCCATGACTGTCGGGTACGACGCGGTCGACGTGGGAGCCGGACGCGCTGGCGGTCCCCTGCTCGGCGTGGTCGGCGGGCTCGTGCTCGGCGTCGCCTGCGCCTGCGCCTTCGCCGGTTCGCGAGCGCTGCGCGCCCTGCTGCCGGGCGCCGGCGCGTTGGTCGGCGGCACGCTGGAGGCGCTGAGCTTGTTCGTGTGGGGGGTGGCCGTCCGGCACGGCCAGCTGCCAGTGCCGGGCCCCGGCCTCGCGACCGCCCGTCAGGCGCTGGTCCTGCTGATGACCGGCGCCGTGCTCGCCTGGCTGGGCTACGGCCTCAGTCGGCTGCCACGAGGACTCGAGCGCCAGACGCGGGTGAGCGTGTCGCCAACTGCGGGCCAGGTCGCCAAAGCCGTGCCGCGCGCGCGTCTCGCGTTCGGCGTCGTAGCGGTCGTGACCGGGCTGTCCGTCGTGACCGAGCTCGCCGCGACAGTAGGCGGGCAGTGACGTCCGGTCGGTGAGCCGCGGCGTGCCCGCCGCGCCAACCCCCGGTCACGGTCCCTGACCCGGCGCGCCTGTCGCTGGCCCGACCTGACCCGATGCCCGTGCCGTCGCCCGCCCGCGCTCTCGAGCGGGGACGGCTGATCGCCCACTGTGAGGAACTGCCCTGTGACGAGCGAACTGATCCTTCGCCCCACCGACGACACCCCTACCGCGACGCGGCTTCACCAGGCCTGCCACGGTCTGGCGGACCGGGCGCCGGAGCTCTCGGCCCGACCCCGACAGCAACCGCGAAGCCGTACCGCGCGGTTGGTCTGGGTCGGCCCGGCCTTGGTCGTCCTCGCGGTGAGCGCCCGGTGGCCCCTCGCCGTCGGCGTCACCGCGGTCAGCGTGGTCACCCTCGCCTACGCCGCCGCCCTCGTTCACCGCATCGAACTGGTCCGCCGGGCGGTAGCCCACGACGCCACCATCTACGTCACCGACGCCGACGCCCGCGCGGTGCCGGACGGCTCGCTTCCCGTCTACACCGTGCTCGTGCCCGCCTACAACGAGCCAGCAATCATCGGCGCCGTCGTGCAGGGGCTCGGTCAGCTCGAGTACCCCAAGAACCGTCTCGACGTCAAGCTGCTGC
>JAABUJ010001402.1_pt1 | contig 35861 bp, 32 predicted proteins | sample 5559131 | NCBI WGS metagenome assembly JAABUJ01 (sample SAMN10711875, study PRJNA513366) | rock metagenome | isolation source: Antarctica rocks | place: Antarctica: Victoria Land, Mt New Zealand nord | collected 2016-01-07 | reverse complement strand
GAGGCCCGCAACCACGGTCACGTGACCGATCCCACCCCAAAACCGACGCCCCCACCGCCATCACCCATCATCAACCGGCTGACCCGGAAGCCCGCAAATAGCGCTCAAGCCTTGACATAGGAGCGAGCTTTCGGCGCGAACCAGCCATCCGGCTGCGACAGACTCGTCCGCTGCCGCGTAGCTGCATTGCCTCTATTGCAGCCACGCCGACCCAGCTCAGAATTAGCTGAACGTCTGCACACCAGCTAACGCTTGACGTCGCACCCAGCGGAGCGCCAGCGGCCTTCGCTTCGCCGCGAATGGAGGTCGCAGACAGGTCAGGCCGGCCGCTCGGGTTCACCGGCTCCGAGCGCCCAGTCCTAGCCGCAGGACACGCTCAATATCGGCGATGCGCGGTAGCCCGTTACGACGGGACAGTTTAGCCCGTTCCAGATAGGACCGGCAGGTTCGTCTGAGGAATCTGTCGCGCGCGCGAGGTTGTCGCCGACAGGCCCGGTACTTGGACCGTGCAGGAGGGCCGTCGATTGGTCGGCCATCAAGTACTCACCCCTGTCCCTGGAGGCATCACGTGCGGCTCATTGACCGGATCGTCCATCTTCTGCGGGTCCCGGCCGCCGCGGCGGTGCTCGCGGTGCCGATTGCGCTCGTTGCGCTGCATGCCGGGGCTGGCGCGGAGATCGTCGCGAAGGCTGCAGGCATCCCCAGCAACGCGAACGGCATCGGTGGGTTCATCAACGGCGCCAAGGCGCTGGTCACCCCGGCGCTGGTGATGACCGCCGCGATCGCGCCGCTGGCGCTGATCGCCGGTGGGCTGGTGCTGCTGTTCGGCGGCCGGCGCGGCATGCAGATCATCGGCACCTCGCTCGGCGTGCTGCTGCTGCTGGGCAGCGTCACCGCACTCGTCGCCTGAGCCCGGCGGATGCGAAGACCGCACCGCACCCGCCGTCCCGGCGCCGTCGCGGACGTCCGCCTCGGTAGCGTCCGCTTGGGCGCGGCGGTGGCCGACCATCGCCCGCTGCTCGCGGTCGGGGCGGTCGTGCTCGTCGCTGTGACGCTGATCTCTGCCGCCGCTCCGCCAGAGGCCCGGGCGGCCAGCGTCCTGGGCATCGACATCAATCCGCTCAACTGGCCGGGGGAGATTCTGGGGGGCATCGGCGGGGACATCGCCAAGCTTGCGGTCGGCGCGTTCGACGCGATCATCAAGGCGCTGTTCGCGCCGATCGCGAAGTTCGTCACCACGCAGCTGATCGGATGGCTGGTGGCGGTGCCGAACTTCACGCAGGGCAACGTCTCGCAGCTGGAGCGGACCGTGGTGGCAATGGGTGGCGGGTTGCTGGGCGCGGTCGCGACGATCTCGATCATCCGCTACTGGGTCGCCGGGTTCGCCGGCGGGAGCGACTCCGGGTTCGCTGCGCTTGAGGGACTGACGCGGACCGTCGGCGCCGCGCTGTTCCTGGCCGCGTGGCCGTGGCTGTTTGACACCGCGGTCCATTTGACGAACCTGTTCACGTCCTCGTTGATGGGATCCGTGAGTGTCGTCAACAGCACAGCTCGGCTGCTGGCGGCCGGGCTGGGCACGGGCATCGCGCTGAACTTCACGCCGATCGGCCTGTTTCTGAACATCGCGATCGCCGTCGCGGCGAGCCTGCTGTTCTTAGGGCTGCTGCTGCTGAAGATCGTGGTCAGCGTTTCCACGATCCTCATCTTCATCGGCATGCCCCTCGCGGCCGTCCTATGGCCGGTGGTGCCGTGGGTCGCCCGGCTTGCGATGCGCGCGTTCGCGACATGCTTGGCGGTCCCGGTGTTGTGGGCGCTCTGCTTCGCCGCGTCCGCCGCGGTGAGCCTCAACGCCTTGAGCTTTAACAGCCGCGGCTTCATGAACACGCTGCTGCAGCCGCTGGTCGCGATCGTGCTGCTCTGGGTGATGCTGAAGCTGCCGATCGCGCTGGCGCGGATCGCGATGCTCGGCGGGGCGGCGCTCAGCGGCGGCTTCGTCTCCCGCGCGGCAAGTTACGCAGCCGGCTCGCAGATGCGCGACACCGCCCGGCAGCACCTACCGAGCTGGGCGGGCGGCCACACGACCCAGACCGGCACCCAGGCATCTCAGCACGACAGCCGAACCGCTGGCCGGTTGCGCAACGCCGCCACCCTCGCCGGCGCAGTCGCAACCGGCGGAGCCGGGGGGGCTGCTCCCGGCGTGGCGAGCATGGGGACAGCTAACGGCGGGGGGGTGGCTTCGGCGGCCGCCCCCGCGACCAACGGGCGTGCCTACTCGCCGCCGCCGACCGCGCAGGCGCACGCGTCCGGGGCTGGGTTGCAGGGTGGGCTGCAGACCCCGAGTTTCGCTGGGCGCGAGCAGGACTTCGCCAACGAGAACTTCGAGGCGCAGTTCCGCGAGCGCACCAACCCCGTGTCGGCCGAGCAGGCCAGGGCCGCGCTGCAGAGCCTGCCCGAGGGCACGCAGCGCGGTGTCGCTCAGCTCGTCTCAGACCACGGCGCCGGCGCGCGCGAGCACCTCGCCTACCAGGCGATGGGCGAATGGTCGCCCCAGGAGCGCGACGCGCTCCGGACCCTCGCAGCGGCCCGTGACGGCGTGCGTTCACAGGCCGTCAACGACGTGCTCGATGAGAGCAGCACCGGCAGCACACCGCATGCAACCGGAGACCGCAAGGTCGACTCGAGCAGCCCACCGGTCGCCCAATCACCTGCAGGTGGCGGCGGCACTGACCTGGACGGCGGCGCGATCGTCGCCAACCCGGCGACGACGGACCGCAGCGCGGTCGCTCAGCAGCGCGCCAGCGCCCCCGACGGGATTCCGTTGGCCTCGTCGCCGCGAGACCAGCAACCCGAATCTGCGCTCGGCCAGAAGCCCGGGACGGGCGGTGCCAACGGCTCAAGCAGGCCGCCTCGGCACGAGCCACCCACTGACCCGAACGCCCTGTTCCCCGACGGGTAAGGAGGTCTCGCACCGTGAACGCCGCCCCCGCCCATCTCGAGTCCAAGCTGCGCTTCTGGGACTTCACCGTCGGCCAGATCGCCGCTGCGTTCGCCGGGATCCTGCTGGGCGTGGTGTGGGCGAAGTTCATCAGCCCGTGGCACGGGATGTGGGGCGCGATGACCGGCGCGTACATCGCCGCGCTGCCCGTGATCCCGGTGTTCGTGGCCAGCCAGACCGAGTTTGATCTCGGAGCCTTGGTCCTCGGCGCGATCCGCTGGCGGCGCCTTGACGGCCGCTACGTCCCCGGCGCCGGCACAGACCGTGGCGGATACGCGATCACCACCCAAGCCTCCGACAGCGCGTCGGCCGGCAACCCCCACGCCCTGGACCTCGACCTCGCGGCGCTGTGGGCCGACGAGCCATGACCCAGCCGCCCCACAAGGAGAGAGCCGATGAACCCAAGACACGCACTTGCCGGCAACGACGAGCTGCCCGAGGCCGGCGAGCTGCTGCCCGTCGAATATCTCGACCGCACTGGACTGATCATCACCAGCGAGGGAGCGTTCGTGCGGATCTTCAGGGTGACGCCACCCAACCCGCTGCTGATGTCGGGCGAGGAGCGCGCCAAGACCGCCGCGACCTTCCAGCGCCTGATCTCCCAGCTGAAGGCCGGCGAGACGCTTCAGATCTACATCGATGCGCGGCCGGTGAACCTCGGGCAGCTGCTGGCGAGCTGCCGGCGGGAGGTGCAGGCCAGCGCCGGACCGCCGCCGAGCGCTGAGCACCCGACGCGCGACCGAACGGCGCTCGCCCAGTGGCGGCTCTACGCGGCGCTCGAGGAATCGCTGAAGCTGCACGCCGACGAGCAGGCCGCCGTCCAGGTCTCCGCCTACGTCGTCGTCCCGTTCGTTCCGCGAGACTCCGCGGCACGCGCCGCGCTGGCGTGGGTGAAGCGCACGAAGCTGCCCATGGCTCCGCTCGAGCGCCCCCTGCACGCGCACCGCCGCACGGTGCGCGCCCACCTCGCGCACGTCGACGGCCTGCGCGCCGAACTCGAGGCCGAGGGCATGCCCACCGAGCTGCTCGACGGCGACCAGGTGCTGCACATGCTGTGGGCGCGGTTCAACCCGACCAAAGCAGACAACGGACGGCGAGCCCCGAGCGCCACCGTGGAGGTGCTCGGCGAGCTCGACGCACCGAGCGAGCGCGACAGCGCTCGTCAGGCCGCGCTCCGCCTGAGAGAGCAGATCGCCCGGTCGAGCCTCGACTTCCGCGCCTCTCACCACCAGGTGACCGTGGACCGCGACGTGGAGCAGACGGTCTTCATCAACAACACGGCGGGGCGCACGTCGATGGGGTGGCTGCACGGCGCGATGCTGACCCGTCAGCCGTTCACGATGAGCGTGTTCATCCACGCGCTCGAGCGCCGCCGCGAGCGCCAGAAGCTGAAGCTCGCCTACCGGCGGCTGTTCACGATCAACCGCGGCGCCGAGCAGCGCGGCCGGGTACCGGACTTCGACCGCTACGTGCAGGAGCGTGAGTACCAGGAGCTGCTTGGCGAGATGGCCACCGGCGAGCAGGCCAACCTATTTAACGTCGCGATCTACCAGACGCTCCGCGCTCGCGGGCCCGAACCGAATCTCGCCGCCCTGTCCGAGGCGGTCGACTTCTGCGCCGAATCGATCGAGTCGGGCGGGGACTGCAAGATCAACCGCGGCGAGTTTCGCCAGCACGAGCTGTGGCCCTCGAGCCTGCCGCTCGGGCGCGACGTGATCCACCGGGTGCGCAAGTACCCGACCGACAACACCGGCGACATGCTCCCGCTGGTCGGGACCAAGTGCGGGTCGCCGACCGGGATCCCGTTCGCGTTCGCTGACCCGGGCCGCACCGTCGAGCTGCTGAACCCCTACGACGAGGAGCACTCCAACTACACGCTCGTGATAGCAGGCCGCTCGGGCTCGGGCAAGACGATGACTGCCAATATCTTGCTCTCGCGCTGCCTCGCGCTCGGGGCGCGTGGGTTCGTGATCGACCGCGCCGGCCACTACGAGATCCTCACCCGGCTCATCGACGGCGCCCAACAGATCGAGATCGGCGCTGATGACTCCCCGTATGCGCTGAACCCGTGGGACGTGCCGGACCCGGCGAAGGTCTCGCGGGAGAAGATCGCGTTCCTGCTCGCGCTTCACCAGGTGATGATGGGCGGCCTCGACGGACGGCAGAACGGGATGATCGGCGCCGCGATCCGCGCCGTCTACGCCAAGGCCGCCGCGCTGCCGGGCAGCCAGCCGCGCGAATCGATGCTCCAGACCGAGCTGCGAGCACAGGCCGACGAAGCCCAGACCGCCGACGCGGTCGACGTCGCCGCGACGCTGCGCAACCTCGCCGACCGGCTCAGCGAGTACTGCGGCGAGGGGACCTACGCATACCTGCTTGACCGCGAGACCACGGTGCCGCTCGAAGCACGGCTGGTGGTGTTCGACACGCGTCGCTGCCCGGAGTCAGAGCTGCGGCTCGTGATGTTCTCGATCATGGAGTACGTCACCAGCACGGTGCGCCGGCACTGGGAGGCGCACAAGGCCGCCGCCGGCAAGCCCGGCGCGCCGCTGTTCCAGGGCCGCTCGATCATGCTGATCGACGAGGGCTGGCATGTCGTCAGCCGCCCGGAGACCGGCGCGTACGCCAACGACCTCGCGCGCCGCGCCCGGCACCTCGGGCTGACGCTGATCGTGATGAGCCAGCAGCTGTCTGACTTTGACACCGAGCACGGCGTGGCGCTGCTCGGCAACTCCTCCCAGCAGCTGCTGCTCGCCCAGAATCCGAAGGAGATCCCGTTCATCGCCGACACCGTCCAACTCTCAGACCGGGAGGCGATAGAGCTGTTCCGGCTGAAGACGGTCAAGGGCCGCCAAGCGCAGATGCTGTGGCTCAACGGCACCCGCGGGCACGGCAAGGTCTCGCTGCGGGTCGGACCAACCGAGTACTGGGCCTACACCTCCGACCCGACCGAAACCGCGATCCGTGAGGCGGAGATCGCCAAGCACGACGGCAACGTGTGGGCGGCGATCGCGGCGCTCGCGCAGCGCGGCACGCGCGCGCACCGCGACCAGCCGCCCGTCCCAGCAGTTGAGGCACTCGACGAACGCGAGGCGGCCGGCGAGGTCAGCTGTTGAGCCGCCCGCAGCTCGCATCCGTAGACGTCGATGAAGCCGGGCGGCCGCCTGCTCCCGTGCCGAGCCTGGCCGTGCTCGCCCAGGAGCCGCCCTCGAACACGGCGGGGCTGCCTGGCCCTCGCTCGGATCCCGAGTCTCCGCCGCAGCCGGTCCGGGCAGAGCCTGCGCCTCAAGTCCGGCGGGGGCTTCTGCTCGCCGTCTGCGGGTGCTGTGGCGGCGCCGGAGCGAGCACACTGGCCTATCTCGTCGCGCTCGCCGCCGTACGGGAGCGCTCAGAGCCCGTGCTGGTGGCCGACACGGGTGGTACTGGCGGCGGCCTCGCCCACTACGCCGGCGTCGCCGCTCCGCACTCGCTCGCTGAGATCGCAGAGTCCCTGGTCGCCGGCTTGACGCCCGGACGCCCGTATGTCGCTGCGAGCGACGGCCTGCGCGTGCTCGCCACCGGCCCGCGGTTCGCTGCCGGGTGCGTACGAGAGGGTGTCGAGCTCGTGCTCGATGACGCCCGCGCCGCGCACGCGCTCACCGTCGTCGACTGCGGCACGCTGACTCGCGAGGCCGACCAGATCGTGTTCGCCAATGCTTCGCACATCGCGTGGGTGCTCCCCGCGACTCGAAGCGGAGTGCGCCGCGCACGGCGCATGCTCGACGCGATCACCCCCCCGCGCGGCCGCGAGCTCGTCGTCGCCCGCCGCGATGAGCGCGAGCCGATGGCCGCACTCGGAGACCTGAAGCGGATCGCCAAGGAACGCCAGGCGCCCCTCATTCTCGTCCCGCACCTGTCAGATCTCGAGATCGCCAACGCAGCGAACGCGCTTGAGACGGCTCAGGTGTCGCTGCAGGCGATCCACGGGCTGCTCGAGCGATGAGCACCGCGGGCACGATCGCGCCTCTATGGCTCTCCGCGATCGGCGACGCCGGCCTGCCTACCCGCCTGCGCCGTGCCCGACGGAAGTCCAGCAGGCTCGATACTGGCCTGACGGCGTTGGGTGTCGCAGGGGCGCTGATCGCCCTGGCCGCGATCGTGGCCGGCGCGACCCGGTTGCTGGCGACAACCCCCGCTCGCCGGCGTCTGCACTACCCGTTCACGGGTCTGCCAGGCCGCTTCAACGTCGCGGTGTCGATCTTCGCCCACAACGGGCGCGCGATGGCCGGCGTGTTCGGCCTGCTCCTAATCGTCCAGCTCGCGTTGCGCAACCCTGCCGGACCCGGGCCAGCGCAGCGGATGATTCGCACCGTCGGCGAGTTGCTGCTGACGGGGCTCGTCGCGGCAAACGTGCTCGTAGTAGGGGCGAGCCTCGGCGCCTATGGCACCCGAATGGCGTGGGCCCTGCTGCCGCACGGACCCGTTGAGCTGGCTGCATTCGCGACCGCGCTCGCGCTCTACCTGCAAGGCCGCCGGCGACCCCTCCCCTCCCGGCAGCTGGTGATCACCGGCGCCGTGAGCGTGCTGCTGCTCGCGGCCGCCGCCGCCCTCGAGACCTTCGTCCGCACATGAGACCGCTACGCGTGGTGATGATCCTCGTCGTGATCGCCTTGGGGCTCGGCGCCAGCGCGCTGTTCATCTCCAAGGCCGTGCACTCGCTGAAGATGCCGGCGCTGATCGACACGACGCTGACGAGCCGGTCCGCCAAGCACCGTACACAGGCTCACCACGGTCGCTCGCATCCAGGCCCCGTTGCTCGGTCAGTGGTGGCGCACCGCAGCAGCGACCAGCTGGCCTCGCCGGTTCGTTCAGAACAGCACCGCGGTGGCCTGATGCATCTCAGCGGGCTCAAGCTCGTGCTGCTCGCCGCCCTTGAGATCGCCGGCGGCGTGCTGCTCACCGGCGTGCTGCTCGCCGTCCTCGTTTTACGGCGGGTGCGCGGACGCAGCCGACGCGAGTACGCGCTGTATGAGCTGCACCTCTCCACCCACGACGAGGCCAAGCCGCAGGACCTCGAGGACATGGTCGAGTCGATTGCCAACGTGGTCCATGCGTTCCCCGGCGACCGGGTCCGAAACGGCCAGCCGTTCGTTGCGCTTGAGCTGATCTGCGGCTCGGGCCAGGAAGGGATGGAGTGGTCGATCAACCTGCGCTGCCAGCCCTCGGCGGTGCGCGCCCTGGACGCGGCGATCAGCGCCGCCTACCCCGACGTGCGGCTCGGCCGACGCCACGCCGAGGCGCCCCTCCCCCGCCCCGGCGCGCTGCGCGTCCCGGGCTACGTGATGCGCTTTCGCAAGGAGCGCAGCTTCGTCTACCCGCTACTGGCAGCCGACGAAAGGCTCGCGTCGCCGCCGCTTGAGCAGATCGCCCGCGCCCAGGTCGGGCTCGGGGAACCGTCGGTCGTGCGCTTCCAGCTCACCCCCACCCCATCGTTCTTCGAGGAGCTTGCGCGCAGGCTCTACAAGCGTCACGAGAACAAGCTCGTGCGCCAGGAGCGCTGGGGACTACCGGAAGGCGGCCTGCTCTCGACGCTCAACCGGGCCGAGATGGGCAACGCCCAGCAGACCCAGAACCGCAGCCTCTTCTGGCTCGAGGTCGTCGTCGCTGCTGACACCGCCGAGGCGTGCAAGACCGTCGCCGCAGCCGTGCAGTCCCGGCGCGGCGAGAACCGCCTTCACCGGCGATGGATGATCGCCCGCCAGAACCTCTACCGCCAGCGGTTCCCGCAGGCGCTCGGGCCGCTGCTGCCGTCCTTCCGCTGCCTGGTCTCGGCCGCGGAGGCCGCGCACCTGCTCGCGCTGCCCTCCGTACGCATGAAGGGGGTGCCAGTACGCCGGAACACGCTGCCGCGCATCCCAGCTCCCCCAGAAGCTCTGCAGGGCGACGAGGAAGACGCCATGGCCGCCCCAGCCCCCGACGCGCCTCGGGGCGCAGCTGCCACTCCCGTCAGTGAAGCCACCGTGAGGCGATGAGCACCACCCACCGCGCCCTCCGCTACCGGCCGCTCCCGGTGCTCCGCGCCGAGAACACCGCGGTGCTGATCCACCCCGATGATCGGAAGTACGGGGCGCTGCTGGTCGGATCCATGGGGTCCGGCAAGACCGCGGCGCTGCTCCGTTTATACGCAAATGACCTGTTGGATGAGAACACGGCGATCATCATCCTCGATCCCAAGAGCGAGCTCAGCCGACTCTGCCTTGCACTCACGCCGCCTGACTGCGGCAAGCGCGTGTGGTTTCTGGACCTCGGCCGCCCGGCGTTCGGGATGAGCCCATTGCGGCTCAGCGGAGACGGAGCACTTCCGATCCAGGCATCGGCGGTGGCGGAGAACATCGTCGCGGCTCTGCTGGACATCAACGAGAACCAGATCTTCCAGAGCTCGCGCCGCTACCTCTACCACGCCGTGATCGGGGCGATCGCGCTGGCTCAGCGTCAGCAGCGCCGAGCCAAGTTCGAGGACGTCTACTCGCTGCTGCTGCCCACCAAGCAGGACTTCCGGGCCGCGGTCGCCGAAGCGTGCGCCGACCAGCCCGACCTCGACCAAACCGCAGAGTTCTTCCGCTCCGAGCTCCCAGAGGACCTGAAGATGGCCACAAGCGCCGTCGCGCAACGGCTCGACGCGCCGCGCAACAAGGTCGCCGGCCTCACCGGGGTCCCGCCGTTGCGGCGGTTCTTCAACCACCCGACCGACATCTCGCTGCGCGAGATCCTCGAGGCCCGCGACGTGCTGATCGTCGACGCCAACATGGGTGCGATCGGCGAAGAGAACAGCAAGGCGTGCCTCCACTTCCTGCTGCGGATGCTCCACACCCAGATGCAGCGCCAAGTGCACCTGCCCGAAACCGACCGCCCCCGGGTGCCACTACTTGTCGATGAGGCGCACTATGTCGCCGGATCTGAGAACGTCGTCGACCAGATCGCGACGCACCGCCGCGGCGGGATGGAAGCGGCGTTCGGACTGCAGTACTTCGCCCAGCTCGGCTCGGGCTCCCAGCACGAGCAGAAGATCCGCAAGGGCGTGCTGAACCTGCTGCAAAGCCGCTTCCTGTTCCGGATGGGCGACGCCCAAGACGCCGAAGAAGCCACCCGGATCGCGATGGCCGTCTACTCGACCATGATCCGCGACGATCCCGACTCCCGTGCCCGGCTGCGCGTCACGCCCGAGCAAGCGCTGAACTTTCCCAACCACCACTGCTTGGCGTCGTGGATCGCGATGGGCTCGCGGATCCCGAGCTTCATGGGCCAGACCTACCCCTTCCCGGCCCACAGCCAGGCATGGGCAGAACACCACCTCCAAGCGATGGCCGAACGTGTCGCCCCGTACCCAGAACAGCTCGAGTCCACCCTGGACCGCTCGGCGCCTCACGCCGACGGCGACGCGCAGGACGCTCCCGCCACTGCCAACGGGAAGCCCAGCCGACGCAGAACCCGACCCGCGCCCGCCGGGCAGCCGACCGACCCCGCTACACCCAGTGACCCCGAGCGCACAGCGCCAACATCCAAGCGCGAAGTGCGCGTCGACTACCAGGCACCGCCGCAAGCGCCCAAGCTCGCCGACAGCCCCGTGCGCCGCGTCGTCGGGCATCGCGTTGAGGGGACGTGGGGCGACGACGCCGAACGGCCGACGCCCGACGGCCTGCGCGAGCTCGTATTCCTCGACCGCGTCAACGAGATCGGACCGGCCGACCAGCTCGACGGCGCAGCCAAGCTGCCGCGCCTCTACGACGAGGACTACGCCGTCCTCTCGCTGCTCGACCGCGCCGGCCTCGCCCCTCGCTCGCTCATCGCCCGCGCCGTCCTTCCCACACGGGCCGGCACGGCCGTATACGACCGGCTGACCAAGCTCCACCGCCACGGGCTGATCGCCAGACACTCCACCGGACTACGCGAGCACACCCGTACCGACGGCAAGCCGCCGCTGCTCTACTCGCTCACCCGGCGTGGGCTCGAAGTCGCCCAGGCCCGGACACCGACACCGGCGATCTCCCCCAGGCGCGAGTGGAAGCCGATCGACCAGGCACGCGCCGCACGACTGGCGCACGACCTACACGCCCTCGGGTGGGCGGTCGAGCTTCACCACACAGTCGGAACGCTCGCGACCGACCACTGGCGCACCCCCCGATACGCCACCGGCCGATACCCCGTCCCTCAAACCGGCACGGGGCAGCGACGGCACCCGATCACGCTCAATGAGATCCCCGTCCCCGACGGACAGGCGATCATCGACGTCTCGCTCAAGACGTTCCACGAGGTCAAACCCGACCTGTCGCTCGAACTGCGGATCAACACGATCAAGCTCACCTTCGACCTGCTCGTCGAGCTCGACCTGACCGCCCGAGCCTCCTACAACCACGACAAGTTCGTCGCCTACGACGCCTTCCTGTGCGGCTGGAGCCTCGCCCACTCGCGCTACCAAACCCAGGCCACCCGGCCCGCGGTCATCTTCGTATGCCCGGACGCGCATGTCGCGCTCGCCTGCGCCAAAGAGGCCGACGAGGCCCTCACCGGTCGGATCGGCGTCATGGGCACGCCGCCGGAGCACTGGTACTACGCCGGGCGCGACCACCTGTTCTTCGCGATCGAGGCCGACATCCACCACGGCGACCTGTGCGCGCTCGCGCTGCCTGCCCTCCCGCCCGGCCTACGCGAGCGACTCACCGGCCAACGCGAACTCGAGCTCGCGCGAGTCGAGCTACTGCCTCAGCGCGTTGTTCAGGCCGCGAGCGATGGGTCGCGGTGAATCCGGGGCAACCCTGATCTCCTCCGCCCCACGTGCGTCCGTCCGGATTCGGGCGTGCGTGCGTGCGTGCTCACCTGCCGTAAGCGCGAAGCGGGTCTCGCGACCCGGCCCGCGGTTCCCTGCTTGCCGCGCAATCAGAGGCTCTGGCCGCTTCGGTGTGGATGCTCGCGCACGAGCGAAAGCAGGGACCCACTGGCACTGCTGGATGCCGCCAGGAGGAGAAGTCTGGTGCGCCCGAATTGGAGCCGCCGAGACTTCTGCTTGTTCGTGGAAGCGGCCACGCCGCGGGTTCGTCGGCGTCGCTGCTTACGCAGCAAAGCGGCAGTCAGTCCCGGACCTCGGCTCGCTGGCCGGTCTGCTGAAAAGGGACAGCGCTCACAGGGCGCCGGCCACTGCCGGAACGCGTCGACGGTGCACCGCTGCCGGCGCCCGACAGGTCATCGTGGTGATCGCAGACTCCGGGGCACCGGACCACTCAGCCCGACGGCGTCTTCACCTACACGTTCTTCAAACGCCTCGCCACAAGTCCTCGACCTGAAGCTGCAAGTCCGCGGTAGGAGGGCGGTGGCGGTGCCCAAAAGCAGATCGGCTTGCGGTGATCGTCACGGCCTCCTGCGGCGCGTACCTGAGACTGCATCCACCGAAGCGTCTGCGGACCGTCCCCGATGCACGGCGGCTCCGCGGAGGTGGGGTCCTGTTCTTCGTTAGGCCGGCTTGCTCCTGACATAACGTGAGGCTTGGTGCTCTGGCTCGAAACGGCCCGGCGATCTGCTCCTAGCGTTGAACGAACGCAAGCAGGTGTGCTAGGCGGTGTCGAGGTCGGGGAAGTCGTCGGGGTCGGCGCTTTGCGTTGGACAACTGAGAAGGAGATTTCGGCCTGGTTGAGCCAGCTGGCGTGCACCGGGCTGTGCACGAGGATCAGTTTCTTGTATCTGCCTCGGGAGTCGTTTGATCGATTCTGGTCGCGGTGCGCTGAGCCGTTATTGACGATCACGAGCGAGCACGCGCTGCGCCTTGCTGTAAGGCTTGACTCTCATGAACTGCTCGACGAGCTGGTCGAAGGGTGTCAGGTGAAGATTGGAGGGCCGGCGCCGCGCGGGTTGACCGGCCAGATGTCGACGACGACATCGTCCTGTATGACATGGAAAGCGGCGTGGAGGTTGACCGTCGTCGGGCCGTAGCCGGCCATCACCTCAGCGGTGTCACCGAGGCCGAGTGGCGGGGCTCCCGGGAAGTCGACCAGACAATGCTCCTCGGCGTAGTAGCGCACCTCGGCCTCCGGATGCGCGACCAGTGGCGGGGTGACGAAGTCGATCCCGACCGACTTGCGGCCGCAGTCCAGGACGATCGTGTTGCCCTGGCGCGACACGACGCTGCCGAGCACGGTGAGCGCGACCTCAAAGCCGCCGGGGATGAGATTGTCGTGAAAGCAGTCCAGGAGGGCGTATGAGCCGGCCTGTACCTCAGTGAAGCGCGGGTTGGCGCCGGTGATGTAGTACGTCCCGGTGCCCCCGCCTGAGATGTCCGGGCACGCAAAGCCGTGCGCAAGAAGGAAATCAGCTGCGTCCACGGCCCGCGCGTTGGCCTCGCCGGCCAACTGCACACGCAGGTCTCGGTCGGGCTCGAGCATGCAGTGGCCCTCGTATGCCTGGATCCCGCGCAGGCTCAGGGCCTCGGCGGCGTCGATCGTCTCGGCGATCGGTAGAAGGTCTTCGAGCTCGCGCACCCCGCAACGACCCATCCCGACGTCGACCTCGATCAGGATTTCCAGGCTCGAGCCGGACCGCGCGACGGCGCGGCCGAGCTGCTCGACGTTTTCGGCGGCGTCGACGGCGATCGTGATCCGATGGTCTCGGGCCAGCTCCGCGAGGACGGCGATCTTGTCCGGCTGCGTCACTTGGTTGGCAACGAGGACGTCGTCGATCCCGCCTCGGGCCATGGCTGCGGCTTCCCAGACGGTGGCGCAGGCGACGCCGACCGCTCCCGCCGCGACGGTGAGGCGGGAGAGCTCGATCGACTTGTGGACCTTGATGTGGGGGCGGAGCCTGGTCGGCAGGGCATCGAACTTCCGCGCCATGGTGGCGATGTTGCGCTTGGCGGCGTCTAGGTCAAGCAGCAGGGCCGGGCTGGTCACCTCGTGCCGAGCACGGCCGATCTGGTCGCGGTAGGGCGCCAGGGCGCGTTCACGCATCCCATCGAGTGCGGTCATGTCGTCTCCCTTGGGTTGCAGCTCGCGGTCTCCAGGTTGCCGGTGATGCCGAGCGTCTGACCGCCGTCGATGACGAGCATGTGACCGGTGATGTAGGACGCTTCGTCTGAGGCCAGAAACAGGAGGGCGTCGGCGATGTCCTGCGGTTGACCGAAGCGGCCAAGCGGGATGGTCTTCAGGTAGTCGGGGGCGATGTTGGGGTTGTGGACTACGAGCGCGGCGATTGGGGTGTCGACCACTCCGGGGGCGACGGCGTTGACGCGGATGCCGAAGCGACCCAGATCGATCGCAGCTGAGCGGACGAGGGCGTGGACCGCCGCCTTGGAGACGTTGTAGGCGGCCATGGTCTCCTCGACGTGCCAGGCGTTTATTGACGCCGTGCAGACGATGGCTCCGCCCTTCCCCCGTTCGGTCATCTCTCGTGCCGCCTCGCGAACGCAGTAGAAGACGCCGTCGACGTTGGTAGCCATGTGACGGCGCCAGTGTTCATCGTCGGTTTCCGGGAGCGGTCGCGGTTCGGCGATGCCGGCGTGGGCTGCCATGAGGTCGATCTGACCCCAGCGCTCGACGCAGGTCCGGACCGCCTGCCGGCAGATGGAGGGATCGCTGACATCGCCCACAACCGCGGTGCAGCGCTCATCGCCGAGGTCATGGGCTTGGAGATCGAGCGTGACCAGGCCCGCCGCCCCGGCTCGGAGCAGATGTTCGCAGATCGCGCGGCCGATGCCCTGGGCGGCGCCGGTGACGACGGCGGTCCGGCCCGCGAAGCGTTCTGTGCTCCGCGGGTCGGCCTGGTTAGATGAAATCTGGCTTGGCAGCGTGTTCCTCCGGGGTCTCGATGCGTTCGTTTACGGCGTCTCGTGCGTTGGCCAGCAAGGATGCCCGCCCGCTTTTAATCATCCATGCGAGCACCACGAGCCCGACCACGATCCAGCCGAGCACGATGAACGGAGCCAGGCTGACCGGATAGGCGGGCAATGGGCTGACCGAGTAGTAGACGACCAGGACGAGCGCGATGATGCCCAGCAATGGGATGACGAAGTGCTTGAACCAGTTCAGCTCGTCACGGTGGTTACGCCGGTAGTAAAGGAACAGTCCGACATTGGCGGCGATGTACACCGGCGCCAACGCGAACGTGAACCAGGTGCCGGTGATGTTGTAGACGTTGCTCACGCCTACGATGATGGGCAGGACGAGGCCAAGCAGCATGCTGATCACGGTCTGGAGCTTGATCGCCGTGGTGGGCGTCCGATACTCGGGATGGATGCGGGTCAGCGCCTTGGGAAGCACGCCTGTGCGGGACATGCCGTAGAGAAAGCGCGTTGCCGCGTTGGTCGTGGCGATCCCCACCGCAATCGCCGAGTTCACGAGCGCGATCAGCACGATGATCCAGGCTCCGCCCCAAAAACGGTGACCGAGCACGAACGCGGGAAGCTGCGAGGAGGTAGAGAAGCTGGCCATCTTGTTGGTACCCCAGCCGGTCGTCTGCCCCCAGGAGACAAAGACGAGAAACACGCCGAGGATGATGATTGAGCCCATGACCCCTCGGGGGACGTTGCGCTTGGGATCCTCGCTCTCCTCTCCCAGCGGGGCGACGGCGTCCCAGCCCGATATGGCGAAGATGGCGAACACCACGCCGAGAAAGAGCGCGTGCCCGGAGGGTGCGTTTGAGGGATTGATCCAATCAAGGTTGATCCCGCCGGCTCCAGGGCTCAAGAAGCCCGAGACGGCGAGCGCGAGCACGATCACGATCTCGACCACACCGAGGATCACGACCAGGCCGGTGGAGAGCTCGATCCCCCGCCACGCCGTGATCGCGCAGAGCGCGATAAGGAAGACCATGAAGTACCACCAGTGAAACGTGATGCCGTATTCGGCGTGCAACGTGCTTGACAGGTTGTCGCCCATGAATGAACCAACCTGGGCCACGACCACCGGATAGAACAGCAGGTAGGTCCACGCCACGAGAAAGCCCCAGCGCTCGCCGAGCGAGTTGGAGATGAACGTGTAGTACGTCCCGGACGACGTCATGTGCTTGGAGAACTGGGCCAGCACGTAGCCGAGCAACAGCGCGATGATGAATGCGCCCAAGTAGGCAAGCGGCGCCGTCACGCCGGCGTTGGAAACGATGAACGGGATCGTGAACATGCCGGCGATCGCTGGCGCGATCGCGGTGACGCCCTGCATCAGAACGCCGGGCAACCCGATCGCACCCGCTTTGAGATCGGTCTCTGCGACGGTGTGCTCGACCTGGGGGGACGCGGTGCTGCGCGAGATGGACTCAGCCATCGAACTCCTCCTTGGTGGGGTAAGCCGCTGGTTCAAATGACATCGGCGAAGCACCTGCGGGGCGCGCGCTCCCGGTCGCCTCGAGCATGAAGCGCGCGTTGTCTGAGATGTCTGCTCCCGAGAACACGGCGCTGCCGGCGACGATCACGTCCGCTCCGAACGATGCCACGTGCTCGACGTTCTGGCGGGTAACGCCGCCGTCGACGCCGACGGCGATGTCCCGCTGGCCGATTAGGTCGCGGACAGCGCTGAATCGGGCCTTAGTGCCGGCGGCGAAGGACTGGCCGCCGCGGCCCGGATGGACGGCAAGCACGAGCACCAGTTCCAGCTCGTCGAGCAGCGGTTTGAGCACCGCCACGGGGGTGTCGGGGTTCAGCGCCAACCCCCGAACCACCTCCCGTCCGCCCAGATGCGAAAGCACTGCGCCGGGCTCCTCGGTGGACTCCGCGTGGATGGTGACGATTCCGGCGCCGGCATCGACGAAGCTGTCGACCTTTGCGAGCGGGTCATCGATCATTAGATGGACATCGATGACGAACCGATCGGCGGGCAAAGCGGCCACGAACGGCGGTCCGACGGTCATCTGCGGGCAGAAGACCCCGTCCATGACATCGACGTGCACCATCTGGACGTCGGCTCCCTCGAGCCGGTCCAGGTCATCGCCAAGGTGCAGCAGGTCGGCGCCGAGCACCCCCACGCTCAGCACGGTGGAGTCGCTCGCCCCGAAGTTCGCGAGTTGTGTCAAGCTACCGTCGCCTTGTGGGCGAGTTCATTGAACAGCTCGTAGGCATCGTCGGGTGTCGCGCCCCCGTGGACGACCTTGGCGATCGCCTCAAGCATCGCTTCCGGCGCGCGACTCTGGAAGATGTTGCGGCCCATATCGACCCCGGCGGCGCCTTGCTGAACCGCCCGGTAAGCCATCTCCAGCGCTTCGCGCTCGGGAAGCTTCTTCCCGCCGGCCATCACAACCGGGACCGGGCAACCAGCCGTCACTCGCTCAAAGCCCTGCTCGCAGTAGTAGGTCTTGACGAACTGGGCCCCGAGCTCCGCACAGATCCTTGCCGCCAGACCGAGGTAGCGCGCATCGCGGACCAACTCCTTGCCGACCGCCGTAACTCCGAGAACGGGAATTCCGTAGCGGTAGCCGGCGTCGATCAGCCGGGTCATGTTGTGCACGCTCTGGGTCTCGTGCTCCCCGCCGACAAACACCTGGACGGCGAGCGCATCCACGTTCATCCGCACGGCGTCCTCGAGGTCGATGGCCAAGCGCTCGTTAGACAGGTCCTTGAGGACGCTCGGGCCGCCGGAGGCTCGCATCACCACGCCGCCGCCGTGGGTGGCCGGGATCGTCGAGCGCAGCATCCCGCGCGTGATCATCAGCGCATCAGCGGCCGGGGCGATAGGCAGGATGCTGAGATCCACACGCTCCAGGCCGGTCGTCGGGCCCTGGAAGTAACCGTGATCTATTGCGAGCATGACGGTGCGGCCGCTGGTGGGGCGAAAGATCCGCGCCAGGCGGTTCTTCATCCCCCAGTCATACGAGCCCGCTCCCTTGAGAAAGAAGCCCTGGTCGGGCGGCGGGATCTGCTCGTGGAAGTTCTTGTCGCCGTGGTTGTCTGCTTCGGGCATGTCTCTCTCGCGATCTGCTTGTTTCGGTCAGGTCCCGGCCGCGCGCCAGAGCGGGCGCAGGAGGCCGGCCTCGGAAATCTCCAGGGAGCGCTGATACAGTTCACTCCATTGCTCAAAAAGGCCGTCGTAGAGCGCGGCGGCAGCGAGGTCGGGCTCCACGGTGCGTTCGACGCCGGCCATCCCTCGCGCTGCTTCTCCCGCGTCGGCGTAGAAGCCAGCGCCCACCCCTGCGTAGATGGCCGCTCCGAGAGCGGTCGATTCCTTGACGTTCGGGATGTGCACCGGAAGAGCGAGCGTGTCGGCCACGATCTGCGGCCACAGCGTGCCCTTGGCGGCGCCCCCGGAGAGGACGACCTCGTCGACGTTGAGGGCGGGCACGATTGACTTCACGATCGCTAGGTGGCCACGGGAGACGTAGGCCGCGCTCTCCTCGATGGCCCGGAAGCACGCGACGCGCCCAGTCCGAGCCGGATTGTTGAGATCGAACCCGAGAAAGCCGGGGGAGGCGTGCACCCAGCGGTTGGCCTGCATCAGGTTCGAAAAGATCCCGACGACGCCGTTGGAGCCTGGGGGCAGCGCGCTGGCCCTGCGCTCGAGCCGGTCATAGACGTCGATCCCATCCCGGCGGGCCTGTTCGACCTCGGGTTCGCAAAAGCCATCGCGAAACCAGCGCATGACCATCCCGCAGTAGAACCCGATGCCCTCCATCATCCATCGCCCGGGCACGGTGTGGCAGAGCGTCCGAAGCCGACCGTGCGGATCGACCACCGGCTCATCGAATACGATTGTGTGCTGCCAGAAGCTCCCGCCGACGATAGTGAAGCGTCCAGGCTCGGTGACGCCGAGTCCCAGCAGGGCAAGCTGGGTGTCGCCTCCTCCGCTGACCACTGGGGTCCCGGCCACCAGGCCGGTCTCGGTCGCGGCACGCTGGGTCACCTCTCCGATGACGGTTCCGGCGTTGACAACCCGCGGGCAGACCGCCCGGTCCAAGTCGAATGCGATCGGACCAATCGCGCCGAGCGAGATCGAACATGCCTGAGCTGGAGCCCAGCGAGGGGTCCGTGGTGAATTCGTCGCAGAGCCGTGTGAGGATCCAGTCTCCGAGCATGCCGATATGGCCGATTGATGCGAACAGTTCAGGCTCGTGACGGGCGATCCAGCGGAAACGGGCCGGGGCGGTGATCGACACCCAGTCGCCGGAGCGCTCGTAGATCTCCTGGGCCGCACCGCTGCGGACCAGGTCTGTCGCCTCTGCGCCGGCGCGCGAATCCACGTTAGGGCAAGCCCAGATCTCCTGCCCCCGTTTGTCGTAAAGCACCATCCCCTCTCGCATGCTGGATGCGCTGACCGCGGCCACGGCATCGCCGACGACCCCGGCGGCTGACAGCGCCTCGCGCACGCAGGCGCAAATCAGGCGCCAGTTCGTTTCGCTATCGAAGGACTGCGAACCGGGAACCCCGGACACCTCAGCGTGTGTGTACTCGCGTTGCCCGATCGCGACCTGGACACCCGATGGCTCAAACAGCACAGCTCGACAGCTCCCGGTGCCCGCGTCGATTGCAAGCAGAAGCTTGTCGCTCATCGGCCCGGATCGATCCCATTGACGGCGTACTGGAGCGGCTGCCCGGCGGCGAACCGAGCGATCTCGGCCCCGAGCATTCGGGCGCCTTGCAGCAGGGTCTCGACCGTCGCGCCTCCGAGATGGGGCGTCAGGACGACGTTTGGATGGCGCAGCAGCCGTGAGCGCTCTCCGTCGGGCGCCGGCTCGAACACATCCAGGGCGGCGCCGGCCAGATGCCCAGTCTCCAGCGCGGCATCGAGTGCGTCCTCGTCGATCAGTGTCTCGCGGGCGGTGTTGATGAGAAAGCGGCCGGGGCGCAGAGCCTGCAGGACGTCAGCATCGATGAGATGCGTGTTTGCCGAGGTGGCTCGTGCGTGCAGGGAGACGAAGTCGGACTCAGCAAGCAGGTCCTCGAGGCTGTCGCACTGCTCCACGTCGGCGGCGTCGACGTGGGGGTCGTAGACCACCACACGCATGCCAAACGCTCGCGCCCTAGCGGCCACACGCTGCCCGACCTGCCCGAAGCCGACCAGCCCGAGCGCGTGTCCTCGAAGGTCCAGACCCATGAAGCGGGCGCCCTCCCAGTTGTCGCGAACCCGGTTTCCCTCCTGTAGAAACAGGATCCCGGTCGGGAGTCCTCGGGCCAGCATGATGAGGAAAGCCAGCGTCAGGTCAGCGACAGCCTCAGCGTTCTTGCCGGGCGTGTTGACAAGCGTGAGTTGTCGCGGGTGTAGGGCTTGGAGATCTACGTTGACCGGGCCTCCGCGGGCGCAGCACACCAGTGCGAGGTCCTGTCCGGCTTCGATCACCTCGGCGGTAACCGGCGCGCCGTGGACAGCGAGCACCTCCACGCCGGCCATGTGTTCGGCCAGCGTGCGGGGCGAACCGAGGAACTCGGTGAGGCGCAGCTCGGACGCGGTCTCGGGCTCGAATGGAGACTCCTCATCAGCCTGCACATAGCTGACCTCGTGGCGACTCTCGAGTTTCTGAAAGCCGCGCTGAAAGTACGAGACCGGCATGTACGAATCGCCAACTGCAAGGATCTTCACTACGGCTCTCACCCAATCGCTTGACGGCCGATGGGGGCGAACATAACATCATCATCCTGTAGGTACAAGTGGACAGGACCTCATTGCTTTCAAACACCCATCCCACTCCGACACTTACCGTTCCGTCGCCCCTTTCCGCGGGTGCGTTGCCCGGGGCGGAGATCGATCGGACCTCGCCCGTTCCGTTCTACTTCCAGCTTGCCGAGATGCTCGAGCAGGAGATCGTCAGCGGCCGCTGGCAGCCCGGCGCCCGGCTGCCTTCTGAAAACGATCTGTGTGCCCGGTACGCGCTCTCACGCTCGACCGTTCGGCAGTCACTCGGCCGCCTGGAGCAGGAGGGTCTGGTGACCCGCGAGAAGGGCCGGGGCACGTTTGTCGCCGATTCGCGCCCGCGCACCTGGATGATTCAATCTACCGAAGGCTTCTTCCACGACGAGTTCATTCGCGCTGGGCGTTCGGTCACCTCGAGGATGCTCCGGCTTGAACAGACCGAGCTGCCGCAGTGGGCCTGCGACGCGCTGACCGTGGCGCCTGGTTCAACCGGTGTGATGGTGGAGCGGGTCCGCTCGGTAGACGGTCTAGTCGCCCTCTACGTCGTCAACTGCCTGCCCGCGTTCACGGCACCGGCCGTCTCCGGTCTTGACCCGGATGAGTCCCTCTACCAGCGGCTGGCCGATGACGGCGGAATCATGGTCGTCGGCGGCGACCGTTCGCTGGAGGCCGTCGATGCCGGTCCCAAGCTGGCGGAGCTGCTCGAGCTCGACGCTGGCGACCCGCTCGCGTACATCGAATCGGTCACCTGGGACGAAGATCGTCGACCAGTCGACTGCTACCGCGCGTGGTTGCGCACCGATCGGATGCGCCTGGAAATTAAGGTCTCCGCTCAGCCCGGCACCGACGTCCAGCTCCCATACGCCACCACAGCCGCGCCTCCGTGATCACCCCACTGCTCAACGCCAAGCGCGCGATCGTCACCGGTGCAGGCAGCGGGATCGGCCGGGCAACGGCCCTCGTATGCGCCCGGGAGGGAGCGCGCGTGGGAGTTCTCGACATCGATGCCGACGCCGCAGCGGACACGGTGAACACCATCGTCGCGTCAGGAGGGGAGGCACTCGCTCTCGTCGCAGACCTTCGCGTGGAACAGCACGTCGATGATGCGGTGCAGCGCTTGGCCGACCTGTGGGGCGGTCTGGACGTGGTGATCGGCTGCGCCGGAGTCCAGCTCGCGGGTCAGGATGACCGCGCCGACCGGCTTTCGCTGGAGGTGTGGAAGCAGACCCTAGACATCAACCTCACGGGCATGTTCCTGATCAGCAAACACGGCATCCGCCAGCTGTTGCAGTCGGGCGGCGGCACGGTCGTGCTGACCTGCTCGCCGACCGGATTGTTCGGCTGCGCACCCGGATACGACGCCTACTCCGCGAGCAAGGCGGGCGTGTATGGCCTCGTCCGGGTGCTTGCCGCTGACTATGCCGAGGCAGGGATCCGGGTCAACGGAGTCATCCCTGGCTACACCCGTTCGGCCATGACGAGCTGGGTGACCCCTGACGAGCACACTGAGCTGTTGGGCACCATCCCCATGCACCGCGCCGGCGAGCCGGACGAGGTCGCTGAGGTGATCGCGTTTCTGGCCTGCAACCGGACCCGGTACACGACGGGTGCGGTGTGGGCGGCCGACGGCGGAATGACAGCGATCTAGGCGTGGCGCACGTGTTCGGGAGATCAACGCTCAGCCTGCTGCACGGGACCGAGAATCCCCCGCAGGATCTGATCCCCCTCCGGGCGGGGCCACTGACGGCGGTGCTCGACGGAATCGACCTGCGTTACGTGAGGTTCGGGAAGACCGAGTTGGTCCGCCGCATCTACGTCGCCGTTCGGGATCGCAACTGGAATACGATCGCTGGACGAGCGTCGGACATCGAGCTTGATCGGCACGGGGATTCCTTCGCTGTCCGCTTCGTCGTCCGCCACACCGGTCAAGGCATCGACTTTCGCTGGGCGGGCTCGATCACGGGCAGCGACGAAGGGGCGATCACGTTCGCCATGGAGGGCGCCGCGGCGCGGAGGATCCTCTACAACCGCATCGGTTTCTGCGTTCTGCATCCTTGGCGAGAGGCGGCCGGTCGCCGATTCCGTGCCCACGCGGCCCAGGGCCCAGTCGACGGTCAGCTTCCGGATCTCGTCGGCGTTCAGGGGTTTAAGGACGGCATCTACATACCGTTGTATCCGGCGGTCAGCCGTCTCGACCTCGAGCTGCCAGGCGGCGGGGAGGTCACCTTCACGTTTGACGGAGACCAGTTCGAGACTGAAGACCAGCGCAACTGGACCGACGCCTCATTCAAGACGTACTGCACTCCGATGGCGCTCGGCTTTCCCCACGAGCTCGCCGACGGTGAGGCAAAGACCCAGCGCGTGACGGTGAGTGCCTCCGCGGTGGCGCCCATACCGGCGGACAGCGCTCGTGCGGTCACGCGTCTGAGCGTTGGCGCCCGGACCGCTGGCTACGTTCCGCAGATAGGACTTGGCCTGGCCACCGACTCGGCCGAGTTGAGTGACGCCGAGACGGCCCTGCTGCGCACGCTCGCTCCCGCACATCTGCGATGTGAGCTGGCCCTGGACGACAAGCACTGGCCAAACCAGCTCGCGTCTGCCGTGGCAGCGACGCGGGCGCTCGGAGCGCAGCTCGAGCTGATCCTGTTCGTAGATCCGGTGCGGATGACCGGCTTGGACGCGTTAAGAAGGGCTTTGCCCGGCGTCGCTGTCGCGCGCGTCCTGGTCGCCGTTGCCGACGCGCAGACGACCTCGCCGCAGGAAACGACCCCCGCGGACGTGGTCATCGCGGTGCGTGACGGGCTGGGACTGGCGAATGTGCCGGTGGCCGGTGGCACCGACATGTACTTCTGCGAGCTGAACCGAACCCGACCGGCGGTTGACGAGATGGGCGGGATCTTCTGGTCGATGAACGGGCAGGTCCATGCCTTCGACGATCGATCCCTGATGGAGACGCCCGAGGCTCAGGGTGAGCAGGTCCGCGCAGCCCGGTCCTTTGATGCGATGACGCCCCTGTTCGTCGGGCCCGTCACCTTGCGGCGGCGCTACAACGTCAATGCGACCGTGGCAGAGCAGGAGGTCACCGGCGGATTGCCGGATTCGGTCGATCCGCGGCAGGCGTCCCTGCTCGGCGCGGCCTGGACCTTGGCCAGCGTTAAGCACCTGAGCGAGCAGGGTGCGGCGACGGTGACGTACTTCGAGACCACCGGCTGGCGTGGAGTGATCCAGGGCGACGACGATCCCCTGCGGCCGCACGAGTTCCCCGCGCGAGCCGGCGAGGTCTTTCCCTTGTTTCACGTCCTCGCGGACGCGGGCGAGCTGCAGGGGGCCGGGATCCTGCCCTGCCGAACGAATCATCCGCTGCAGATCGCGGCGGTTGCCGGGGCTCGCGCGCGAGGTGGGGTGACGATGCTCGTGGCCAACCTCGGGCCCGAGCGCCAAGAGGTTGAGATCAGCGGCATCGCCGCGGAGGCACGCGTGCGGCGCCTCAACGAGCACAGCGCCGAGACAGCGATTCGCGCTCCGGACGTCTTCCGCGGCTCCGCGCGCGTCGAGACCACTGGCCGGCTCGGGCTGGCCGGCTACGAGACAGTTCGGATCGACACCTAATCAGAGGAGGAGCGGTGCCAGAAAAGCAAAGCGCGGAGGCGGTAGCGGGAGGCCTGCTCGGCCGGCCGCTGATGATCTCCCAGATCGCCGTGGTCGTGAACGACCTTCAGAAGACCATGGAGCAATACACCAAGTTGCTCGGCTGGGGACCCTGGAACGTGTACCGCCACGAACCACCTCGGCTACACGCCACCGAGGTTCGGGGCCAGGCCGTCGACTACACGATGCTGGGTGCCGAAACCAACGTCGGCGGGATGGGCTTCGAGCTGCTGCAGCCGCTGGAGGGTCCGAGCATCTATAAGGAGTGGATCGAGGAACGAGGGGAGGGGCTGCACCACGTGGCCGTGATGCTGCACAACGTCGAGGAGTCCACCGAGCTCAAGCAACGCTTCGACGCCATCGGAGCCTCCGTGCTGATGGGCGGCCAAATCGGTGAGACGATCGAGTACTTCTACCTGGACACCGAGCCGTCACTCAAGATCATCCTCGAGTCCGGCAGCGGCCACGCCATCGATCTCGTACCAGACGCCGTCTACCCCTAGCGCAAAATGTCCGGCGTCGCGATCATCACCGGCGGTGGGAGCGGTGTCGGGGCGGCCGGTGCCGCCCGGCTCGCCGCCGACGGCTTCCGGGTCGTGCTCGTGGGTCGGCGCGCCGAACCGCTCGCCACGGTCTGCGCATCGATCGGCGAGCGGGCGCTGGCGATCACCGCTGACCTCGCCGCCCCCGAGTCAGCCGAACTAATCGTGAGCCGGGCGCTCGACGCGTTCGGCGGGATCGACGTGCTCGTCAACAACGCCGCGGTCATCGCGACCGGTTCACTCGAGGCGGTGACCCGTGCACAGTTCGACCATCACTACGCTGTCAACGTGGCGGGTCCGATGTTCGTGCTCGCCGCCGCGCTACCGACGCTGCGAGCCTCCGGGGACGCCTCCGTGATCAACATCAGCTCGTCGGTGGGTTCGATCGTCAAGTCGGGCACCATGCTCTACGGCTCCAGCAAGGCGGCGCTCGAGTACCTGACGCGCGCATGGGCATACGAGCTCGCGCCCCAGCGCATCCGGGTCAATTGCCTCGCCCCAGGACCCGTCGACACACCGATCCACGCGACCTACTCCCAGGACCTGCCGGCCACCTATGCGGATCTCGCCCGCCGTATCCCGCTGGGACGCATGGGCCACGTTGACGATGTCGCGACTTGGGTCTCATTTCTCGCTTCCTCCAATACAGCCTGGACAACCGGCAACATCATCCACGTCGACGGCGGACAGGTGCTGGGCCTCCCGCCGTCTGCCGGCGGCTAAGGGACACAGAGCGGAGCGAGATTGATGAAGAGAGCTGGCACGAGTTGGGGGCGCAAACCCGCGGAGGCAATCAAGCATCGAGATCCGGCCGTCTCTGGGCAGAGCGTGATCTGATGCAGTTCGCCGCACTACGCAAGCGGGTCGTTGAGGCACATCACGCCCTTGTCGATGCAGGCCTCGTGGTCTTGACATTTGGCAATGCCAGCGAGGTGGATCGCGATAAGGAAGTGATCGCCATTAAGCCAAGTGGGGTGCCTTATGACCAGCTCGTGCCCGAAGCGATCGTGATTGTTGATCTTCATACAGGCGCGGTCGCCAATGGCGGTTATCGACCGTCGTCGGATACCCCGACGCACCGGGTCCTGTATCGCAAGTTCGCCGCGATCGGAGCCGTGGTCCACACCCATTCGGCAGCAGCAACGGCTTGGTCTCAAGCCAGACGCGATTTGCCCTGCTTCGGAACGACGCACGCGGATCATTTCTTCGGCCCGGTTCCGACGACGAGAGCGCTCAATCGTGATGAAGTCCAACACCAATATGAGGAGAGGACCGGTGACGTCATCGTCGAAACGCTCGAGGTTCGCGGACTCGATCCGGTCGACATGCCGGCAGTCCTAGTGGCCTCGCATGGTCCGTTCACGTGGGGAAATGAGCTCGAGCACGCGGTGCAGAATGCGATCGCCCTTGAAACGGTGGCGTCCCTCGCACTGCGGACGCTGGTCCTAGAGCCGGCGGCGGCAGTCGTCGAAGGCCCTCTTCTCGAACGTCACTTTCTCCGCAAGCACGGCTCCGGCGCCTACTACGGGCAGCGGAGGTGAGTCCAATCGCACACGACTGAAAGTGCCCTTCAATCCGAGCGGGACGCACAGTCTTGGTTGATGTCCGCAGGGCCGTTAGGTCGCCCGGCGTGCTTTCCGGGAAAGCGGGTTACGTGCCCTAGTCACCTTTCGGTCGACGGTCTGTGTTCAGTCCGCGCGTATACACGTAGTCCGTACCTTCAGCTCGCCCGAGACTCACCAGCGGATTCCCGCACCGGGCGCCAGGATGGGCGTGATCGCTGCTGGTCATGGGTGGAGGTGGCCGGAGAGGATGTCAACGGCCCGGGCGACGTCTTGGGTGCTGGTGGACACGTGGAAGGACAGACGCAGCCGCTCGGCCCGAACCGATCCGACGATCCCGGCGGTGCGCATCAGCTCGGGAACTTCGGGCTCGGCCACGGCGGAGACGATGGCGGAGTTCCCGAAGGGCAGCCCGGTCTGGGCGCGGAATTCGTTGGCCAGGCCCACGGCGTGGGCGTGTAGGGCCGGCACGCCGATCCCGGTGAGCAGCTCCAGTGATGGTGCCGCTCCGATCCAGGCGTGCCAGGCGGGTGAGACATCAAAGCGCCGAGCGTCGGAAGCCAGCCGCAACGGGCCCCCTTAGATGCTCTCCCAGGGTCTCGTGCCGGCGTACCAGCCCGCGGTGTGGGGGATCAGGCTGTCGAGCAGCTCTGCTTGGATGGTCAGGTAGGCGGTGCCACGCGGCGCTAGCAGCCACTTGTAGCCCCCGCATACGGTGTACGCGAAGCGGCTCGCGTCGATCGGCAGCCAGCCGACGGCCTGGGTGGTGTCGAGCAGCACCTTCGTTCCAGTGATCGCACACGCCTGCTCCAGCCGGTCGAGGTCGGCTAGGCGTCCGTCGGCGGACTGCACCGCTGAGACTGACACCAATGTGGTGGCCGAGCTCACCGCATCGGCGATCTCCTCCAGCGCAACCTCCCGGACGGTGACGCCCCGTGCGGTCTGAGCGTGAAACGGGAACAGGATGCTCGTGAAGTCGCCCGCCGCGGTGAGCACCTCGCTGCCGGCGGGCAGCCCGGCCGCGACCAAGCCGGCGAAGACCGACACCTGACTCCCCACGGCAACCAGTGTCGGGTCGACATTGACCAACCCCGCATAGGCCTTCCGCGCCGCGGCCAGCGGCGCGTCGTAGTCCGTGGGGTTAGCCCGTCCGACCTGCCACTCCCTCAAAGCAGCCTGAACGGCGGTCAGGCAGCAGCGGGGAGGCAACCCCAGCGTGGCGGTGTTGAGATAGACGACCTCCGGGTCAAATTCGCCGCGAGCGGCCTGGATACGGCCCCGATCGACCTGCGTCAACTCAGCTGGAACGTTGTCACCCATAAACCTCAGTCTGGACCATCCCAGCTATCGCCAGCACCGGCCAGCCCGTCCCGCAGACCGATCCTGCACCCGGACCGCACTCCTGCCCTTAAGGCGTTTGGAGGAGTTCCCTGACTTCGCTGCAGACGAGCGGGAAAACCCCGCTCGCCCGAGCGATCAGTCTCGCGTCTGCAGGCCATGCGGAAGTCGTTCGGTGGAAGCGTCCTCACTCCTGTACGGAACGAACTCAGCAGCGAGCCAAGGTCCGGGACTGACTGCCGGTTTGCCGCTCAACCAGCCACGAGCGGCCTGGCCGTCTCGTGCCTGCTTCGTCGCCTTTCCGGTTGCCTCGCCTCGGCTTCTGGTCTTCGTTGCTGGGGATCGAAAGCGGAAGCATCGCCCGGGCCGCCGCTGCTCGTTCCGCGCCCGGACGTGCGTGCAGCCCGATCTCGACGCCCTCAGGGATCGACCTTCGGTTGTGCCAGATTGCTCGCGATGGCCAGCGCTCTCGACCAACGTGCTCTGGCGGCGGCCGGCGCGGTTGCGTCCGCGCACGGGCTAGAGCTCGAAGAGGCCGTCGTCATCTACTCCGGGAGTAATGTGCTGGTGCATCTTTGCCCGGCGCCGGTCGTCGCGCGCGTAATGACCGGGACCGTCGCGATTCACGAAGATCCGCGGACATGGCTTGAGCGCGAGATCTCTGTTCTCGAGTTCCTGGCGCCCGCGGGCCTGGCGGTGTCACCAACTCGGGTGATCGCGCCCGGCCCGCACTGCTATGACCGTCTGTGGATGACGTTTACCGAGTGGATTGCGCAGGTTGAGCCGGCCCCTGAGAGCCACTGCCCGGTTCACGTCGATGACGCGCGCGAGCTTGGTCAGACCCTGAGGCGTCTGCACGACCAGCTACGGCCCTTCAACGGTGAGCTGGGTGGGTTGCGTGAGCTTCGCGAAGACATCGTGCGTCTGCGCGGCCAGCTGCGGCCAGCCGACGCTCAGCAGCGCGACGCGATCGTGTCGCTCGGGGAGCGCCTGGACATGCTGCGAACGACCGTCTTTGAATCCAGTCTTCCCACCCAGGCGCTGCACGGTGACGTCTCCCTACGCAACCTGCTTCGCACCCCCGGCCGTTTGGTCTGGAACGACTTCGAGGACACGTTCAGGGGACCGGTTCACTGGGACGTCGCGAGCGCCGTCGGCAGTCTCCGGATCCACAGAGCCGATGAACGCTCCATCCGCGAGATGCTTGACGGCTACGGCTGGGACGACGAACAGGAGCTCGCCCCCTTCCTTGCCGCTCAAGACGTCTACGACGAGATCTGGCGGATGTACGACCAACAGCGCCATCACCCGTAGCGCCCTGCGACCCTGCTCAGGAGACGCTTGACGCCACTTGATCCATCGCACGGTCTCGCCTCCGCGCGGCCCCCTTCGCTGCTGGTTCGTCGCCGCACCGGCCACGACCGATGAGCTTCCGCTTCCGGTCTTGGCGAAGGCAAAGCGGCAGTGACGTCGCCCGCGCCGCCGTCCGATCTCGCGACCCGCAAGTCGTGAATGCGGAAGCTTTGGACCCGTCGCGAGCTCGGGTTTCTCTCTGAGCCATTTGCGTTACTGAAAGGATGTTGTCGTGAGCCCGTCCTACGAGCACATCGTGTCCCAGGGGGCGCACGGTGAGATCGGCAACAACGTTCACCAACGGATGCGCGAGGCTCATCGCGAGGTCTGGTTCGGGAGCGACGGCTCAGGTCTCATAACGGAGACCTGGATCCGCTCAAGCTTCTTCACCGAGGAGCAAAGAGAGCGGTGGGACTCGGCCGGGCACCTCGCTGCCCGCGAGGCCACGATCCCGTCGATGGATCTGTTCGCGGCCGGCCGCCTGCCCGGTCATGGCCCGATGCTCTCAAAGCTGCCCACCGATACATCTGCTCTCACCACGAAGCTCGAGGCGCTGCGAATGTTGTCGCTTTACGGCATCGGCGATCTGATCGGCGAGGCGCTTGTCCCTGATGCGCTGCGGCGAGCGCTTCACCAAGTCGCAGCCCAGCTGCCAGGCGCCGAGGTACTCGCGACCGCCACCGACGAGCTCGGACGTACTGGCCACGGGATCTCGCGAGTCGAGCACGGGGAGCGCGTTGAGCTGATCTTCGACCCCGACAGCTTCGAGCTTCTCGGCAGCCGAGAGGTGCTTGTCGACCCCGACGCCGACTACGCGCAGCCGGGAGCTCTCGTCGGCTGGACCTCATACCTGTCCCGGGAGATCGCCACGTCCCTTCCAGAGGGAACACCACCCATGCCCGGACCGCTTTGTAGTCCGCCGGGAAGCGGAAGGGAACGGTGATCGAGCGCGGTTCCTGCTCCCAACGGGCTACCTCTCACACCTCGCGCCACACCACGACAACTGGCGCGCGGACGAGTCATCACCGAGGCCCAGTACGACGCGCTCATAGCCCAGCCGTAGAGCTTGCTGTGGGCCTCGTTACGACGTAAGCCATCGAGATGACCCACCGCTGGTTTGTCGCCTCAGCGGCCATGAGGAGACCACTTCCGCTCCGGGTGGTGCCGGGGCGGGAGCGGCAGCCTCGCCACCCCGCGTCCTGGGTGACTACGTGGCCGATCTCGTGAAAGCGGGCTCGGCGTCAGCCGTTGGGTGTGGCTGCTTAAGCGACGATCGGGCAGTGTCGGGGAATTTCGATTTCTCGGCCTGCGTGAAAACCGGTCTGGCTCACCGCCGCGCGGACCATGGTCATGCTGTGCTGGAGCGATGGGTGACGCCCGCTGTGGCCAGCGGGGCCAGGGTCTGGCCAGTGACCGGGGTGTTGCCGAGGGCCTCGTCGACTGCGGCGATCACATCGGGGGATAGCTCGATCCCGGAGGCGGCCGCGTTGGCGTGGACCTGCTCGGGACGCGAAGCGCCGACGATCGCCGAGGCGAGCTCGGAGCGGCGCAGCACCCAGGCGAGCGCCAGTTCGGTCATGCTCAGGCCCGCCTGCTCAGCGACCGGGATCAGGCGCTGCACGGCCTCGAGCGTGTCGTCACCGAGCAGTCGCTCGATGAAGCTGCCCATCGACTCGCTTGCGCCGCGGGAGTCGGAGGGCGGGGCCTCGCCCGGCTTGTACTTGCCAGTCAGCACCCCCTGCCCCAGGGGGGACCAGACGATCTGCGAGATCCCGTTGGCCTTACAGAGCCCGAACACCTCGGCCTCCGGGGCCTGCCAGAGCATCGAGTACTGGGGCTGGGAGGAGACAAACAGATCAGGCCCGGCGATGTCGATCGCGGCCTGGATCTGCTCCGGAGTCCATTCGCTGAACCCCAGGTACCGGGCCTTGCCGTCGGCAACCACCTTCTGAAGCGCCTCGATCGTCTCCTCGATCGCCACGTCGGTGTCGAAGCGATGGGCTTGATAGAGGTCGACGTGATCAGTCTGCAGACGCGCGAGGGACGCATCGATCTGCTTCGCGATCTGCGCACCTGACAGGCCGCGCTCGTTGGAGTCCTCAGACATCTGGCCCCAAACCTTGGTAGCCAGGATGTAGGAGTCGCGCGGATGGGTGCAGAGGATCTCGCCCCACGCCGTCTCGGCCGCACCGCGTCCGTAGACGTTGGCAGTGTCAAAGAAGTTGATTCCCACCTCGAACGCTGCCGCGGTGCAGGCGCGAGTCTGCTCGGCCTCCACCCCTCCGGCGTAGGTGAGCCACGACCCGAGCGAGATCTCCGAGATCTCCAGATCCGAACTACCGAGCTTGCGATACCGCATTGCTACCTCCATGATCATCAACCGATGGCCGGCCTACCGCCGTCTCACACTAGAACCGACAGGGCGCATCGGTCGCCCCGCGAGGGGGCGTCTTGACGGAGGGTTCGGATTGGTGCGCATTCCGATGACCGGCAAGCGCCGGCTCAAATGCTGCGGCTCATCGGCTGCCCATAGACCTCTCGGCGGCCCACACACGTTCTCCATTGCTTCTGCCCCGTCGCCCCTGCAGCCACGAGCGCTGCGCTTCCGCTTCGGGAGATGGCCGATCAAAAGGAGAAGCCTCATCCCGGCCATCGACAACCGGTCTGGTGGCCGGACCCTCGTGAGAGGAGGGCCACCGGCGTTAGGCTCGGCGCACCGTGACTGAGTTGGCTCATCCTGGCGTGCTGAGCGACGGCGTGATCGAACTTCGCCGCTGGCGAGAGGACGACGTCCCCGCGGTCGCCGCGGCGCGAGGCGGCACCGCGGAGGAAGCGCTGGCGTGGGTTCGTCGACAACAAGCCCGCCCGCCGAGCGTTGGAGTCTCGTGCGCGGTCGCGGCGATTGGCCACGCGGCGGCGGGGTATGTCGGCCTCATCAGGCGACCACGCCTGGAGCTCGGGGTCACACGAGCGCTTGACGACGGAGAACTCGTCTTCGACGCCCATCGGCGCGTGGTGGGCATCGGCTATTGGATCGCCCACGAAGCCCAAGGCAACGGACTCGCGACGAGAGCCGCCATCCTGCTCTCGCGCTGGGCGTTGCAGGACGCAGGCATCCTCCGGGTCGAGGCCTTGGTGGATCCACGCAACATCGCCTCTCGGCGGGTGGTCGAGAAGAGCGGTTTCCGGCCCGAAGGGCGTCTGCGTTGCTACCTCGAGGTCGACGGGCGGCCCGTCGACGCGGTCGCCTACTCGTTGCTGCAATCGGACCTCTGAGCACGTCGCCTGCAACCGATCGAGCGCTGCTGCTTGGGTTGCCGTTGGGGCCACGGGCCATCGGCTTCCGCTATGTGTGCGGCCGGGCCAGAAGCAGCAATGCGACTTGACGATCGCGACGTATCCGATCTTCCCTCGCCCGGCTGATGCACAAGCAACAGGTGTTGGACAAACTGCGACCAATGAGGAACGACGGCCTCTCAGAAGAGCTCAGTCATGCGAACAGCACACCGTCGCTGGTTACGGCGCGGTTGCGGTTAGAGCCGTTGCGGACCGATCACGCCGAGGAGCTCGCGCCGGTGCTGAATGATCTCCGGTTGCACGAGTTCATCGGCGGCCATCCGCTCGGCCTCGAGGAATTGCGGAGGCGGTTTGAACGCCAGGTCGTAGGCCGGTCTGCCGACGGTCGTGAGCGCTGGCTCAATTGGGTTGTCCGCGAGTCCTCGACCGGATCGGCGGTCGGCCAGCTGCAGGCGACAGTGACGCTGGGCCCACCTGATCGAGCGCAGCTGGCCTGGACGACCGCCACCGACTTTCAGGGTTGTGGCTACGCGCGCGAGGCGGCGGCGGCGGTCGACGCTTGGCTCAGACGGCAGGGCGTGAGTGAGCTGATCGCGCACATTCATCCCGATCACGTCGCGTCGAGGCGGGTCGCCGAGTCGCTGGGTCTTTCGCCGACGGAGGAAATGTCGGAGGGAGAGGTTCGGTGGAGCACCACCACCGTGGGTGCTCTCGACATGCGCGTTCGGGTCGCGGCCCCGCTGACGAACCGACACTGCTGAGCTTGTTCGATGAGGCGATCGCGTGGCTGGTCGCGCGCGGCCAGACCGGACAGTGGGGATCAGCGCCGTATTCCTCACGGGCCGCCGGCGTTGATCAGGTCCGCCGCCTGGCCGGCGACGGGGGGTTGCGAATCGCCGAACTCGACGGTCAACCGGTCGGGGCGCTGGTCGTTGGTGCAGCGCCTGGCTACGCCCCGCCAGCGGAGTCTGAAGAGCTCTATATCCAATTGCTGTTGACCTCCCGGGCCCACGCTGGGCGGCAGATCGGCGTCCGGCTAGTCGACCGAGCGGTCGCCGAGGCTCGACGACGTGGCTGCGAGCAGGTCCGCGTCGACTGCTGGGCAGGCGCCCCCGGTCTGATCGCCTGGTATGAGCGCCAGGGGTTCATCCGTAGCCAGACGTTCGAGCTCAACGGCTGGAACGGACAGATCTTCGCAATGCCGACCGCGCCGACCTGACATCAGGCCCCTAAACAACTGGTCCGCTACCCGGCGCATGCCTCACTGCCGCACCGTCGCCGGACCGGCTCTGACCTCGTCGCTTCCGCTTCCGGCCCTCGTGGGATCGAAGCGGAAAGTTCATCCCGGCCGTCAGCTGGGGACCTCGTGGCTGGTGCTTCGTGATCCAGCAGTGATATGTGTGGCTGCCGCGCTGCTCTCTATGACCACGGGCACGGCCGTCTTGATCGTCTGATGCAGGACAGCCACGGCATCGTCGATCCTCCACAGGCTGCGGTCTGTGTCGGCGGGGTCGTTAGAGATGACGCGGATCTCGATCGCGGGCACTCCAGCGCCGGCTGCGGCGCGGAGCACGCCGAAGCCTTCCATCGCCTCGACTGGATGCCCATCGCCACCGCCGACGCGAGCCGCGGTGGCGATCGGGGAGACGATCGCGTCGGGAAGCGCCCGGCGCATGGCGGTCAGAAGCCAAGCCGCCGGCGTAAGGCGCGCGACTCTCGGCAGCGTCGCGTTGGGATCGAGCACGTCGCAGTAGATGGACTGCGATCCGATCACAACCGTTCCGGTCTCCAAGCTCGTGGCTCCGGCGATGCCGACATGCAACACAGCCGCGATATCTGTCTCAGCGAGCGCTCTCGCGGTTGCGAGCGTCGCCTCCACCGGCCCGATCCCACAGCAGACCGGCCGCGCCCCGGCGATCTCACACAGCTCTCGGTCAGACGCGGCCACGAGCAACAGGGACGGCACACCCGACAGCAAACCAAACGACGCAGCGCACCGCCAGTCCTTAGCCGAACGAGTAGCGACAGCAACCACGCGTCCACGGCAGATGGTCGGTAGGCCTAGCCGCCCTCGGACGCGACGCCGAGTAGAGCTCGCGCCTCATTCGCGAAGCGCTCAACTCGTTCCGGATCTAGCGGGACCGCGGCGGTAGACATCTCGACCTGGAGCCGCGGGCCATGGAGGCCGCCTGCGATTTGTGCGTCTGTGACCGGCTGGACGACGTAGTGGATGTGAACGGGCTGACCGCCGGCGTGCGACCAGAGGCAGACGTAGGTCTGGGCGGGGGTGAGGAGCGTCTCAACAATTGAGGCACAGCGGTGGATCAGAGGGCCCTGGGCCGCGGCTTCTGCGCTCGTGAGCTCGGCCACCCGCGTGACGTGGCGCACGGGCTTGAGCAAGAGCGTGCCGACCCCGAGCGGTCCGACGCAATGCTCAACGCGCCAGCCGTCGGCGTCCAAGATCACCCCACCAGGAAGCTGCTGACGACCGGCCGTGAGATCACACGCGAGGCATCCAATGACGTCCACCCCCAAACCGTACTTAGAGGTGAAGATACGGGCGCAGAAGCTCGGGCAGATCATCGCGCCCCGCCGCTCTGGCGACGTCACCGAGATCCCAGCGGATCGACGTGCTCCCGCCAGCCCAGTCTAGGCCCGGACCGCGCTGTTTCGTGGGTACGGCCGCGGTCTTGGCAGAAGCATCCCGGCAGATCTGATGTGATTGCTGGATGCCCGACTGGCGCGCCGAGCTTGAGTTCGCCTGCGAGCTGGCAGATCTGGCGGCCTCGATCTCATTGCCAGCCTTCGTGCAGCGCCGGTTTCTGGTGGATGAGAAGCCAGACGGTTCGCCGGTGACCGATGTCGATCGCGCCGTCGAGAACGCGGTGCGCAAGCACATCGCGCTGCGGTTCCCCGCCCATATGGTGATCGGCGAGGAGGCCGGTGAGTCGGGCGCCTCGGAGTGGTGCTGGTATGTCGATCCGATCGACGGAACGACCCGGTATGTGAGTGGTGACCCGAAATGGATGACCTTGATCGCGCTCGGTAATCAAGCGGAGATCGTGGTCGGCGTCGTTGATCGTCCTGGTACCGGCCAGCGATGGTGGGCCAGCCGCGGTCGGGGCGCTTTCTGTGACGGTCAACCAATCAGCGTCTCGAGCACCGTGCGTCTTGCTGACGCCGTGGTCTGCGATGACTGGCGAGAGCACATCGCCGCGGGCGACGAGGACCATCCGCTGACCAGAGTCGCGGCGCGCTGCGGCCACGTACGACCGCATCAAGGACACGCCTCGCTTGCGGTCGCGTGCGGCGAGGCGGACATCGCGATCTCCACAGGAAGCTACCCGTGGGACTACGCGCCGCTGAAGGTCATCGTCGAGGAAGCGGGCGGCAAGCACACCGACTTCGAAGGCGGACCGCGCATCGACACCCGACAGGTCGTGATCACCAACGGCCAGGTCCACGATGCCGTCCTCGACGCCCTGCACCAGTGAGAACGTCAACGAGCCATCGATAACAGAGCGGCAGCAAAGCGGCGTCGCTACCGCTTCGTCGCCGA
>JAABUJ010001398.1_pt1 | contig 35975 bp, 28 predicted proteins | sample 5559131 | NCBI WGS metagenome assembly JAABUJ01 (sample SAMN10711875, study PRJNA513366) | rock metagenome | isolation source: Antarctica rocks | place: Antarctica: Victoria Land, Mt New Zealand nord | collected 2016-01-07 | reverse complement strand
GGGCACAACCCGCCACTCGACGCCCGTCAGCGCTCAGCGGACCAGACGGGACAGCCGCCGGTCGGCCAGCGGCTTCCCCCCGGTCTGGCAGGTGGGGCAGTACTGCAGCGCCGAGTCGGCGAACGAGACCTCCCGGACGGTGTCCCCGCAGACCGGACAGGGCTGTCCGGCGCGGGCGTGCACCCGCATCCCCGTCTTCTTCTCACCCTTCAGGTCCGCGGCCGCCAGCCCGGCCGACCGACGGACCGCGTCGTCGAGGGTCTCCCGGACAGCGGTGAACAGGGTCTGGCGGTCCGCCGGACCGAGGGTCGAAGCGGCCTTGAACGGCGACATCCGCGCCGCGTGCAGGATCTCGTCGCTGTACGCGTTGCCGATCCCGGCAATCACCGACTGGTCGCGCAGCACGCCCTTGAGCTGGGACCGCCCGGCCCGGTCCAGGATCCCGTCCAGCGTTGTGGCGTCGAAGGACGGGTCGAACGGGTCCGGGCCCAACTTGGCGATCCCGGGCACCAGCGCGGGATCGGTGACCACGTAGACCGCGAGCCGCTTCCTCGTCCCCTGCTCGGTCAGGTCGAAGCCGGACCCGTCGTCCAGGGTCACCCGCAGCGCCAGCGGGTTCTTCCCACCGGCGGGCCGGGGCGGGGCGTCGGGCTGGACGTCTTTCCACCGCAGCCAACCGGCCCGGGACAGGTGGAACACCAGGTGCAGGTCCGGCGCGGCTGCTCCTGCGGCTCCACCCGGGTCGCCGGCCGGACGCACGGTGAGGTCGAGGAACTTGCCGTGCCGGTCCGCGGCGGTCACGGTCCCGCCGGCCAGCGCGGTCACCGGCGGGTCGAAGGTCTTCAGCACGCTGAAGTTCGCGGGATCGACCCGGCGGACCGTGTGCCCCACCGCGCGCTCGGTGAGGAACGAGACGAGCGCCTGGACCTCCGGCAGCTCGGGCATGCACCGATCCTCCGACTAGGAGTTGCGCGACGTCCAGGCCAGCAGCCGGTCCAGCGGCCAGGTGTCGACGACGCGGTCCGGCTGCACCCCGCACTCCACGGCGCGGTCGCAGCCGAGCGCCTGCCAGTCCAGCTGGCCGGGTGCATGCGCGTCGGTGTCGATGCTGAACAGACAGCCCGCGTCGACCGCCATCCGCAGCAGGCGCCGGGGCGGGTCCAGCCGTTCCGGGCGGCAGTTGATCTCCACGGCGACCTCCCGGCGGGCGCACTCGGCGAAGACCAGCGCGGCGTCGAAGCTGCTCTCCGGCCGGCCGTCGCGCCGGTTGGACGCCCCGCGGGAACTGCTGCCGGTCACCATCCGCCCGGTGCAGTGCCCGAGGACGTCGGTGTGCCGGTCCTGCACTGCCCCGACCATCCGGTGCGTCATCGGCCCGGACGCCATCCGCAGCTTGGAGTGCACCGAGGCGACGACGACGTCGAGACGGTCCAGCAGCTCCGGCTCCTGGTCCAGCACGCCGTCCTCGTCGATGTCCACCTCGATGCCGGACAGCAGGCGGAACCCGGTCATCGCCGCGTCGACGGCGGCGACGAGCTCCAGCTGGTCCCGCAGCCGCGCCGGGCTCAGCCCGTTGGCGACGGTCAGCCGCGGCGAGTGGTCGGTGAGAGCGGTGTACTCGTGGCCGAGCGCAGCCGCGGTGGCCGCCATCTCCGCCACCGGGCTGCCTCCGTCGGACCAGTCCGAGTGGGTGTGCAGGTCACCGCGCAGGGCCGCCAGCAGCTGCGCTCCGGCACCGGTACCGATGTCGCCGGCCTCGTCCTCCAGCCGGGACAGGTACTCCGGGACGGCCCCGGCGACCGCCTGCTCGACGACGGCGGCGGTCCGGGGTCCGACTCCTTTCAGCGTGGCCAGCGTTCCCCCTGCGGCACGGGCCGCGACCTCGGCCGGGTCCAGCGGTGCAAGGACGGCGGCAGCGGTGCGGAACGCCTGCACCCGGTAGGTCTCCGCCTGCGCGCGCTCGAGCAGGAACGCGATCCTGCGCAGCGCGTCGACTGGCGCGATCGGCGCCCGGGTCATCGGGCTTGGCGTCACCGGGGGCTGGCTCATCGGCTCAGACGGCGCCCTTGACCGGATCGCCTGCCGGCACCGCGGTTCCCGTCCACACCTCCGTCGGTCGGGCGAGCAGCGGGGCCAGGCGCTCGTTGGTCGCGGCCATGTGCGGTGCGGCGGCGTGGGCGGCGAGCGCATCGGCCGATGCCCACCGCTCGACGAACACCACGAGCTCCGGCTCCTCGATGCGGGTCACCGCGTAGAGCAGACACCCGTCCTCGTCGTGCACCACCGGAACATTGCCCGTGATGAGGTCCACCACCTCCTGCAGGCGGCCGGGCGCGGGACGGACGGTGGCAATCACGACGACCTCAGCCATCCGCCGACCCTGCCACGCCGTGCCGGCCGGGTCGACCACGCGTCCCAGGGTGCCGTCGTCTGTACCCCAGGTCACAGCGACTGGCGCTGCGGTGGTGGCCGCGACGGCCGACGATGCACGGATGGTCCGACTCAGGCGGGTGTCCCCGGACGGCCCCGGCTTCACCAGGCGCCGCGCCGGCAGGGGCTGGGTCTACTCGGACACGTCGGGCGCCCGGATCACCGATCACGACACCATCGACCGCATCGCCCATCTGGCGATCCCGCCCGCCTATCGCGGGGTGTGGATCTCTCCGTACGCCACCGGCCACATCCAGGCCGTCGGGCTCGACGACAGGGACCGCAAGCAGTACCGCTACCACCCGGACTGGCGGGTGGAGCGGGACAAGGCCAAGCACGACCGCATCCTGTTCGTCGCCCGCCAGCTGCCGGCCGCCCGCCGGCTGGTCCGAGAGCACCTGTCACTGCGGGGGATGCCCCGGGACAAGGCGCTCGCCACGGCGTTCCGGCTGCTGGAGCTGGGCTTCTTCCGGATCGGCGGGGAGAGCTATGCGGAGGAGAACGGCAGCTACGGGCTCGCGACCCTGCGCAAGGAGCATGTCCGGGTCGCCCGCGACGGGTCGATCCAGTTCCGCTACACCGCCAAGCACGGCATCCGACGCGAGGTGGTCGTCCGCGACGACGGTGTCCGGGACGCGGTGACGACGCTCAAACGCCGCCACGGCGGGGGCGCGGAACTGCTGGCCTGGCGGGAGAACGGCCGCTGGTACGACGTCAGCAGCACCGACATCAACCACTACCTGCACGACGTCGTGGGTGCCGACGTGTCCGCCAAGGATTTCCGCACCTGGCACGGGACCGTCCTGGCCGCGGCCGCGCTGGCCGCGAACTTCCAGGACGGCAGCTCCAAGACTGCCCGTCGGCGCCAGGTCGTCGCCGCGATGAAGGACGTCGCCGAGCACCTGGGCAACACCCCGACGGTGGCGCGCAACAGCTACGTCGACCCCCGCCTGGTCGACCGTTTCGACGTCGGCCGGACGATCGGCCCCACGCTGGCGCAGCTGGACCCCGACCCCGACTTCTGGGACGACGATGCGCACCAGCGCCTGGAGGACGCCGTCCTGCAGCTGATCGAGGCAACCGACGAGGCCGCTCAGGCGCAGGCGTCGGCCGCGCACGCGCAGCAGGTCGCCGACCGGGCCCAACGGGTCGCCGACGCGGCCGCCCGGCACCGGACCGAGGCCGACGCCGAGCTCGAGCAGGCCGCCGAGCGGGTTGCCGGCGAGGGGGCGGCACAGGTCGCGGCACAGGTGGTCGCGGCCGCGGCCAACCGGTGAGAGCGGCGCTCCGTCGGGCCGCGGACGCTCGGTTGCACGGAGCGGGGTCGCGGGCAGTGGTCAGGTCGCCCACATGTCGGGGAGGGGTAGGTCGAGCACGGCAGGCAGCTGGTGCAGGTAGTCCGCGCGCGGCAGCCGGACCGCCCCCAGGCTGGCCAGGTGGGGGGTCAGCCACTGCACGTCCACCAGCCGCCCAGGACCGGCAGCGGTGAGCAGTGCGCACAACGCACGGAGCGCGACCTTGCTGGCGTCCCGCCCGCCGGCTGCCGGGTCGTGGAACATCGACTCCCCGGCGAACAGGCCGCCGACAGCGACCCCGTAGAGCCCGCCGACCAGTCGGCCCTCGGACCAGGTCTCGACCGAGTGGGCCCAGCCGAGCCCGTGCAGCCGGGTGTAGGCGGCGGCGATGTCGTCACTGATCCACCCGCCGGGACGCGGGATCTGCGCGCACGCCGTGAGCACCGCGTCGAACGCGGTGTCGACCGTGACGGTGAAGGAAGCGGCGCTCTTGCGCAGGGACCGGGCGATGCGGAGGTCCGCCGGCCTCAGGACGCCGCGACGTGCCGGGCACCACCAGCCGGGGGCGCCGCGGCGACCGACGGGCATCGGGAACAGCCCGCCGCGGTAGGCCGCGAGCAGGGTCCCGGGCTCCAGGTCGGCGCCGCGCCCGACGAAGTCGTCCGGCCCCTGGTCCCCGAGGTCGGGCCCGTCGGGGTCGCTGCCGGACACGCCGGCAGCCAGCTGTTGCACGGTCGGGAAGACCCACGCGGTCGCGGGCGGCTCGACGGGCGACATCAGCCCCAGTCGTAGGTGACGCCGGTCAGGTCCTCCGAGGCCGACCACAGCGCGGCGGCCGTCGCGTCGTCGGTCGCCGCGGGGGACGCCTGGGCCGGCCCCGGTGACCCACCGAACTCGGCGATGCCGGACGGGCCGAAGTACTCCCCCGGCCGGACCCCGGGCATCGTCGCGGCATAGAGCTGGGGCAGCGAACCGTCGGCGTCGTCCTGGCCGAGCAGGCCGACCACCCTGGTGGCAACCGACCCCACCGCCGGCACCCGGCCGAGAGCGCTGTTCGCGTACAGGGGGGTCGCCGACAGCCCCGGGTGGGCCGCCGCCACCAGCAGGCGCCGGCCGGCCCCGTCCGCGCGGTGCTGCAGCTCCCGGGCGAACAGCAGATTGGCCAGCTTGGACTGGCCGTACGCCGCGAACGGGTTGTAGGGCCGTCGGTCGAACTGCAGGTCCGACAGCGTGACCCGGGCTCGCCGGTGGGCCACGCTCGACACCACGACCACGCGCGGGTGCGCCCCGGTCGGCGTCACCGACCCGGTCGGCGTCGGCGACGAGCCGGGCTCGGGCTCGCCGGGCTGGGGACCGGCCGTGTCCGCCGGGGAGGTGGCCAGCAGGCGCGGCAGCAGCAGGCCGGCCAACGCGAAGTGGCCGAGGTGGTTGGTCGCGAACTGCAGCTCGAAGCCGTCGACCGTCCGGGTCAGCGGTGTCATCATCACGCCGGCATTCGCGACCAGGAGGTCGACGTGGTCGGCACGCGCGGCGACGTCCGCGGCGGCGGCCCGGACCGAGGACAGATCGGCCAGGTCGAGCAGGACCAGCTCCGGCGCCGGCCCGGTCGCCGTAGCCGCGACCCGGGCCCGGGCGATCTCACCGCGACCAGGGTCGCGGGCGGTGAGCAGCACCCGGGCGCCGGCCCGGGCGAGCACCAGCGCGGTCTGCAGCCCGAGGCCGGAGTTCGCGCCGGTGACGACCACGGTGCGCCCCGCCTGGCTGGGCACGTCCGCGGCCGTCCACCTCCCGGGCGGGCGGCCGAGCGCGGTGTCCACCGATCCGCGCGCGGTGGAGTAGGCCTCGCCGGCTGCAGTCAGTACCCGGGTCAACAGCGAGGACGGTGTCATCGACCGATCATCGCCTGTCCGGTGCGGGGCTGCCCGGCGTGCGAAGCCGGGATGCGGACCCGGGATGCGAGGCCGGGGTGCGGAGCCGACCGGCGACGCCCTTGGGGTTCACCTAGGTTCGGGGGATGGCGGCAACGGGCAGGGGCGCCGGCGTCGGCCGGGCGCTGTTGCGGGTCGGTACCCACACGGCGACGCAGGTCGCACCGGCGGCGATGACCGGCCTGGTCCACCAGATCGTGGAGCGGGCCATCGGCGGGGCGGGGCCGGTGAAGGGCGCGGCAGCCTGGGGTGACCAGTTGCTGGCCAACCGCGAGGGCCGGTCCGAGGCGGCGATCCGCGACGCGGTAGCCATCACCTCCAGTCTGGCCGGCGCCCAGGGGTTCCTCACTGGCCTCGGGGGCGTGCTGGCCACCGCGGTGAGCCTGCCCGCGAACGTGCTCGGGCTGGCGACGCTGCAGGTCCGGCTGGCGGCCACCATCGCCCACATCCACGGCTACGACCTCGACGACGACCGGGTCCGACTGGCGATCCTGGTCAGCCTGCTGTCCGAGAGGGAGCTCGCCGACCAGATCCGCACCGGCAAGCTGCCCACCAACGCGCTGGGGCTGGCGACGGCGCCGGTGTACGACCCGGCGCTGTTCCTCACCGTGAGCGAGGTGCTGACCGGGGCGCTGGTGTCCCGGGTCGGCGGCAAACGGATGGCGCTGACCGTCGCCCGGCGGGTCCCGGTGCTGGGCGGGGTCGTCGGGGCCGGTCTGGACGCCGCCGGGACCTGGTACGTGGCCAACGGCGTCCGCGCGCACCTCCCGGCGCGTCGTAAGCGGGAGATCCCCCCGGCGCAGTAGCAGGGCCGGCGAGCGCAGTACCAGGGCCACGAGCGCAGTACCAGGGCCGACCGACAACGCGTCCGGGTCATCCGCGGCGCGATCACCGGAACGGCGGCAAGTGGCCGCTGTCCACCCGCCCGGGCCCGACGCCGTGGTCGGCGCACCGGTGTCCGCAGGCTCGGTCCATGCCCGTCCGGAGTGCGCTGCGACACGCGAGGCGGATCCTGCGGCGCTGCTGGTCCGACCTGGTCCTGTTCGCGGTGGTGGCCGTCGTGACCACGCTGGTGATCGGCGCCGTCCGCGGAGACGGCACGCCGGTCCCGGTCCCGCCGGACCGCGCCGGACCGCTGCAGCCGGTGGCGGGCGTCGAGGCCGCCCGCTCCGCGCTGGCCCGGCTGGCCGTCCTGCCCGCCCGCCCGGACCGGCCCGGGTACGACCGCTCGTGCGGGGCCGGCGGCGGGTGCGTGTTCGGCTCCCCGTGGACGGACGCGGTCGATGTGCCGCTGGGCCACAACGGGGTCGACACCCGCACCGACGTGGTCGCCCGCGACACCGGGCCGGACGGCGTGCTCACCGATCCCTACTCCGGTGGCGACACCGACCAGATCCAGGTCGACCACGTGGTCCCGCTGGCCGCCGCCTGGGATCTGGGGGCCGACAGTTGGCCGATCGTCAAACGCCGCGCCTTCGCCAACGACCCGCTGGAGCTGCTCGCCGTCGACACGGCGCAGAACCAGGCCAAGAGCGACCTGACACCGGGCGACTGGCGTACCTGCCTGCGCGACGAGGGACGCTGCCGGCGGGCGCGGCCGCCGGTCTGGACCCCGCGGCCGTCCATCCGGTGCGCCTACGGGCAGCGGTACGTCGCCGTCTGCGCTGCCTACGGTCTGCCGGTCAGCGCCGACGACGCCGACGCGCTGCGCGACATGCTCGCGACGTGTCCGGCATGACCACCGCGGCCTGCCCGACCCCGCACCGCCCCCGTGCCGCCCTACGCTCGGGTCCGATGTCGACGCCGTCCGGACCCGCCGCCGTACCCGCACCGGGCCCGGGTGCGCCGGCCCGTGGCTGGGCCCGTCGTCTGCTCGGCGACTGTGCCGCGCACCCGGTGCTGCTGGTGGTGTGCGTGTTCGCCGCCGCCGTGGGCACCGCCCTGACCGGTCTCGTCCCGCTGCTGACCCGCCGAGCCGTCGACGACGCCGTCGCCCGCCGCGTGGGGGACCTGCCGGTGGTGCTGGCCGGGTTGGCCGGGTTGGCCGTCGCCGCGTTCGTGCTCACCTTCGTCCGGCGCTACGTCGCCGGCCGGCTCGCACTCGACGTCCAGTTGGACCTGCGCAACCGCGTCTTCGCCGCCCTGCTGCGGCTGGACGGGGTCCGCCAGGACGAGCTGCGGGTGGGCCAGGTGGTCAGCCGGACGATCAACGACCTGCAAGTGACCCAGGGCCTGCTGCAGGTGGTGCCGCTCGCCTTCGGCAACATCGCGCTGCTGGTGGTCGCGGTCGTGGCAATGGCGTCGCTGTCCATCCCGCTGACGCTGGTGGCGCTCGCTGTCGCACCGCTGGCCGGGGTCGCCGCCGGGCGGTCCCGGCGACGGCTGCTGCCGGCGACCTGGCTGGCCAGCCAGCGCGCCGCGGACGTGGCCGAACAGGTGGAACAGGACGTCACCGGTGTGCGCGTCGTCAAGGGGTTCGGTCAGGAGGCGCGGGAGGTCGATCGGATGGAGGCCGCTTGCCAGCGCCTCTACGCCGACCGCATGCTCGCCGCCAGGATCAACTCCCGGTTCACCCCGACGCTGTCCGCGCTGCCGCAGCTGGGCCAGGTGGCGGTGCTGGGACTGGGCGGGTGGCTCGCGCTGCACGGCTCGCTGACGATCGGGACGTTCGTGGCGTTCGCCAGCTACCTGGCGAGCCTGGCCGGCGTAGCGCGGCTGCTCTCGGTCGTGCTGGTCAGCGGCCAGCTGGCGCGGGCGTCCGCCGAACGGGTCTACGAGCTCATCGACACCGCCCCGACCATCCGGGAGCGGCGCCGGGCAGCTGACGTCCCGGACGGGCCGCTGGATCTCGTCCTCGACGGCGTGGTCGCCGGTTACGGCACCGGCGAGCCGGTGCTGAACGGACTGGAGCTGCGCGTGGCCGCCGGGGAGACCGTGGCCCTGGTCGGGCCGTCCGGCTCGGGTAAGTCCACCGTCGCGCAGCTGATCGCGCGCTTCTACGACCCGGTCGCGGGGTCGGTGCGTCTCGGCGGAACCGACCTGCGCGACCTGCGGTTCGCCGCCCTGCGCGGTTCGGTGGGCCTCGTCTTCGAGGAGGCGTTCCTGTTCTCGGACACGATCGCGGCGAACATCGCCTACGGCCGGCCGGCCGCGACCCCGGAACAGGTGCGTGCGGCAGCGGACGCCGCCGCCGTGACCGGCTTCGTGGACGAGTTGCCGGACGGCTTCGACACGGTGGTCGGGGAACGCGGGCTGACGCTGTCCGGGGGCCAGCGCCAGCGGATCGCCCTGGCCCGGGCGCTGCTGACCGACGCGCGGGTGCTCGTACTCGACGACGCGACCTCGGCGGTGGACACCGCAACCGAGGCGTTCATCCACCAGCGGCTCGCCGCCCTCACCGCCGACCGCACGACCGTCCTCATCGCCCACCGGCAGTCGACGCTGGCGCTGGCCGACCGGATCGCCGTCCTCGACGGTGGCCGCGTGGTCGACATCGGCACCGAGGCCGAGCTCACCGCCCGGTGCCCACTGTTCGTCGAACTGCTGGGAGTAGGCGCGTCGCCGGGCCGACCGCGTACGCCGGACGAGCAGGCGTCCCCGCGCGACCCGGTGCCCGGGGGGGACGGCACGACGCCGAGTCTGTGGCCGGCTGCCACCGCCCAGGACCCGCTCGGGATCGCGCTGGCCGGGCGGACCGGCACCCGGCCGCTCGCGGCAGCAGCGGCCGGCGGCGGGATGGGGGGTGGCGGCGGGGGCATGGCCGGCGCCATCGGCGCCGTCCCTCCGACACCGGAGTTGCTCGCCGGCATCGCCGCGCTGCCGGCGGCGACGGAGGTGCCGTCGCTGCCCGGGGTCGACCTGCGCAGCCCGGACCCGGGGTTCGGCCTGGCTGCGTTGCTGCGCCCGGTCCGGAGGTTGCTCGGTATCGCCCTGGCCCTCGTGATCGGTGACGCACTGGCCACCATCACCTTTCCCCTGCTCGCCCGGTACGCCGTCGACGCCGGTGTAGTCGGCAGGTCCGTGGGGGCCCTCGGGCTGGCCGTCGCTGTCGGGGTGGTGGTCGTCGCCGCGGACTGGGTGTTCGTCGCCGGGCAGACGCTGTTCGCCGCCCGCGCCGGTGAGCGGGTGCTGTTCGGCCTGCGCGTCCGCAGCTTCGCCCACCTGCAGCGGCTGGGACTGGACTTCTACGAGCGCGAGCTCGCCGGCCGGATCATGACGCGGATGACGACCGACGTCGACGCGCTGTCGCAGTTCCTCCAGACCGGGTTGACCACCGCCGTCGTGAGCGTCGTCACGGTCCTCGGCGTCGCCGGGGTGCTGCTGGCGGTCGACAGCGGCCTGGCCCTGGTGGCGTTGGCGCCGCTGCCGCTGCTCGCGGTCGCCACGTGGCTGTTCCGACGGTTCTCCTCGGCGGCGTACAGCGAGGCCCGGGACCGGATCAGCGCGGTCAACGCCGACCTGCAGGAGAACGTGTCGGGCCTACGCGTCGTGCAGGCGTACGCCCACGAGCAGACATCGGCCCGGCGACTGGCCGACCGCGGGGATCTCTACCTGCGGTCGCGGCTGCGCGCCCAGGTGTACATCGCCACGTTCTTCCCGTTCGTCACCCTGCTCTCGGAACTCGCGACGGCCGGGGTGCTCTGGGTCGGTGCCCGGCAGGTCGCCGCGGGGTCGCTACAGATCGGCGTGCTCACCGCCTTCCTGCTCTACCTCGCGCTGTTCTTCGCCCCTGTCCAGCAGCTGTCGCAGGTGTTCGACGGGTACCAGCAGGCACGGATCGGACTGCACCGGATCGGCGACCTGCTCCGGACGCCGTCCAGCATCGCGCCGAGGACGGATCCGGACCGGGTACCTGTCCGGTTCGCCGGCGCGCTACGGCTGCGCGACGTGGGTTTCCGCTATGCCGGTGCGGCGCAGGACGCGTTGCACGACGTCGACCTCGCCGTCCCCGCGGGGCAGACGGTCGCGCTGGTCGGGGCGACCGGTGCCGGCAAGTCGACCGTGCTGAAGCTGCTGGCCCGGTACTACGACGTCACCGCGGGCGCGGTCGAGGTCGACGGCACCGACATCCGGCGGTTCGGCCTCGACGCGTACCGCCGTCACCTGGGCGTCGTCCCGCAGGAGCCGCACCTGTTCAGCGGCGACGTCGCCAGCAACATCGCCTTCGGCGACCCCTCGGCGTCACCGGCCCGCATCGAGGCCGCGGCCCGCGCGGTCGGCGCCGACCAGATGGTCGCCCACCTGCCCGGAGGCTTCCGCCACCCGGTCGCCGAACGCGGCGGCGGGCTGTCGGCCGGGCAGAAGCAGCTCGTCGCCCTCGCGCGTGCCGAACTCGTCGATCCGGACCTGCTGCTGCTGGACGAGGCGACCGCCGCGCTGGACCCGGCGACCGAACGAGTCGTCCTGGAAGCGGGCGACCGACTGCGGACCGGCGGTGGCCGGGCACGTCCGCGGACGACGGTCTTGATCGCCCACCGGCTGGCGACCGCGGCGCGGGCGGACCGGATCGTCGTCATGGCCGGCGGTCGGGTGGTCGAGGACGGCACCCACGAGGCTCTGCTGGGCGCCGGCGGTCCCTACGCGGCCCTGTGGGCAGCCGACGTCTCGGCGACCCCGCCGGCGGCGGACGTCGCGGTTGCGGCGGACGCCGGCGGGGGCGGCGGGACCGACGCGGGCGCTGGGATCGGGATGGTCGTGGCGGCTACGTGAACCGTCGGGGCTTCAGACCCCGGCGGCACGCAGCTGCGGCACCTGCTCGGCGGACCATGGACTGACCAGCCACGGCGCCTTGGCGACCGCGTCCGCGAACGACGGCCAGTCCACCCATCGCCACTGGCTGACCTCCGCCGGGTTCGGCCGGGGGTCGGTGTCCAGCAGACCGGTGAACACCGGGCACACCTCGTTCTCCACGACCCCGCCCACGTCGACGGCGCGGTAGGCGAAGTCGGGTAGGACCGGCACCAGCGAACCGGGGTCGACGGCGACACCCAGTTCCTCCGCCGCACGGCGGACGACCGCGTCCGTAGGGTCCTCGCCTGGGCCGGGATGCCCGCAGACGGTGTTCGTCCACACCCCGGCCCAGGTGCTCTTCGTCGACGCCCGTCGGGTCACCAGCAGCCGACGCGAACGGTCGAACAGGTAGCAGGAGAACGCCAGATGCAACGGCGTGTCGACACCGTGCACCGCAACCTTCGCCATCGTGCCGACCGGCCGCCGGTCGGCGCCGAGCAACACGACCGATTCCGGGCGCACGGTCTGGTCGACACTCACCCGCACAGCTTGGGGCACCCGCCCGGTGCCATCGCCATCCATCCGCCGGCCGGCTCCGCGGGAGCAGGCGGTTGCCCGATCGCAAGCGGTCCCCGGGTCGTCGGTGGTCAGCCGACCGGGACCGCCCGCCGGGCGGGAACCGATGCACGGACCCCGTCCGCGGCCCGCGAGCCGGCGGCAGGCATCGACGCGGCCGCGGGCACCGACCCGGTCGCGGGAGACGACCCGGCAGCCGAAGCCTCGGCAGCTCCGGACCTCGATGCATCCGGCCCGACATCGACAGATGACGATTGGCGGCCGTCGGGTCCCGGACCGGCTACCCGTTCCCCGCTTTCCGCCGCGAGCAACGGCGCCGGCCGCCCTGCGCCGACGTCGACCGGCGTCCCGCGCCCCGGCCGGACACCGACAGCGACACCGGACACCGGTTCCGGGTTCTCGTTCCCGGTCCACGCCCCCATCCGACGCCCGGACGGACGGCGGCGGGGCCGCTCCCCGTTCGCCAGCGCGTCGCACAGCTTTTCGTAGGCCTCGGCCACGCCGTCCCAGTCGTATCGGCGGGCCTGGACGGCGGTGTCCCGACCGCGGGCGAGCGTCGCGTCGACGTCGAGCTCGGCGGCCTCCAGCAGACCGGCGAGCCCGGCGGGACCGCCGAAGTACCGCCCGGCGGAGCCGAGCACCTCGCGGTTGAAGCCGACGTCGTAGGCCAGTGACGCGGCTCCGGCACCCATCGCCCGGAGCAGCGAGGGGTTGGTCCCGCCGACGGAGTGCCCGTGCACGTAGGTCAGGCAGTTGCGGTAGAGCTGGTCGAGCAGCGCCTGGTCCCATACCGGACCGACCAGGCGGACGCCGTCGCGACGCGTCGCCGCCGTCTCGATCCGCGCGGTGTAGGCCGCGCCGTACGGCGCCGACCCGACAACGACCAGCGGCAGTCGACTGCCGCTGCGGACGTACCCCTCGACGGCCATGCGGACGTGGTTCTCCGGCTCGAACCGCGCGACCACCAGGTGGTAGCCGTGCCGGGTCAGGCCCAGGTCGGCCAGCCGGTCGCTGCCGATCGCAGTCAGCTGCGGGGCTCCGTAGGCGATGTACTCCGTCGGTGCGTCGAACTCGTCGCGGTAGTACTCCTCGATCCCTCGCGCGTCGGCGATCAGCGCGTCGGACCACCGGACGGCAAGACTTTCGGCCAGCCGGTAGTACGTCTTCCCGGCACCGGACCACTTGGCGCGCTTCCACTCCAGCCCGTCGACATGCGTCGCGACCGGCAGGCGGAGGGCACGCAGGACCGGCAGCAGTGGCGAGTTCGCGGCGTTGAAGACGACTGCCGCGTCGAACCGGCGGCCGGCGATGCGCTCGCGGGCGACGTGCAACACCGACAGCGTCGTGTGGCTCAGCGTCTCGAGGACCTTGTGCCGCACCGCTGGCAGGTGGACCAGGGCCATGCCGAGGTAGGTGTCCGGCAGCGGCTCGGCGCCGGCCGAACGCGGTCCGCGCCGGCTGTAGACCACGACCTCGTGACCGGCTTCCACCAGTCGGCGCCCGACCTCCTCCACCGCGGTCTCGAACCCGCCGTAGCGCGCGGGGACACCCCGCGTGCCGATCAGGGCGATCCGCATGTCTGGGCTCCTTCGCGGCCGGCGCGGGGCGACCGCACTCGGCATCATGGCGCTCGGGTCGGCTGACGTCCGTCAGCTCGCGTCCGTTGGTCGTCTCGGGTAGTTCGGTGATCATCACGGGCAGCCGGGCCACAGCCGGTACAGACTGCCGAGAACCCCCTGCCGGAGCGGATCTTCCCGGGTCTCCCGGGCTGCCACAACCATGTCGCCGTCGGCCGGAGTGCCCTCCCGGTCACAGTCGGTCACCGCCGTCTACGGTGCAGGCTCTCCGGAACAGAGTGTTGTCCCAGGTATCTGATACGAACCTGTGCAGATCGGTTCGCAGCATCTACGCCGGGAACGGCCGGGTGTCAGGACCAACCGCTCTTCGGCGGTCACCGGGCATCCGGACTCTCCGTGCGTGGGACGTCACGGCATTCGGCCCGGACCCGGGTGCCGGATTGGCCGACCCCAGAACGCCGCCGCATCAGGCCGTACCGAGAACGCCGCCGCGCGCGGCCCCCGGGGCTACGGTCGACCTTCCCCCGACGGTCCGTGGGGCTCGCCGACGCGACGGAGGGACTACGGGTGGACGTCGTGCCGCGCTCACCGCCGACCTCGGGGCCCCGCGGCCGGACCGCAACGAACCGTCCGCCGCAGAGCCCGTCGTCCCGGCGCCCCCAGACCCGGGGGACCCAGACCCGGGGGACCGCGACCCGGGGGACCGTCCGGCCGGCGGGGGTCCGGTCGGGCCCGGTCGACCGGTGGTGGACCACCGTGACCGTGCTCGTGCTGATGGTCGCCAGCGAGTACAAGCTCCGCCTTCGGGCCGACGACCAGGCGATCGCCGGCTCGGCGGACCCGTTCATCCTCTGGGAGATCGCCTGCTATGCGGCGGTCGCGGCGTTCCTGGTCCGCCGGTTCGGGCTGTCGGTGCGCCCGACCCGTGTCCGGCCGGTGGTCTTCGCCGCGTTCGCCTTCGTCGCCGTGCTCGTCGTGTCGGCGGCCGGGTCGCCGTACCTGTCACTGGCGCTGGTCCGCGCGGCCCAGCTCGTCGTCGTCCTCGCCCTGAGCCGGGTGATCGCCCGGCAGGGGACCCGGGCCGGGCTTCACCGCCTCGGCCACGGGTTCGCCGCGCTGGTCGCAGCGTCCGTCGCCTTCGGGGTCGCGGTGCCGTTCCCCCGGCTGCCGCTGCAGCAGGACCGCTTCTCCTGGCTCTACGTCCACCCCGTCGTCGCCGGGGAGTACGTCGGCATCGCGACCGTCCTGCTCACCGGCTACCTGGCGTCCCGGTCGGTCGGCCGCCCAGGGCCACGCCTGGGCTGGCCGGCCTACGCCGGTCTGCTCGTCGTCTGCGCCGGCGGACTGATCGCCACGAGGACCCGCGGCGCCATCGCCGGCGCGGTCGTCGGGGTGCTGCTGGTGCTGTGGTCGCTGCGCCAGGGCCGACGCCGGCTCGACCTGGCCGCCGTGGTGATCGGGGTGGTCAGCGTCGCCGCGCTGGTCGGTGCGTCGGCGGTCCAGTCCTTCCTCACCCGCGGGGAGTCCGCAGCCCAGTTGGCGAGCCTGAACAGCAGGACGACGCTGTGGACCGCGGCCCTGCACGCCTTCGCCGAGAACCCCCTGTACGGCTACGGCCTCGGCGCCAGCCGTGGTCTGTTCCTGGCCACGATCGGACTGGGCGGTGGCCACAACGCGCTGATCAACGTCCTGGTCGACGCCGGCCTCGCGGGCGCACTGTGCTGGCTGGCCCTGCTGACGACCCTGGTCGTCGCGGTCGTCCGGGTTCCCTACGCCGCCGGCGGGGTCACCGTCGACCGGGCCCTGATGCTCGGCGTCATCGGCTTCCTGCTCACCGACTCGGTGTTCACCGAGGGCCTCGGGGCGGCCGCGAACGTCGCCAGCACCTGGCTGTTCGTGATCGTGGGCTGGACCGACCTGCTGCTCAACCGCGCCGCGGGCGTCCGTCCCGCACCGGGCCGGTGAGCGGATCGCCGGCAGCGCGGCGGACGATCCTGTTCGCCCACCCGTCGCCGGACCTGTACGGCAGCGACCGGATGCTGCTGGAGTCGGTCGCCGCGCTGGTCGACCGCGGCTGGGACGCGGTGGTCACCCTGCCCGCGGACGGACCGCTGGCCGCCCACCTCGTGCACGCCGGCGCCCGTGTCCTCCGCTGCCCGACGCCGGTGCTGCGCAAGTCGCTGCTCTCACCCCGGGGGCTGCCCCGCCTGGCCGCCGCGACAGTCGCCGGCGCCGTCCGCGGGGCGCAGGTGCTGCGCGCGGTGGACCCGGCCGTCGTCTACGTCAACACGGTGACCGTGCCGCTGTGGCCGGTGCTGGGCCGACTGGCCGGGGCCGGCGTCCTCGTCCACGTCCACGAGGCCGAGCAGGGCCTCCCCCGCCCGCTGCGGGTGGCGCTGGCCGCCCCGCTGCTCGCCGCCTCCGTCGTGGTCGTGAACAGCAGGGCGACGGCCGAGGTGGTCGCCGGTTCGATCGATCGCCTGCGGTCCCGGCTACGGCTGGTCTACAACGGGGTCGCCGGGCCGGGCCCGGACGGGGTCACCCCGCCCGCGACCACCGCGCCGGACCCGCTGCGGATCGTGTTCGTCGGCCGGCTGTCGCCGCGCAAGGGAGTCGAGGTGGCGGTCCGGGCGGTCGCCGCGCTGCGCGGACGTGGCCGGACCGCGACGCTGGACCTGGTCGGTGCCGTCTTCCCCGGGTACGAATGGTTCGAGCAGCACCTGCACGAGCTGGTCCGGTCCCTGGACCTCGACGGTGCCGTGCGGTTCCCGGGGTTCGCCTCGCCCGTCTGGGCGGCGTACGCCGCCGCCGACGTCGCCGTCGTCCCGTCGCTGGCGACCGAACCGTTCGGCAACGTGTCCGTCGAGGCCCAGCTCGCCCAGCGCCCCGTCGTTGTCGCCCGGACGCAGGGTCTGGTGGAGACGGTCCGCGACGGGGTCACGGGAGTCGTCGTCGAGCCGGGGGACCCGGCCGCGCTCGCCGCGGCGCTGGACCGCCTCGCCGCGGACTGGCCGGCGGCGACGGCGCTGGCCCGGGCCGGCCGCGCGGACGCACTGGACCGGTTCGCCCCGGACCGCTACCGGGCTGCCGTCGCCGACCTGGTGGACGGGCTGGCTGCCCACAGCCGGCGGTCCGGTCGCCGCGGGCGCCGCTCGACGGCGGCGGCAGCAACTACCGTGGGCGGTCACCGGCGGTGACGTTCGCGTTCGCAGCCGAACGCGTGCAGCCACAGTCAGCGGGAACGGGCGCGGCCGGAAGGGTGGTGGACAGCGGTGCAGGAGGGATCTACCCCCGGCGTCTTCGAGGCGATTCTCCGGTTCCGTCGGATGTTCGTGCTCATCGTCCTCGCGGTCGCGGCGCTGTCCGCCGTGGTCGGGTTGGTCCTCGGCCGGGGAACCACCGCCTCCGCCCAGATGGTCCTGCGGACGCCGGGGACCGACGACGTCGTCGGCGTGGTCGCCAGCACCGAGTCGACCTTCGTCCGCTACGTCGCCCAGCGCACGATCTTCGCCACGTCCGAACCGGTGCTGACCGACGCGGCGAACCACCTCGGCGGCACGACCGTCGACGCGCTGCGCCAGGAGGTCACCGCGACGGCCGACCCGGCCGGCGACTCGATCACCGTGACCGCCAGGGCGTCGTCGGCCCCCCGCGCCGCGGAGATCGCGAACCGCATGGTCGACGCCTACCGGGCGCAGTCCCAACTGCAGGTCAGCCAGGCATCCGGCGCCGCGCTGGCGGCCCTGAGGAAGCAGCGTGACTCGGTGGTCAAGCAGGCCAGCGGCGGTACCACGTTGGAGAACACCTCGGCCAGCCAGACGGTCTCGGACCTGGACCAACGGGCATCGCAGATCGGCGTCGCCGCCTCCGTGTTCGGCAGCGGGGTGTCCTTCACGAACGCGGCGACGCCGGACGCGGCCAAGTCCGCCGGCCTGCCCCTACGCGACACCGCGGCCGGAGTGGTGCTCGGTGCGTTGATCGCCGGCACGGTCGCGTGGCTGCGCGCCGACCGCGACCGCCGCCTGGTCGAGCCCGAAGCGGCCGCGGACCTGGTCCGGGCACCGCTGCTGGGCCAGATCGAGCGCGCGGCACCCCGGGCGATGACGCAGGTGATCCGTCCGGAACGAATGCCGTTCGGTGAGTACCGCCTGGTGGCGTCGGCGTTGGCGACGATGGGGTCCGGGGTGGTGGTCATCGCCGGGTCCGACGCCGGAGAGGGGCGCACCACGACCGCGGCGCAGGTCGCCGTCGCCGCCGCCCGGCAGGGACTGCGGGTCCTGCTCGTAGACGCCTGCCCGCCCGGCGGCGGTGTCACGACCCTGTTCACGGCAGCCGTCGCCGCCGCAGGCGAGCGCGACGGCGCGGCGCTCGCCGCCGCCGAGCGCGGCGGGCGCGGCGGGCGCGGCGCGGCCAGCCTGCTGAACGGGCGCGCGCCCGGACCGGCGCTGGGCCTGGCCGGCGTGGCCGACGACCCGACGACCCTGGATCGCGCCGTGCTCGCCGCCGACATCGGCGGTGGCGCGCGACTGGACCTGCTGCCGGCCGCCGAGCAGCAGCGAGCGTTCCCCGGCTCGGCGGCGTTGGACACCCTCGTCGGCGTCCTGCGCGGCCGGTACGACATGGTCGTGGTGGACACCCCGCCGTTCGGTGCCGGCGGTTCGGACGTCGCACCGGTGGTGGGTCGCGCCGACCGCGTGGTGCTCGTCGTGCGCCGGGGGGCCCGCGTCGCGGTCGTCCGCCGCCTCGTCGAGCAGGTCGAGCTGCTCGGTGCGACCGTCGCCGGGACGGTCGTCACCTTCCTGCCCACCGTCGACCTGCCCGGGTCGGACGCAGACCCTGCGCCCGCGCGGGAGCTCGCCGAGCGGTGAGCGCGGCACCCGGCCGGTCGGCCCGGCTGGTCGTGCTCAGCCGGGTGGGCCGGGTGGGCCGGCTGGCTCGGGGCCGCGTCGGCGCGGCGGTGCTGTCCCAGGCCGTCGTCGCCGTCAGCGGGCTGGCGCTGCAACTGGTCGCCGCCAGAACCCTCGGCCTGAGGGGATACGGCGCGTACGTGCTCTGCTTCGGGGTCCTGGTGACGGTGACGGCGGTGTTCACCGGGTTCGTCGGCGACTCCCTCACCGTGCTCGACCGGTTCGATCCGCACGTCCGGGCGGCGCTGGCCACCGTGGCCGCAGCCGGGACCGTCGCCGGCGCCGTCCTGGACGGTGTCGTCGCGTTCGTGGTGGACGGCGGCGGTACGGCGGCGGGGTGGACCTTTGCGCTCGCGACGGCGATCTGGTTGGTGCGCGAGGTCGGCCGCCGGGTGCTGATGGCCCGGCTGTCCTTCTGGCGGCTGCTGGTCGCCGACGCCGTCGCCGTCGCCGTCACCCTCGCGCCGCTGGCCGGATACCTCGCTGCCGGCGGGCCCGCCGGGCTGACCGTGATCTTCGCGGCGATGGCCGTCGGCAACGCGGTCGCGGCGCTGCTGGCGACGGCCATGCTGCCGCGCGCGGAACGGCTCGTCCCGCGGCCCGGCTGGTCGGGGCTGCGGGCGGTTGCCGGGTTCGCGACCTGGCGGTCGCTGCAGGTCGGGCTGCGCCCCGGCACGCTGGTCGTGGTCCGGCTGCTGGTCGCCGCGACCGGCGGCCTCGCTGCCGTCGGGCTGCTCGAGGCCGGCCGGTTGATCCTGGCGCCGGTGCAGACCGTGGTGAACAGCGCCGGCAGCGTCCTGCTCTCCGGTGGCGCGGCGGCACGGCGGGCCGGGCGCAGCGCATCCCGGTGGACCACGCGGGCCTCGGTGCTGTTGGTCGGCGCCGCGGTGGCCGGCGGCGTGCTCGGCGCCGTGTTCGCCGGTCCCGTCGGCAACGCGGTGATCGGCCGGCCGGCGCCGGTCGGACTCGTCCTGGGGTGGGCCGGGTTCCTCGCCGTCGCCGCGGCGACCCTGCCTTACGCCACCGAGGTCACCGTCCACGAGCGTTCCCGCACCGTCTTCGGCATCCGGCTCGCCGACTCGCTGAGCGCCGTGGTGCTGGTCGCGGTCATCGGAGCGCTCGGCCTCGGGGTGGCGTGGGTGCCCTGGTCGATGGCGGCCGCGGGGGCGGCATGGTTCGTGGTGCTCCACCGGGTCGCGATCCGGCTGCGACGCGAGCCCGCGGGACACCAGCCACGGCCGGGGGTGACGGCGAGCGCGGCTCCCGGGGCAGGATGGTCGGCGTGAACGTGCTCCGCAGGGTCGAGCGGGGTCTCGAGGGCCTGGCGAACGGGCCGTTCGCGCGCGTCTTCAAGTCCGACGTCCAGCCGGTCGAGATCGCGGCGGCCCTGCAGCGCGAGCTCGACACCGCCGGCCGGGTCCTGTCCCGTGACCGGCGGCTGGTGCCCAACGTGTTCCTCGTGTCGCTGTCGCCGCACGACTACGAGAAGCTGACCGCCTACGCGGCGACGCTGACCGACGACCTCGCGGCGACCACGAGCGAGTACGCCGCCGGCCAGGGATACGTCTTCCCGGGGCCGGTGAGCGTGGAGCTGGCGATCGGCGACCTGCCGACCGGACGGTTGAGCGTCGCCTCCGAGGTCGCCGGTGCCGGTCGGTCGTCGCACCCGCCGGACGGGGACTGGTACGCCGGGCAGCAGTACCACGACGAGCGCGCACACCCCGACCCCCGGGCCGCCTGGGCCGCCGGTTCCGCCCCCGCGGCGGGCGTCCCGGCCTACGCCGACGCCGGGTACGAGCAGCCGCCGGGCTCGTTCGTGCCCGGTTTCGACCCCGACCCGGGGGAGCCCTCGCGCTGGGAGACCCGCACGTTCGCCCCGGCCGCGGCGCCGGTGGATCCGCCGCGACAGACCGGCCGCCGGGCACCGTTCGCCGAGCTGCACGTGCACGGTGCCGAGCGGGTCCCGGTCGAGGTCCCCGGCGCGGTCATCGGCCGGGCCGCCGACGCCGACGTACGCGTCGACGACCCGGGCGCGTCCCGGCGGCACGCGGAGATCCGGATCGTCTGGAACGGCGCGGAATACGAGTTCTGGCTGGTCGACCTGCACTCAACCAACGGCACGGTGGTGGACGGCCAGCGGGTGACGGAGACCCGACTCGGCAACGGCTCGCGGATCACCATCGGCGCGACGACCCTGCTGCTGCGGGTCGACGAGACCAGGCTGGGCACCGGCTGACACCACTCGTCCGGCCACCGGCGCCTTTGCCGTTCGAGCAACGGGGCTTGCCGAACCGTCCGCCACGGCAGCAGGGTCGGGCGCAGAGGCGGTCGCCGCCAGTGGCGACCCCGACGAGCGGGGGACAGCGCGATGGACGACTCCACGACGGACCGGGCCTACGACGTGGTGGTCGTCGGCGGCGGCGCGGCCGGGCTCGGCGCCGCCCTGACCCTGGGCCGGGCGCGGCGCTCGGTGCTGGTGGTCGACGCCGGCGCCCCCCGCAACGGCCCGGCCGGACACGTGCACAACTACCTCGGCCGGGAGGGCACCTCCCCGGCCGAGCTGCTGGCCATCGGCCGCGCCGAGGTGGCCGGCTACGGCGGCGATGTCGTGACCGGCCGCGTCGTCACCGCCCGGCCGCTGGGGGAACCGGGCGGTACGGCGGGCGTCGGGTTCGGGGTGGGGCTCGCCGACGGGCGGACCTTCCGGGCGCGGCGGCTGGTGGTGACCACCGGCCTGGTCGATGAGCTGCCCGACGTTCCCGGCGTCGCCCAGCGTTGGGGGCGCGACGTCCTGCACTGCCCGTACTGCCACGGGTGGGAGGTCCGCGACCAGGCCCTGGGCGTCCTGGCGAGCGGCCCGTTCGCCGTCCACCAGGCGTTGCTGTTCCGGCAGTGGAGCGCCGACCTGACCCTGTTCCTGCACACGACGCCGCCCCCCGGCGAGGAGGAGGCGGAGCAACTGGCCGCGCGGGGCATCACCGTCGTCCCGGGCGAGGTGGCCGCGCTCAAGGTGAGCGAGGACCGGCTCACCGGGGTCCGGCTGCGCTCCGGCCAGGTCGTCCCCCGCCAGGCCGTGGTCGTCGGGCCGCGGTTCACCGCCAACGCCGGAGTGCTCGCCGGCCTCGGGCTCACCCCGACCGAGATGCAGGTCGGAGGGGCGTCCATGGGCAGCTACGTCGCCGGGGACGCCACCGGGGCGACCGCGGTGCCGGGAGTGTGGGTGGCCGGCAACGTCGCGGACCTGCGCGCCCAGGTGATCGGCGCGGCGACGGCCGGGCTGAACGCCGCCGCAGCCGTCAACGCCGACCTGATCGCCGAGGAAACCCGGCTGGCAGTGGCCACCGCCCGCGGCCGGCGGGCGCCGTCCCTGACGTCCTGACCCCCGGGGCCACACCGGCGGTCAGGCCCGCTGGGCCCGCCAGGTCTCCAGCAGCCGCAGCCAGATCTCGGACACCGTCGGGTAGGCGGGCACCGCGTGCCACAACGTCTCCAGGTCCACGCCGCCGACCACGGCGACCGTCGCCGAGTGCAGCAGCTCGGCCACGTCGTACCCGACGAACGTCGCGCCGAGCAGGACCTCCCGCACGGGGTCGATGACCAGCTTGGCCCGGCCGGTGTACCCGTCTCGGACCAGGCTCGCGCCCGCGACACTGCCCAGGTCGTACTCGACCGTCGCCACCGGGCGTCCCGCCGAGGACGCCTCAGCCGAAGCCGTGGCTTCGGTCAGCCCGACCGAGGCGACCTGCGGGGAGGTGAAGGTGACCTGCGGGACCTGCCCGTGGTCGGCGGTCGCGAAGAACCGGCTACCGGTCAGTGGGGTGCCGGCGGCGCGGGCGGCGATGACGTCGCCGGCCACCCGGGCCTGGTACTTGCCCTGGTGGGTCAGCAGCGCCCGGCCGGTCACGTCGCCGACCGCATACAGCCAGTGCCCGTCGACGCCGGACACCGTCATCGTGTCGTCGGTCACCACGTAGCCGCTACGCGTCTTCCCCGCGTCGTTGTGGTGCTCGCCGGGATCGAGGCCGACGGTGTCCAGGCCGAGGTCGGTGCTGTTCGCGGTCCGGCCGAGCGCCGCAACCACCTCGTCGGCGACGAACTCGCCGGCCGCGGTGACGACGGTGACCTCCGCACCGCGCGGGTACCCCTCGTCGGTCCGGGACACCGGACCCCGGCGGACCGCGGTGACGGCCGTCCCGGTCCGCACATCCACGCCGACGTCGGCGAACCGCTGCGCGACCAGGTCACCGGCGAACGGCTCCTGGTTGCCGAGCAGGCGTTCCCCGCGTTCCAGGATCGTCACCTGCGCCGCGCCCAACCCGCGCAGCCAGGTCGCCGACTCGCACGCGACGACCCCGCCGCCCAGCACGACCACCCGACGGGGCACCTCGTGGACGTTGGTGACGTCGCGCGAGGTCCACGGCGCCGCCTCGCGCAGCCCTTCGATGGGCGGCAGGGCCGCGCCGGACCCGGTGGCCAGCACGACGGCGTGCCGGGCGGTCAGCGTGCGCGTCGTGCCGTCGGCCAGTTCGACCGCCACCGCCCTCTCCCCGGCCAGCCGGCCGTGCCCGCGGACGAGGGTGATCCCGGTGCTGTCCAGCCACTGCACCTGCGAGCTGTCGTCGTGGCCGTGCACGAAGCCGTCCCGCCGGGCCAGCACGGCGGCCCGGTCCAGCTCACCGGTCACCGCCTGGGCGGCGCCGTCCACGTGCGCCGCCGCGTCGAGGGCCTCCAGCGGCCGGAGCATCGCCTTGCTGGGCATGCACGCCCAGTACGAGCACTCCCCGCCGACCAGTTCCCGCTCGACCAGCGCGGCGGTGAGGCCGGAGCCGTCGACCGCGTAGGACGCCGCGTTCTCCCCGGGCGGTCCGCCGCCGATCACGATGACGTCGAAGCTGTCGGTCGCTGCTGCCGGGGAGCTCGTCACGGTGCCGACCGTAACTGCGACGCACCGCCGGCGCGGGCGGCGAGACTGGCGCCCGTGCCGGAGAACTGGGACCTCGTCGTCGTCGGCGCCGGCCCGGCGGGGTCGGCCGCCGCGCTGGGCGCGGTCCGCGCCGATCCCGGCGCCCGGGTCCTGATGCTGGACGCGCACGCGTTCCCGCGGGACAAGACCTGCGGTGACGGGGTCGCCGCCGAGGTGGTCGACGAGGCCGTCGAGCTGGGCGTCCGCGGGCTGGCCGACGGCTACCCGGCGGTCCCGCGGCTGCGGGTCAGCTCGCCTGACGGGTCGGTCGCTACCGGGGACCTGCCCCGGCCGACGCACGTCATCCCGCGGTTCGTGCTGGACGCGCGGCTGGTCGACGCCGCGCGGGCGGCGGGCGTGCAGGTGCGCACCGAGCGGGTGCGCACGGTCGTCGAAGACGCCACGGGGGTGCGGGTGAACGCCCACCGGGCGCGGGCGGTGGTCGGTGCCGACGGGGTGCACTCGGTGGTCCGGCGGGCCCTCGGCTTCGGCGGGAACCCCCCGGACCGAACCGCGCTCGCGGTGCGCGGGTACGCCCCGGTCGCCGCGGGCAACGAGGCGGTGCAGGTGCTCGCGTGCGAGGCCCGCGGCTGGCCGGCGTACGCCTGGTCGTTCCCGATCGGCGACGGCCGGGCGAACGTGGGGTTCGGTGCGCAGCTGGACCGCCTGCCCGCCGGGCAACCGCGGTACCTGCACCGCCGGCTGGCCGAACTGCTGCCCGGGTCCGGGGACGCGACCGAGCCCGGTTCGCTGCGCGCCGCGCACCTGCCGCTGTCGACGTGGCGTCCCCGCCAGCCGGACGGGCGGGTGCTGCTGGCCGGGGACGCGGCGTCGCTGGTGAACCCCCTGACCGGGGAGGGGATCTGGTACGCGGTGGTGTCCGGCCGGTTGGCCGGCCTCGTCGCGGTGACCCGGGACCCGGCCCGGGCCGGTGCGGTGTACCGACGTCTGCTGCGCGCGCGGCTCGGAGCCCACCTGGCCACCACGAGCGCACTCGGCCGGGCCGCGGCCGACCGTCCCGGACTGCTCGACCGTGCCGTCCGGGTGATCCGCGACGACCGCGACGCCTTCGACCGGGTGGCCGGCGTCGGGCTGGCCGGCGGCCTGCTGTCCCCCCGGCTGGCCGCCCGACTCGCCGGGGCCGCGCTGCGGTGACGGCCACCCGCCCGGGGTCAGCCGACGTCGACGAACACCGGGTTGGCGTACAGCCACAGGTCGGCCCACGGGTCGTCGTCGGCCGGCCCGCTGACGAACGGGTCCACCAGCGGTCCGCCGTCGGGCCCGACCCTGTTCCCGTCGGACCCGCGTAGCCGCAGGTAGAACGAGCGCTGCACGGCCCGGAACACGTGCCGGACGGTCACCGCACCCGGTCCGGGCTCGAACCGGGCGGCCACCGCCGTCTCCGGTGCGGTCATCGTGTCCCGGTCGGCCGCCGGGCCGGTGACCGGCCCGGCGATCACGTCGAGCAGGCGTAGCCGCGGCCGGTCCCCGGCGGCGTTGGGCTGCGCGGCTGGCGCCACGGTGACGGTCAGCTCGACGTCGTCGCCCCGCCGGGCGGGCAACCTCCCGCCCAGGGTGACGCCGTGCCGGTCGCCGTCGCCGAGCGACCGGACACGGACGTCGAGGCCGTCGACCAGCCGGCCGTGGCAGGCGATCACCACCCCGGACCGCAGGCCCCGCAATACCTCGACCGGGTCCAGCAGGTCCGCACCGACCAGCGTCCGGCTGTACTGGCCAGGCCAGAAGTCGGCGTAGCGCTGCACGACCCCGGTGTCCGACGCGGGCCCGCGGGTACCGGTGCTCGCGTGGTCCGCCGTCCCGGGCACGTGCGTGTCGCCGTAGACCTGATGACTGTCGGAGGTCGCCGTCACCCACCACGGACGGCCCTCGGCCAGCAGCCCGTCCCACAGCCCGCCGACGGTCGCGGTCATCGCGTCGAATCCGCCGGCAGTCCGGTAATGGTCGACCCCGCCATCGGCTCCGGGGTCGAACCCGCGGAAGGAGTCGACCGACGGCGCCTGGTCGTAGTAGCCGCGGGGTCGGCCGCGACCCCCCCGGCCGGGCGGTATGGCGGCGCCCTGGTGTCCCGGTGCGCCCTCCATCCCGATGGCGATCGTCGGGTCCGCGTCGCGCCACGCGCGCAGCTCGTGCGGGCTGTCCACGCCCCGTCGGGACGGGTGGTTGGCGATCATCAGCGCCAACGGGACCCGGCCGGCGGCCACCTGCGCCGCCAGGTGCCGGATTCCCGCGAGCGCGTGAGGTTCACCGTCGGCGCTGCTCAACCGGGCGAGCACACCGCGGTCGAGCAGCAGGGCCGCGTCGTGGACGGCCTCGAACTCCCGCAGCACGGCGACGGTCTGTGGGCCCGGTGGCAGCACGACCGTCGCGTGGTCCGCGCCCGGGACGTTCCACTCCAGTCCGGTGAACAGCAGCAGCCCCGGGTTGGCCGCCCGGGCCGCCTCGACCGCGGGGACGACCAGGTCCCACGACAGCTTCTCGTGTGCGACACCGCCGTGGTCGGTCACGACCATCCAGTCCAGGCCGTACCGCGCCGCCATCGCCGCGTGGGTCTGCAGCGGGTACTGGCCGTCCGAGCTGAACGCGCTGTGCACGTGGTGGTCCCCGGCGCGGAACCGCACCGGCCGGTACGGGTTGACCGGGCGGTGCGGTTGCGGCGTGGTGACCGATGCCGGACGCGGGTGGGTGGGCGGCACTACCCGGGCCACTCCCCGGTGAACCTGGCGAACACCCGGGCCCCACCCCGGTCGATGGCCGCCTTGACGACGGCGAACACCAGTCCTTGAAGCGCAGCTGCGGCCAGCACCTCGGCGACGCTGCGCTGCTGGTCGGTCGCGTTGGGCCGGTCGTCGTCGTGCGCGACCTTCTTCCACACGGCCCCGAACACCGCGTTTGCGATGGCTCCGCCGACCAGACCGCTGGCGATCCCGAACGGCTTGTACAGCAGCTTCGCGCTGGTGCTCCTGGGCAGGGTCTCGGCGCTCACCGGCCGGCCCGCCGCTGCCGGGCGATCACGAGCACCGCGAGGACGGCCAGCGCCGCCGCGACCGCGCCGGCGGTCACCGCGGTGGACCGCTGTCCCGGGGCCGCGACGTTCGCGCCCGCGTCGGTCTGGTCGGTGCGGCCGCCGACCGTCGCGCCGGTGATCCGGGCGCGGGCCCCGGCTGCCGCACCCGACGCGGCTCCGGCCACCGAGCCGAGCGCGGCGGACACCCTCTCCCTGACCTGCGAGGTGCCCGACGGCGAGGTGCCCGACGGCGAGGTGCCCGACGGCGAGGTGCCGCCGGCCACGTGGGCCCCGTCGTTGGCACCGACGGAGCGGGCAGCGCCGGCGTCGAGGAGCACGGTCTCGGCATCGGCCGCCGACCGGTGCCGGGACGTCGGTGCGGCCTCGACGGCCTTGTCCCGGACGCCGACAGCCGTGTCGTGGACCGTCCCGGTCAGGGTGCTCGCCCTGTCCTTGACGCTCCCGGTCAGCTCGCTCGCCTTCTCCCTTGCCGCGCCGGTCAGCCCGGTGGCCCTGTCCCTGAGCTCACCCACCCGCCCCTTGACGGTGTCGGTGACGCCCTGGACCCGCTCCCTTGCGCGGCCCTTGACGTCGGCCTTGGCAGCGAGCGCGTCCACCGTCTGCCCCAGCTCGCCGCGGGTCCGCTCGATCCGCTCGCGGAGCTGGTCCGGACCGAGCTCTGCCGGGAGTTCGTTGGTGCTCATCGGCGTGCGGCCTCCTTCACCGTGGCGACGTCCTTCTTGGTGCTCGCAATCGCCTCGGTCGGCACCGGAGGAGTCCCCTGCGCCACCTCCTTCTTGCCGGCGAGCGCAAGCACGCCCGCGGCGGCGAACAGCACCAGCGTGACGATCAACGCTGCCAGCCACAGCGGCAGGAACAGGTCCAACACGATGATCACCGTGGCGATCAGTGCACCGAGCCCGTAGAACCCGAGCAGCCCGGCCCCGCCCAACAGGCCGGCACCGATCCCGAGCTTCTTGCCCTTCTGTTTCATCTCGACCTGCGCGAGCTGGATCTCGCTGCGGACGAGCGTGGACAGTTGCTCGGACAGCGTCTTCACCAGCTCACCGGTCGACGGTGCCGCCGTCGAATGCGCGCCCGGTCCCCGGTCGTGACTCATCCGTGCTCCTTGTCTGCCGTCGTGACGTGCTCGCGCCACCCTGCCCGACGGAGGACGTTCCCGGCCACCGGGGCCGCTCCGGTGCCCACCCGCGTGCCTGGGCTCACCGGTGTGCCCGCGACCGGGTCGTCGTCGCGTGCTCCCCGCCGAGGCGCTGGGCAGCCTCGGCCGGCGTGCCCGGCACCACGTTGTCGGCCTTCTCGGCCCGACGCTCACCGAGCGGAAGTTCCGGGCCCTTCGTGGTGTCCTTGGCAGTCTGCAGCTCGGACTCGGAGTTGATCTCGGCGCCGAGCAGGATGACGTAGGCCGTCAGGTACAGCCAGAACAGCAGCACGATGATCCCGGCGAACGGCCCGAAGGTGTTCCCGAAGTTGCCCACCCGCACGTAGAGCCCGAGGGCGGCGCTGGCGACCACCCAGATCACGGCGGCGATGATCGCTCCGGAACTGGTCCACCGGAACTTCGGTGAATCACGGTCCGGCGCGACGCGGTACAGCACGGACAGGGCGCCGATGAACAGCGCCGCCAGCAGGACGATGCTGGCGACCTGGGTGATGACCGACACCGCCGGCCCGAGGTTCAGCGCGTTGAGCACGACGGGCAGCCCCGCCACGAGGGCCAGCACGACGATGAAGAAGACGATGCCGCCGACCGTCAGCCCGTAGGCAATGAGGCGCTTCTTCAGGAAGCCCCTGGTGTTCTCTTCGTCGTAGGCGACGTTTACCGAGGTGATGATGTTGTTCATCGCCCCCGACGCGCTGAACAGGGCGAGCAGGATCGACACGACGAGCCCCGCGCTCAGGGCCCCGGACCCCCGGCTCGTGATGCCCTGGACCAGTTGGGCGATGACGTTCTGCACGTTGTCCGGCAGATTCTTCGTGGCGTTGGTGACCTGCTGCGCCGCCCGCTGGGGCGACACCGCGAGGCCGTAGATGAACACGACCGCGGACAGCGTCGGGACGAGGGCGGAGAAGACCGAGTAGGCGATCCCCCCGGCAAAGATGGAGACGTTGTCCTTGCCGCTCTCCTTCACCGCCCGCTTCAGGATCTGGAACCAACCCTTGACTGGGACCTCGGTCGGCTTGTCCGCGGCGATGCCGGGCGGCAGCTGCTGCTCGTCGGTCACGTCGCGGGCCATCGGTGTCCCTCCGCATCACTGTCCGGTCGAGCGGTGCCCCGTCGATCGCGGGGCGGTGCCGGACGCCTGCGACCGGACCGTCGGGTCAACCTAACGACCGGGCGTCGGCCGGTCGACCGGACCCGCCGGCCCGGTGGGCGGCACGGTCCCGGAATGGGCGGCGGCCGCGCCGGCGTTGACGGGTGCATGGCGGCACAGACGGACATGCAGGTCGAGGTGTGGTCCGACGTGGTCTGCCCGTGGTGCTGGATCGGCAAGCGCCACCTCGAGCAGGCGTTGTCGAACTTCCCGCACGCCGAGCAGGTTGCGGTGACCTGGCGGGCGTTCGAGCTGGACCCCGACGCGGGGCCGTCGACCGACCGCCCGTACGTGCGGCGGCTGGCCGACAAGTACGGCTTCGGCGAGGCCGAGGGACAGGCGATGGTCGACCGGATGGTCGCCACCGGCGCGGGCGCCGGCCTGGACATGCGCTTCGACCTCGCCCGACCGGGCAACACCTTCGATGCCCACCGGCTGCTGCACCTGGCCGCGGAGCGCGGTGTCCAGGACGCGGTCAAGGAGGCGCTGTTCCGGGCGGCGTTCACCGACGGCGAGCCGGTGTCGGACCACGACACCCTCGTCCGGGTCGCCGCCGCCGCCGGGCTGGACCCCGCCGAGGCGCGTCAGGTCCTCGCCGAGGACGTGTACGCCGACGAGGTCCGGATCGAGGAGAAGGCGGCCGCCGAGCTCGGCGCGACGGGGGTGCCGTTCTTCGTCGTGGACCGCCGTTACGGCGTCGCCGGCGCCCAACCGCCGGAGGTCCTGCTGCAGGTGCTGGAGCAGGCATGGCGGGAACGGCGCCCGCTCACCGTCGTCGGAGCGCCTGCGCAGGGCACCGCGCCCGCCGACTCCTGCGCGGACGGCAGCTGCGCGGTCTGAATCACCCGGCCGTCCGGGCGTTCCGACGCTAGCGTTCCCAGGCGTGGCCGCCACCCTGATCGCGCGCGACCTGGCCGCGGGGCACGGGGCGCGCTCGCTGTTCGACAGCCTCGACCTGACTGTCGCCCCGGGTGACGTCGTCGGCCTGGTGGGCGCCAACGGCGCCGGCAAGTCCTCGCTGCTCCGGCTGCTCGCCGGTCTGGACGCACCGGCCGAGGGCTCGGTCACGCTGAGCCCGGCCGCGGCGAGCGTCGGACACCTGCCCCAGGAACCCGAGCGCCGTGCCGGGGAGACCGTCCGCGCCTACCTGGCCCGCCGCACCGGCGTCGCCGTGGCGCAGCACACCCTCGACGACTCGGCCGACGCGCTCGCGGCCGGTGCTGCCGGTGTGGGCGGGACCGACAGCGCCGGCGACGCCTACGCGGTGGCGCTGGACCGGTGGCTGGCGCTCGGTGGCGCCGACCTGGACGACCGGATGCCGGCGGTGGCGGCCGATCTCGGCCTGACCGTCGACCTCGATACGGCGATGACGACCCTGTCCGGCGGGGAGGCGGCGCGCGCGTCACTGGCCTCGCTGCTGCTCAGCCGGTACGACGTCTTCCTGCTCGACGAGCCGACCAACGACCTGGACCTGCCCGGCCTGGACCGGCTGGAACAGTTCGTCACCGAACTGAGGGCGGCGACCGTGCTGGTCAGCCACGACCGCGAGTTCCTCCTCCGGACCGTCGACACCGTCGTCGAGCTGGACCTTGCCCAGCAGCAGGTCGCCGTCTACGGCGGCGGTTACCAGGCCTACCTGGCCGAGCGGGAACAGGCCCGGACGCACGCCCGTGAGGAGTACGACCAGTACGCCGAGCGGCGCGCGGGGCTGCAGGAGCGCGCCCGCACCCAGCGGGCGTGGATGGACAAGGGCGTGCGCAACGCGGTGCGCAAGGCGAGCGATCCGGACAAGAACATCAAGGCGTTCCGTCGCCAGACGAGTGAGAACCAGGCCGCGAAGGCCCGGCAGACCGACCGGCTGCTCGAGCGGCTGCCCGAGGTCGAGGAGCCGCGCAAGGAGTGGCAGCTGCGGATGTCGATCGCGACGGCACCGCGTGCCGGTGCGGTGGTCGCGACTCTGGACGGCGCCGTGGTCCGCCGCGACAGCGGCACTGCAAACCGCCGCGACAGCGGGCAGGGCGGCGCGTTCACTCTCGGCCCGGTCGATCTGCAGATCGACTGGGCCGACCGGGTCGCGATCACCGGGCCGAACGGTTCGGGCAAGTCCACGCTGCTGGCGGCGCTGCTCGGCCGGGTCCAGCTGACGGCCGGGCGGTCCTCACTCGGGCCGGGAGTTGTCGTCGGCGAGGTCGACCAGGCGCGTCGGCTGTTTCTCGGCAACGACCCGCTGCCGCAGGCGTTCGGCGCCGAGGTGCCCGACTGGGCGGACGCCGACGTGCGGACGCTGCTGGCCAAGTTCGGGCTGCGCGCGGACCACGTCGCCCGCCCGGTCTCGTCACTGTCACCCGGGGAGCGGACGAGAGCGGCGCTCGCATTGCTGCAGGCGCGCGGAGTGAACCTGCTGGTCCTCGACGAGCCCACCAACCACCTGGACCTGCCGGCGATCGAGCAGCTGGAGCAGGCGCTCGCCGACTACGCGGGCACGCTGCTGCTGGTCACCCACGACCGCCGGATGCTCGCCGCGGTGGCGACCACACGGCACCTGGACGTGGCCGTCGGCCGGGTCAGCGAGAGCTGACCCGGCCGACGGTCCGCGCTGGTGAGCGCGGTCAGAGAGCACCAGTCACGGGACCGGCAGCGCCCAGATTCCGCGACCGTGGGTACCGGCGACGACGGTCTTGCCGTCGGGGGTGACCGTCAGGTCGTTGACCGAGACGTTCGGCAGCCCCGTGCCGAACCGGTACCACGAGCCCGGCCGGTCCACCCGGGCGGCGTAGACACCCGCGTCGGTGGCGAGCACGAGCCCGCCCCGGCCGATCACCAGGTCGTCCCCGCCGATGTCCGGCAGGTTCCCGGAGATGTCGGTCCAGCTCGCGCCCCCGTTGCGGGACTCGAAGACGTGCCCGGTGCCGGCGCCGTCGATCCAGCGGCGGGAGAACCCGTTGTAGACCGCGTAGACGTGGTTGGCGTTCGCCGGGTCGACCGCGAGGCCGGCCAGGTACCGCTGCGGCAGGTTCGGCGCGACGATCCGGTGCCAGGCTCCGCCGGCGTTGGTGTCGATGCCGGTGCTGAACGGAGCCCCCGGGTTGCCGCCGCCCTGGAGCCAGCCGGCATAGGTGGTCTTGCCGGCGGTCGCGAGCACCGTGGTGGTGAACCCGGCGCCCAGGTCGTGCACGGCCTTCCAGTCACAGCGCGTCTTGTCGCACACGGTGTTCCAGTTGGCGGTGTCGTCCCAGATCCGCTGGCCGCCGGCGACCCAGTGGTTGGGGTCGCGGACGTCGGCGACGAACGGCGCGATGAACCGGGCCAGGCCCAGCGCACTGTCCGGCGGCGCCATGTCGCGGAAGGTGTGGCCGCCGTCGGTCGTCAGGTAGGTCTGCAGGTAGACGTACTCCCCGACCGCCCGCCGGCCGTCGGCCGGGTCGACCAGGACGTTGCCGCCGTCGCCGCCGGCCGGCTCGATCATCGTCGGCGCGTTCTCGCCGAGCAGCGCCGAGGTGCCGTTGTCCTGCAGTCCACCCCAGAACGCGGTGCGGCCACCGGACAGGGCGCCGGTCCCGACGCCGTAGTACTGCGTGGTGTGCAGCGTGGCGTTGGTGTTCGTCCAGTGGCCGTAGCCGGTCACCCCGACGGGGCGGCGGTACACGCCGCCGTCGTTGCCGATCCACACCTGACCGCCGGAGACCGCCAGCGCGTGCTGGTCCGGGTGCGTGGTGTCCGGGCAGGACGCCCCGCAGGCCAGGCCGTAGTTCCAGTACGGGCTGGCGGTGGTGAACGTCTTGCCGCCGTTGTCGCTCTGGAAGACCTCCTCCAGGCTGACGTAGACCCGGTTCGGGTTCGTCGGGTCGACGGCGAGCGCCTGGTTGTACCAGGCCTGCACGCCGACGTTGTAGCCGTCCAGGTTCTTCAGAGCCGAGCCGGAGTTGCCCAGCGACATGGAGTCGGCGACCTTCTGGTACCGGCCCTTCGGGTCACCGCCCGGGATCTTGTACAGGCCGCGAAGGTTGGTGCCGCCGCCGGCGAGCAACAGCTGCGGGCTCTGCACCAGGGCGTACAGCGCGGAGCCGTCCGCGGCATAGGCCAGCGTCACCCGGCCGATGTCGGTCGCCGGACCCTGGGGCCCGGTCGGGGTGATCCGGGAGAAGCTGCCCCCGGCACCGCCGGAGGTGGACAGGTAGAAGCCGTTGTCCGGCGAGCCGTTGCGCCAGCCGACGACGGCGAGCACGGTGCGCCCCCCGGTACCCGGGCGGACGACGACGTCGGTCACGTGGTTGTCGTAGGGGCCGGTGGTGGCGGTCGGTGCCAGCACCCGCGTCCAGGAGCCTCGGCCGTTGGACGACATCCGGAACAGGCCCCGGGTGGTCGCGGCGTAGACGTGCCCGGCGTGGTCGTCGATCAGCCGGTAGATCTCCGCCCCGTCCAGCGCGGCCCCACCGACCTTCGTCAGGTGGTCACCGCGGTCGAGGCTGGCCCAGACGCCCTGCCCGGAGTACGCGTCGGCGTTCGTGTTGGCCTCACCGGTGCCCAGCCAGATGCTGTGTGCCGGCCCGATGAGCAGAGCGCCGGTGGACAGGCTGGGCAGGTCGCGGCCGAGCGGGACCCAGGTCTTCCCGGCGTCGCTGCTGCGCCACAGGCCACCGTCGGCGGCACCGGCGTAGGCCGTGGACCCGTCGATCGCGATCGCGGTCATCCGCCCACCGACGAGGCCGAACCCGGAGCCGTCGTTGGACCACGCGGGGTCGGTGTAGCCCTTGGGCGCCGCGTCGTACGGCTTCTTGCTCACTTCCCGCCAGGCGCCGCCGACCTGGGGCAGCGCCGCGGCGGCGGCCCTCGCCGCCGGGATCGCCGCCGCCGGGACGGAGAGTCCGGGAGCCGTCCGCTGGAACGAGTACTGCGCCGCGCGGTCCGCGATCTCGTCCGGGCCGTCCCCGGCCTGGCGTGCCGCCCCGTCGCCCTTGCCCTTCGCGTCCAGCTGCGCGGCGTCGGCCCGGCGGGCTTGGACCAGGTTGTCGATCTGGCGCTGGGCGGCGGCCGGCAACGGCCGCGGGCCCGGGCGGACGGGCTGTGCGGAGGCCGCGGCCATTCCGGCCAGCGTGAGGGCCCCGGTCGTCAACAACGCGGCAGTCCCCGCGTAGGTCCTACGAATCACTGCGTGTCTCCTTGTCGCTCGCGGTCACCCCAGAGGTGCCGCGCACGACTTCACCACGCGAGGTCCCCGGAACGGAAGACCGTTCGGCCGCGAGTTCGTAAATCACCCGGCCGACGTCCCACATCGGCGCCGAGCCGACCGGTTGCAGTTGGCTTCGGCTCCCGAGGCCCCGCCGCAGGAGGTCCGCCGTGCGCCCGATCCCGCAGCCCGGTTGAACTGAGCGGCGGTGTGCCCCGTCCCCACCGGGTGGCTCAGACCGCGGTGTAGCCGCCGTCGACGACCAGGACCTCCCCGGTCATGAAGGACGACGCGTCGCTGGCCAGGAACAGCGCGGCGGGACCCAGCTCGGCCGGCTCGGCGGCGCGCTGCATCGGGGCGTCGTCGATCCACCGGCCCCGGTAGCGGGGATCGTCCAACGGGGACATGGCGGTGTGCACGTAGCCCGGGGCCAGGGCGTTGACCCGCACCCCGTCGGCTGCCCACTCCGTGGCCAGTGACCGCGTGAGGTGGTGCACCGCCGCCTTGGACGCGTTGTACGCCGGCTGCCACTGGGGGCGGTTGACGATGATCCCCGACATCGAGCCGATGTTGACGATGGCGCCGCGGCCGGCGGCACGCATCGGGGCCCCGAGCAGCGTGCAGCACCGCCATACCGCCGTCAGGTTGAGCGAGAGCACCGCGTCCCAGTCCTGCTCGGTCACTTCCGCTGTCGGTGCGTGGATGCACATGCCGGCGTCGTTGACCAGGACGTCGATCCGGCCGTACCGGTCCAGCACCGCAGCCGTGAGATCCACGACGTCGGACCGGACGGTGACGTCGGTGCGGACCGCCATCGACCCGATGCCCGCCGCCGTCAGCTCCTGCACCGTCTCGGCGTTGCGGGACTCGGTGCGGGCCGCGATCACCACCGCCGCGCCGGCCTCGCCGAGGGCGTGCGCGAGCGCCCGGCCGATGCCTGCATTGCCGCCGGTCACGACGGCGACCCGGCCCGTCAGGTCGAAGGCGTCGAGCACAGTGCGCCGGGAAGACGTCGGTGTCATACCCGGCATTCTGTCGGCTGAGGCAGCCTGCATGCGCGACCGTTGTCCGGCTTGGCGCCTCGTGTGACTACCTGACCGACGCCGAGCTTCGGGAACGGGCCCGCTCGGCCGGCGAGGGCGGCCTGCCGTCACCCTCGGGTGTGGGGCTTCGTGCTGTCCGGGCACCGGCTGGTACCCGAGGGTATAGGCCATGAGCCGCTCCTGGCCCTGCTCAGCGACGCGGGGCCCCACCTGACGTGGTCCGTCGTAGTAGTCGGCAACCGCGTTGAGAACTGCGTCCCTGCAAGCGATGTCCTCAGCCTCAGCTTGCTGACGCAGCCTGTCCGCCAGGTGGAGTGGCAGGCGGGAGCTGACCAACCAACCGGCGCCCTGGGGGCGCCCGGTGCGGGGACCGGTCGCGCTTCGAATGACCCAACCCTGGCGGCCTCTAGCGGAAGCGCGGCAGGTTCATCGGCGTGTCAGATCTGCGTCCTAGGGTCCCCCGGCTACACAGCTGGCCAGGTACGCCTGTGTGCTCGGGGTCGACCGAAGCCGGCTCAGCAACCTTTGACCAACCAAACCACCGCCTACACCCACGACGCGCTGAGCCGGTTGTCCACCGCCCATACCGAGGAACTCCGCCCAGACGGTCATCAAGACCTACGGATCCACCTACGACAAGAACGGCAACCGAGGTGCCCCGCGTTTCTCGGACAGTGGATACAATCCTTCCACTCGGATGAGAGGCCAGGTTGTGAGTCGAGCTAAAAGGGTATTCAGCCCGGAGTTCCGTGAGGACGCTGTCCGACTGGTCATCGAGTCGTCACGGCCGATTGCCGCGGTGGCCCGGGAGCTGCAGATCGGTGAGGGCACATTGGGGAACTGGGTGAACGTCTACCGCCGTGACCATGCTGGCGAGGAACCCGGGCTGGACGTGGGTGAACGGGCCCGACTTCGTGAGCTCGAGCGCAAGTACCGGGAGGTGAAGTTAGAGAACGACTTCCTGAAAAAAGCCGCAGCGTACTTCGCCCAGGATCCCC
>JAABUJ010001397.1_pt1 | contig 35984 bp, 41 predicted proteins | sample 5559131 | NCBI WGS metagenome assembly JAABUJ01 (sample SAMN10711875, study PRJNA513366) | rock metagenome | isolation source: Antarctica rocks | place: Antarctica: Victoria Land, Mt New Zealand nord | collected 2016-01-07 | reverse complement strand
CTGCCAACAACGACACCCCAGAACCATTCGTCTGGACTGCGACCGCCGACGAGATACTCGCGAGGGTCCGCCGCGGCCGCGTCACCCTCACCCAACTAGCAACTCAAAACTGAGACAGGACACTAGAGCAGATCGACGGTGAACGACCGGCGCTCGCCCACGGCTTCGCGCAGGCCGGGCCAGCGGTCGTCCTCGTCGCTCTCGCGGATCGCCGCCTGCCAGAAGCCCACGTCCCCCGGCGATGTGTAGATGTCGCGCTGCGGCCGTCGGAAGTCCGCCGGGTCGCGGTGGGGATGACCGGCGCCGACGCGGGTGGAGAAGACCTGGCCGGCCTGCAGGACGGCCAGTCCCGCCCCGGCGTTGCGCAGGCCGAGGGTGAGGTAGAGGTTGCCGTCAGCCTCCTCGACCAGCGCAACCCCCGGTGGCAAGTGCACGACGTGGCCGTCGCCGTAGACGACCTCCTGCACAGGGTCCTGGTCGCGCGATGGGACGAGGACCGGGCGCAGGCCGAGCAGCATCGAACGCTCGGCGATCCGGGCCGTGCGGTTGGCCGACCGGACCGAGGAGAACGTCGCCACGGCCAGCACCAGGGTCCCGCCGGCGGTCGCCAGCGAGGCGATCGTCGCCCAGTCCGCCACTGAGCCGACCGTAGCGACAGGCCTCCAACCGGCGGGCCGACAGCTCGGCCTGAGGAGTGGGAGGTCCGTCGCGCGGTCTGGGAGCAACAGCGCCGGGGGCAGGAGCCGGGGCGCGCGCGGTTGCGCGACCCGGGCGCCTCAGGGGCGTCCGCTCGCCGGTGCGCTACCCGACTGCCCGGGCGTGGGGCCGGCGTAACAGGCGTACTGCGGACAGGCGCGGTTGGGTTGGCACGGAGGCGGGCACGGTGGGGGCGCGCACATAGCTGTCGGTGGGCACCGCGGCGGCGGGGCGCAGTAGGCGGGTACCGGACGCTCCGGGCATGGCGCTGCGGTGCACGGCGGTGGACAGGGTGGCGGTGGGGCGCAGTCGGCGGGGACCGGGCGCTCTGGGCACACCTTTCCCGTGCACGGCGGGGGGCAGGGAGGAGGCAGACAGCCGCCGCGGATTGAGCAGGGCGGTGGGCACCCACCGTGTCCGGCGCCGACGATGCGCGCGGCATGCCGGATGCTGTGACCGTGATGACGGTGACGGCGGTGGTGGCGGGCGCGCCGGCGCACGGCGTGGCGGCGCGACGAGGCGCCTCGGGGCGACGAGCTACCCGACCCGGCGGAGGACAGTGGGCACGGCTGAGCGGGGGCGGTCGTCTGTCCGGAGGTGGGGGCGGCGGTGCCGGTGCTGGTCACCCACCCGGGCGAGCTGCCGGCCACGAGGCCGACTACCCCCAGGACGGCGATTGCTCGTCCGCGCATGTCACAACGGTACTGCTGGCGGTACGCCCGCGCCAGCGCCCAATCAGAGCTGCGCCGGTTAGCACAGGGTGGCCCGGTCGCCACCCGGTGACGATCGTGAAGGAGATCGTCTTGGGCCCGGAGGTGCTCTTGGCGGCGGCGGTCGCGGTAATCGTGGCCGAATAGGTCCCAGGATTGAGGGCCTTCGAGCCGATGCGCCCCAAGAAGGACGGCCGCGAACCGGCGCGCCATGTCGATTGGCGCGCTCGCGCCCGGACCGGCTGGCCGCTACGTCGGAGCCGCGACGTCCAATCCGGCGGCGCGCGCCCCTTGCGCCTGACGGGTGTCGTAGGTCACCAGCACGAGAGCTTCCAGCCGCAGGTCGAGTGCCGTAGCGAGGTGCAGCGCGTCAAGGGCGCGCTGAGGTGGCACGAAGGTCTCGCCGGCACGAGCGCGTATGGCTGACGTGTAGGGCAGCAGGTCAAGGGCTGCGCAGATGCGGTCGGCACGGTCGATCAGCTCTCCACCACCCTCTCGGTGCGCGACGCAGCGCAGCTCGATCTCGAGCAGCTCACTGGAGACCTGCCCGGCGATGGCAGCGAGCGCCGCCCGCAGTACGGACGTCTCGGGCTCGGGGCGCAGCAGCTTGACAGCGGCCGAGGCGTCCAGGTAGGCGATGGTGGAGATCACCGCTCGCCGCGGACCCATTCGAGCGTCCGGCTCGCTCGGCGATCCTCGTCAACCGGCTCTGCCTCCAACCACGGCAGATCCTCGAGACCGCGCGTCGCGGGTCGGACGCCGGGACGCTCCAGGAGTCGCTGACGATCGAGCGCCGCTCGCGCTTGTGTGGTCCCCGCCCCGAGCGCGCCGGCGCCGATCAGCGCGAGCCGGCGCACGTGCCCGGCCTCCGAGCGCGTCTCTTCCGGATCGAGCAACGGCCGTGTGATCTCGAGCGCCGCCGCGAGATCGGGATCCTTAGTCACGCCGATGCGCGGGCGAGTCGTAGCCATACGGCAGAGGTTACACCGTTGGTGTGACGTAATTTGCGGGCTGGGACACCAGCCCAAGCAGAGGGCCTACCGCACGGTCAGCGTCGTGTGCATCCCCAGCGCCTCGTGGTTGTACAGCGAGCGAGAACACCGGTAGGACCCCGGCGCCAGGCTGAGCGCCAGCTGCTGGGTCTGCCCGGGCTCGACGGTGACCGCTCCGAGGACCTGGCCCTGGGCGTTTCGCACCGTCATGTTGTGCTCGTCCATCCCCAGGTTGGCCGGGTCGAGCTCGACGGTGCCTGCGGCCACCGTGGGGTGGGTGGCGTTGAGGAAGTACTCGCCCTCATCGACGCCGGTGCGGACGGGCAGCCCGGGGATGGGCACCGGCGGCGGGGCCGGCCTCGGTGCCGGCCCCGGCCGGTGCGCCACGCGGGCGCGGCAGCGGACCCGCACCAGCCCCCTGCTGTTCGAGTCGCTCTGTGAGCCCAACCTCGTCAAGCCTCCCATCGTCGCCGCCGTCGGCGCCCAGGACGGGGGCGAGGCGCAGCCCCCCGCCGGCGGTGTAGGCAGCCGTCAGGGCAGCCAGCGTGGCCGGGGGGATCGGGGTGGCGATGAACTCCGCCCACAGCTTGTTGATCAGGTGGGGAGCGTGGCTGGGGTGGGAGAGGACGACGTCGACGGCCCCGGGCGCATCGAAGGCGCCGGCGCGGCCCAGGACGGCCTTGACCCCGCCGTCGTAGGCGGACGGGTTGAAGGTCACCCTGGCCGTAGGTCGGGCTGCCTGCGTTCTTGTCAAGGCGGTCGCGTCGGTGTACGACGTCCTCGTCCTCGAACGAGAGGATCAGCTCCCACGCGGCCCGCTCATGGTGGCTTCATGTGACTGTTCGTCTGGGTCCTCCAGCGACAAGAACGCGCTCGAGTCGACGAACACTCCTCTCACGCCGGACGCTGGTAGAGCTGGCGCTTGGCTTCCCGAGCGTCGTAAGGCTCGCCGCTGCCGTTCTTCTCCGCGACGACGTGGCGGAAGAACGCATCAGCCTCGATGTCGGCAGGCATCGCGGACCGGTCGATCAGGTCCCTCACCACGGCCGCAATGCTCCCGTGCGTTGCGGAACGCTGCTTCAGCAACCGGTACTGGCGCTCGGTGACGTACAGCTGCAGCTTGCGCGTCTCCATCACTCCAGCATATGGTGGTGACGGAAGCCGGCCGGCCTGAACTCAGGAGCGCAGATTGAGCGGGTCGGTCCAGCGGAGCCCTTCGAATCGCGCGAAGTCCCGGTCGGTGCTGCAAAGGACCAGTCCGTGCTCGATCGCGATTGCGGCTAGGTGCGCGTCGGGCACAAGGTCGGCCTTCGACTCCCTGGCGAGGAGCTCCGCGAGTATCTGCGTGTGATGATCACTTGGCTCGGGTGACCATGTCACCGGGAGCGCGAGCCACGCGCCGACGACCGCAGCAGCGTCGCGCAGCGGGACTGGACGGCTCAGCACTCGCGGGCTGGCCGAAAGGCGCAAGAACGCGAGCAGCGCACCCCACGGCAGCCCGACCCCGTCAGTCCCATTGAGCCGCTCGTCGAGCCAGGTCTTGGCGGCCCCGTGGGCTTCGAACTGCTCGTGCACCGAATACATGAGCAGGTTGGCGTCGACGAGGATCAGCGGTGCTTCTCGCCCTCGGCAAGCTCGATCGCCGCCTCGACGTCGTCCACCGAGGTGAGTGGGCGGCCACTGTCGAAGGTCGGCGTGATGAAGCGACTCGGTGGCGCGGCGACGCGATCGCGCTCGTGTGCGAGGCCGAGCCGAAGAAGGTGGTTGACCTCGTCGCGCAGCGTCCCGCTCCCTTCCCCGCGCCGACGCACCAACTCAGCTGCGACGTCCGGGTCGAAGACGATGGTGGTCCGCATACATCGAAGCATAACAGGGCATATGCCGATGTGCGCCATCCCGGTCTTTGCGTTGCCGTAGCCAGCGTACGGGGGCCCGGACGATGGCCGCGCTCTGACGCGTGGCCTCTTCTTGAAGGCCCTCAGGCCAGCAGCGAGCTGTTGATCTCGTCGACGGTGGCGCGGCCGCTGAGGGCTATGGTCAGGTCGAGGTCGGCGAGCAGGCTCAGCAGCACGTTGCGGACGCCGTCCTCGCCGCCCAGGGCCAGGCCCCAGATGTAGGGGCGGCCGAGCAGGACGGCCCGGGCGCCCAACGCCAGGGCCTTGAGCACGTCGCGCCGCTGCGGATGCCCGAGTCAAACAGCACCTCGCAGGCGCCGCCGACGGCCTCGACGACGGCGGGGAGGGCATCGAGGGCGCCGATGGCTCCGTCGATCTGGCGGTCGCCGTGGTTTGAGACGATGACCCCGTTGGCCCCGTGCTCGACGGCCAGGCGGGCGTCGTCGGGGTGGACGATGCCCTTGAGCAGCACGGGCAGATCGGTCTGCTCGCTCAGCCAGGCCAGGTCGGCCCAGGTGATCGTCGGGTTGGCGAACTGGTAGGCCCAGTGTCCGATCTTCGCCTGCATGTCCTCCTCGGGGGGCTGGGCGAGTGCGGCGCGGAAGACCGGGTCCTGGAGGTAGTTGATGTTGCCCTCGCCCCACAGGAAAGGCAGGAAGGCATGGCCCAGGTCGCGCGGGCGCCAGCCCAGCTGCCAGGTGTCGACGGTGAGCACGACGGCCGTGTAGCCCGCCCGCTCGGCGCGGGTGACGAAGCTGGCGGCCAGGTCGCGGTCGCGTGGCCAGTAGAGCTGATACCAACGGGGGCCGTCGCCGCTGGCCTCGGCGATCTGCTCCCAGGTGTGGGTGGCGGCGGAGCTGACCACGTAGGGCAGGGCGACCGAGGCCGCCGCCCCGGCGCTGGCCAGTTCGGCCTCGGGGTCGGCCAGGCTTTGGACCCCGATGGGGGCGAGCATGACCGGCGCGGGCAGCTCGGTGCCGAGCACGGTCCGGGCCAGGCTGCGCTCGGCGACGTCGCGCAGCATGCGCGGGACGATCTGCCGGGACTGAAGCGCCGTGCGGTTGGCCCGCATCGTCTCCTCGCGCCCGGCCGCGCCAGCGATGTAGCCCCACCCCTCGGCGGGCAGCGCCTGCTCGGCGCGGCGCTCGAGCTGTCCCAGTCCAGCGGCCGGCGGGGGCGGCGCCCCTGCAGGCCGGCGAGGTAGATGCCGTACTGCCAAACCGCTCCGGGTGCTCGTTCGCATCGGGGGCATTCCGCTCAAGTCGATCCAGGCGCCCCGGCGCCCACGCGGGTCGCGGTCTTCAGGGCATCGACGCGCACCGGCTCGCCTACCGCGCCCACACGGGCCGCAACGGCTTGGGCAAGGCGCGAGCAACGACCGTCGTTGAGCATTACTGACCGGCGTGACTGACTGCCGCTCGGAGGTCCTTGATCAGGATCTGGAGGTTGAGCGCGTCCGTGGGCGAGCGTTCAAAGCCGTGGCACTCGTAGAACGTTCGCGCCTTATCGTCGCTGGCGTGAACGAGGAGGACACGCATTCCGACTGACTCCGCAGCGCTCAGGGTACGGAGCATGGCGTCACGCAGTAGCCAGGCACCGATGCCGCGTCCCTGCACGCTCGTGTCCACCGCTAGACGCGCCAGCAGAGTCGCGGGGATCGGGTGCCGAGGCATGCCCTTCGCTGTCCGGGGTGTGGCAACGCCATGGGCGATAGACGCCGCCGTCAGGGCGTGGTAGCCGACGACACGTTCCTGATCGTCGTCATGAACCACGAAGGTTCTCGCCGAGCCGATCGCAGCAGCCTGCGGCGCATGCTTCCTAAGCCACAGGTTGAGCGACTCGACCCCACAGTCGAAGTCTCGCCTGTCGTGAGCCGCGTCGAGTGCCTCAGGCCCGCGAAAGCGCGACACCTATTCCGGGCGAGAACGACGCATGAGATCAACAACCGGACGCTTGACCTCGGCTGGCCGATCGAGTGCCGCAATGAACGCCTTCCACGCGTGCCGGTCGAGAACGAACTGAGTTCGGTCAGCGAGAATGGTCTCGGCTCGTTCACGGCCGCTCTCCACGAGGAACTCCGAGACGGACTCACCGACCTCGGCGGCCGCCTGACGAAAGAGAACGTCGTCCGCCGGTGAGACGCGAAGATTGCGTCGGGCTGTTTTCGTAGCGATCGTCATGATCCTGCTGCTCCAGTCTACCCGAGCCGTACCCACATTGTGTGTACAACATGGGCTACCGCGCCGAGGCTTTCGTCCCAAGGACGGTGTCAGGCCTGGTATGCCCGCTCGAGGTAGATGACGCGATCGTCGAGTTGGTGCTCGTCGAGGGTCTGGATTGCGGCGATGAGTGGGTTGCGTCCTGCCGGCCGGCGGGAGAAGCGGGAGGAGAGCAATAGCGCCATCGAGAGCTGCCTCACTGAGCTCGAGGCACCACTCGAGGAACCCGCCTCCGAGTTCCCCGATCAGGGCTGAGGTGAGCGCGAAGCCTCTGCCTCGCGTGCCAGCGCCTCGACGTCACCAGCCATCCGCCCAGCGACCGGAGCCTTGCGGTTATCGAGGTTGGGAGCCAGCTCCCGTAGTCACGCGGCGACGCTCCGGTTGGCGTCCGTCGATGTCTCCCTCAAGCGGCGACGACTGCCGCCCCTCGACGACGTCCTTTCGGGAACCGTCGAGTGACCGCGAGCGCCCGGCCTGACGGGCTGAGCGTGTGGTGGCCCGCGGCGCGGGCAGCCCGACTAGGCCTGCTTGGCGGGCTGGGCCTCGACGGCCGCGGGCGCCTCGACGGCGTGCTCGTCGTGGTGACCCTCCAGCGAGCCCTTGAAGTCGCGGAAGCCGGCACCGAGGCCCTTGCCCAGCTCGGGCAGGCGCTTGGGGCCAAAGACCACGAGGGCGATGACGACGAGGATGATCATGTGGGTGGGGGTGAGCAGTCCGGTCATGGGGCTGGTCTCGCTTTCCAAAGGGGGGGCGCCGCGGACGGCGGGCGCGCGGGCGGTCTAGAGAGGTGTTCGCAGCCGGGGGCCGCTTGGTTCACCCGGATGGAACGTGGCAGACGGCCTCGACGTTGTGGCCGTCGGGATCCAGGACGAATTCAGTTTTGCTCGACGAGTTTCGCATCGGTCCCCTAGCCTAGTGGCCATTGCATAGACCCCTCAGCAGGCACAGACTGCCCAGAGGGTCGGACAGACCCAACGCGAGGGGTTCGTCCGAGCTCAGAACGGCAACTTGTCAGCGACCTCGGCGAGCGGCGGCGCTGAGCGGTCACGCTCAGAGACCGTCAACTCGAGCCCGCCGGGCCACTCGATACTGAGATCGGGATCGTCGTAGGCCAGCCCCCGCTCGGTGGCGCCGTCGTAGTAGCTCGAGCACTTGTAGGTCACGTCGGCCCACTCCGAGACCACGCAGAAGCCATGGGCGAATCCCACCGGGACGAACAGCTGGCGCATCGCGATGTCGTCGAGGTGGTGGGACTCCCAGCGCCCGAAGGTGGGCGACGCCGGCCGGAGATCGACGACGACGTCGAGGATCTGACCGCGGGCGCAGCGCACGAGCTTGGCCTGCCCGGGCGCCAGTTGGAAGTGCATCCCGCGCAGCGTGCCACGACGCGAGCGCGAGTGGTTGTCCTGGACGAAGTCGACGTCGACTTCGTGCTCGGACCACGTGTCCGCGCGGAAGGTCTCGGCGAAGAAGCCTCGGTGATCGGCGTGGACCCGGGGCTCCAGGAGGACCAGTCCGGAGAGCTCGGTGGCCAGGCGCTGCACGGCGGGTCATCCAATCAGAGAAGGAGGCCACGGCCGGGGCGTCGAAGAAACCGCTCGCACATGAAGCGATCCACGCTCACAGCCCCCGCGCCGCCCGCCGCTCCCCCCGCCCCCCAGGATCTGTCCGCCTACATTCGCGCCCGCTTCGAGGACTTCTCGCGCTCGCAGAAGGACGTGGCCCAGTACATCGTCGACCACCTCGACGAGGCAGCCTTTCAGACCGCCGAGGAGCTGGCTCGCCGGGCCAATACCTCCAGCTCGACGGTTGTCCGCTTCTCCCAGGGCCTGGGCTTCGAGGGCTTTCCCGAGCTCCAGCAGGCCGCCCGGGACGAGTACCGGCGCCGCGCGCCCGGCGCGGGCATCGTCTCGCCCGCGCCACTGTTCTCCCTGGACCAGAGCCCGTTCGAGGCGGTGCTGGCCGCCGATCACGTCAACGTCGAGGAGACGGCGCGCAAGCTCTCGCGCTCGGAGGTCGAGAACGCCGTCAACGCCCTGGCCACCGCGAGCAAGGTGCTGATCGCCGGCACCGACCAGATGGCCTTCTTCGCCTCCTACCTCAAGTACCTCCTCGTCCTGCTCGACGTCCGCGCCGAGCTCGTGGGCAACCCCTCACAGGAGGCGCTCGGGCGCCTGAGCCGCATCGACTCCGAGACCCTTGTGGTTGGGCTGTCAGCCGGCCGGCCGCACCCGCTGATCGTGCGGACGATGAAGCTCGCCCGCCACCGCGACGCGCAGCGGATCGCCATTACCGACGCCACGCTCTCGGAGGTCGCGCGCTTCGCGCAGATCCGCCTGTACTACTCGTCCAACTCGCCGGCTTACGTGCGCTCCCACGCCGCGCTGCTGAGTTTGATCCAGGCGCTTGCGTATGGCCTCTACGCGCGCGACGCCGAGGCTTACGACGACCGCATCAGGGCCTTCCGGCTGAAGTAGGCTCCGGCTCGGGCGGGCCCGGCGAGAAGCGAGCTCGGACTACACTGGATACGTGCGCGACGAGGGCACCTTCCGGGTCAAGACGGGCTTGGCCGAGAACCTCAAGGGCGGCGTCATCATGGACGTCGTCGACGCCGACCAGGCGCGCATCGCCGAGGCCGCTGGCGCCTGCGCCGTCATGGCCTTGGAGCGGGTTCCGGCCGACATCCGCCGCGACGGCGGGGTGGCGCGGATGTCGGACCCGCTGATGATCCGCGCCACCCAGGAGGCGGTGAGCATCCCGGTCATGGCCAAGGCCCGCATCGGTCACATTGTCGAGGCCCAGGTGCTCCAGGCCCTGGAGGTCGACTACATTGACGAGTCCGAGGTCCTGACGCCGGCCGACGAGGCCAACCACATCGACAAGTGGCCGTTCACCGTGCCCTTCGTCTGTGGCGCGACCAACCTGGGGGAGGCGCTGCGCCGCATCGGCGAGGGCGCGGCGATGATCCGCTCCAAGGGCGAGGCGGGCACCGGCGACATCGTCGAGGCGGTGCGGCACATGCGGGCAATTGGGTTGGAGATGCGTCGCCTGACCGGGCTCGACCAAGCCGAGCTGGCCACCGCGGCCAAGGAGCTGGGCGCACCGGTCGAGCTCGTGCGCGCGGTCGCCCGAGATGGCGGGCTGCCCGTGGTGCTCTTTTGCGCCGGGGGAATCGCCACTCCGGCTGACGCCGCGCTGATGATGCAGCTCGGGGCCGAGGGCGTCTTCGTCGGGTCGGGGATCTTCAAGTCCGAGGATCCCGCCACCCGGGGCCGGGCGATCGTCGAGGCCACCACGCACTTCCGCGACCCTGAGCGGGTCGCCCGGGCCAGCGAGGGCCTCGGCGGGGCCATGAGCTCGCTGGAGGCGCGGCGGCTCGAGCCCGAGCAGCTGCTCGCGAGCCGCGGCTGGTAGCACCCCTGCTGCGGTGGACAGCGAGCAGCGCCGCGGGGAGCCGGGCGACGGTGTCGTGGTCGGCGTGCTCGCCGTCCAGGGCGACTTCGAGGCTCACATCAAGATACTCCGCGCCCTGGGCGCCGCTCCCCGGGAGGTGCGGACGGTGCAGGAGCTCGGTGGGCTCGACGCCCTGATCCTCCCCGGCGGGGAGTCGACGGCGATCACGCTCGGGCTCGAGCGCGACGGAATGGCCGAGCCGCTGCGCAGCCGGGTGCGGGAGGGGCTACCCGTGCTGGGAACTTGCGCCGGAATGATCCTGATGGACCGTGCGCATCTGGGCCTGATGGACATCGACACCCGTCGCAACGCCTTCGGGCGCCAGCTGCGCTCCTTCGAGAGCGACGTGGGGATCGCTGAGCTCGGGGAGGCGCGCGTGCGCGGGGTCTTCATCCGGGCGCCGTGGGTGGAGCGCTGTGGGCCGGGGGTTGAGGTGCTCGCCGAGCTGGATGGCCATCCGGTGGCGGTCCGGGAGGGGAGACGGATCGCCGTGGCGTTTCATCCCGAGCTGGCGGGGGAGACGCGTGTGCATGGGCTGCTGGTGGGGATGGCGGCCGCCGCGTGCTGACTCGGGTCAATGGCGCCAGGGCCTGGGCCCAGGGCTGCAGCGATGCGCGCCCAAACAGCTAGCCTGCCACCGATGCAAGGTGTGGCTGTCGCCCGTCCCGCCCCGGTGACCGACCCCCGACGCGACGCCTCCCTGGTCAGCGTGGTCGTCCCGGTCTTCGAGGAGGAGGCGGTGATCGAGCAGCTCTGCGCGCGTACGGCAGCCGCGCTGGCGGGCGTGGCCTGGGAGCTGATCCTCGTCGACGACGGCTCGCGTGACCGGACTCCGGAGCTCCTCCAGCGCCTGGCTCGGGACGAGTCCCGCATCGGGGTGGTCACCCTGTCGCGGAACTTCGGCCATCAGATGGCGCTCACCGCCGGGCTCGACCACGCCGCCGGTGACGTAGTGGTGACCATGGACGCCGACCTTCAGGACCCGCCCGAGGTCATTCCCGCTCTGCTGGATCGCTGGCGCGCCGGCGCCGACGTGGTCTACGCGGTGCGCGAGCAGCGGGCGGGGGAGACACGCATGAAGCTGCTCACGGCAGGGTGGTTCTACCGCCTGTTTCGCCGCGTCACCCGGATCGAGCTCGCCGCCGAGGCGGCCGACTTCCGGCTCCTTGACCGCCGGGCTCTGGATGCGCTGGGCTCGATGCGCGAGCGCAACCGCTTCCTGCGCGGGATGTCGGTGTGGGTCGGGTTCACGCAGGCCACTGTGCCCTACCGGCGCGAACCGCGCCTGGCCGGGACGAGCAAGTACACGACGCGGCGGATGGTGCGCTTTGCGTTCGACGCGCTCTTCTCGTTCTCCAACCTGCCCCTCCAGCTCGCCACGGTGCTGGGCTTTGTCTGCGCGGGGCTGGCCATCCTTGGCCTTCCGCTGGCCGGGGTGGCCCGGTCGGCCGGGATCCTCGCGCACGGCATGGGCACCGTGCTGTTCGTCGTGCTGCTGCTCGGAGGCATTCAGCTCATCACGGTGGGGATCATCGGCGAGTACGTCGGCCGGATCTATGACGAGGTCAAGGGTCGGCCCCTCTACGTGGTGGCCCGGCGGTCGAACGTGACCGAGCCCTCTCGACGGGCGATGACGTCGGCCGAGGAACGCAGCACCGAGGAGGACCGGGTCTCGGTCTGATTGTCCGGCGCGCGCCGGGTGTGCTCGCCAGTCGCGTTTTCATGCGCATCGCCATCGCCGCCGACGAGCTGACCGGGGTGGCTGGCGCCCTCGAGGCCCAGCTGCGCTGCCGGGGCCACGAGCCGGTGCCCCACGGGGCGCTGGCCCCCGCCGAGCGGGCCGACTGGGCGTGGGCCAGCGAGGCCGCCGCGCGGGACGTGGCGGGGGGCCGGGCCGAGCAGGCCATCGTCTGCTGCTGGACCGGCACCGGGGCCAGCATCGCGGCCAACAAGGTGCCCGGCGTGCGGGCGGCGCTGTGCACCGATGCGGCCACCGCGGCCGGCGCGCGGCGCTGGAACGACGCCAACGCCCTCGCCCTGTCGCTGCGCAGCACCTCCGAGGCCGTGTTGGGCGAGATCCTGGACGCCTGGTTCGCCGGCGAGCCCAGCGGCGAGCCCGACGACCGGGTCAACGTCGAGCACCTGGAGGACATCGCCTCCGCCTCGGCGACCCACCCTTCTTCCCCTCAAATCCGGCCGAGACCCCCGGGCCGGTAGGGCAGACCTCTCGGGCGCCGCGCCTACGGCGTCCTGACCCCCACGGCCACCACGTCCAGGCAGGCGTCCAGCCCGTCGTCGCCCAGCTCGAAGTCCGCCGCGGTGATCTCCCGGGCGCGCGGATCGGGTTGCGTCCGCGCCCCGGCCAGCAGGCGGTCGTAGAGGCGCTGGCGCGCCCGTCGGGGGACCAGCCGCCTCAGCCGCAGCGGATCGCGGGCCAGCAGGCGGTCCAGCCGCCGGTGCTCGGCCGCCACCAGCTCCAGGTAGCGCGCCGAGCCGAACAGGCCGTGCATCTGGACCTCGCGGAAGTGGGGCGCGCAGCGCGCGCCCAGCTCGGCGGGGGCGTACTCGACGTAGTGGTAGGGGTCGATGATCTCTTCGGGCCGGGCGAAGGTCAGGCGGTTGGGCGTGATGAGCACAGCCGTCCCGCCCGGCTCGAGCACGCGGGCGATCTCGGCCAGCGCGCGCTCGGGGTCGGGGACGTGCTCGATGGCCTGGATGCAGGCCACCGAGGCAAAGGTCGCGTCGGGGAAGGGCAGCGCCCGCATGTCGGCGACATGGGTCTCGCGCTCCTGCCCGGCCAGGGCCTGCGCCGAGGCATCGACGCCCACCGTCTCGCGGGGCTCGAGCAGGTCGTAGGAGTGCCCGACCCCGCAGCCCACGTCGAGCACGCGGCCCTCGCCGGGGAGCAGGGAGGCGGCGGCGGCATAGGCCGCGACGTGGCGCTGCCATGTTGGGTTGAAGCCGCCCTCGGCGGTGAAGACCCGCTCTCCGGTTATGGTGAAGCCATGGCTCGGTGCATCGCCGCGATGCTACTGCGCGTCGGCCTCGCCGACACCGGGCGCGGCGCCTGGCTGCGGGACAACGTCGGCGCGCTCTCCCGACGGCTTCCAGGCCGCCTGCGCCGCGATCCGCCGCCGCCGGCTCCGGCCAGTCCCGAGCTGGCGCTGAGCCCCGCTGACCGCCGCATCATCGACCGCGCCCTCGGGGACACGATGACCGACCAGGTCCGTCTGCTGGCCCTGATCGATGCCGTCCGCCACTGCGTCCGCCGCGGGATTCCCGGCGCCCTGGCCGAGTGCGGTGTCTGGCGCGGGGGCTCGGTGGTGGCCATGGCGCTGACCCTGGCCGAGCTCGGCGCCAGCGACCGTGACCTCTACCTGTACGACACCTTCGAGGGCATGACCGCCCCCACCGAGCACGACACCTCGGCCCTGGAGGCGCCGGCGCTGGAGAGGTGGGAGCGCGCAGCGCGCGAGCAGACCAGGGCGTGGAACGAGCTCTTTGACCCGGCGGTCTACGGCGAGGGTCAGGTCCGCGACGCCGTCCTGGCCACCGGCTACCCCCCCGACCGCGTCCACCTCGTCCGCGGCGCGGTCGAGGAGACCCTCCCGGCCGCCGCGCCCGGGCAACTCGCCCTCCTGCGCCTGGATACCGACTGGTATGAGTCGACGCGCCACGAGCTGGAGCAGCTCTATCCCCGCCTCGCCCCCGGCGGCGTGCTGATCATCGACGACTACGGCCACTGGGAGGGCTGCCGGCGGGCGGTGGACGAGTACTTCGCCTCGCAGGCGGACCCGATCCTGCTCCACCGCGTTGACTACACCTGCCGGATCGCCGTCAAGAGCTGATCCGCTCGCCGGCGGGCTTCACGGCTGGAGCTTGCGCGAGCTCAGCGCGCCGCCGCGGTGCAGGACCAGCCGCGCGCACGCCCACAGCGTCTTGACCGCGTAGACCGTCGCCGGGCGCAGGCTGATCGACGAGGCGTCGTCGAAGTAGCGCGACCGTGCCGGCACCTCGGCGATGCGAAAGCCGAAGTGGGCGGCCTGGACGAGCATCTCGGAGTCAAAGGAGAAGTCCAGGGCATTGCGCAGGAAGGGCACCGTCAGCAGCAGCTCGCGCGAGTAGGCCCGGTAGCCGGTGTGCAGCTCGGAGAGCTCGGTGCCCAGGATGCGGTTCTCGATCCGCGTCAGGCCGCGGTTGGCGACGATCTTGTGCAACGGCATCCCCCCGGCCCGGGCGGCGCCGGGCTCCAGCAGCCGCGAGCCCAGGACCATGTCGGCCTCCCCGGCGAGGATGGGGGAGAGGAGCTTGGGGATCAGCGTGGGCTCGTACTGGCCGTCGGGGTGGAGCATGACCACGATGTCGGCGTCGCGCTGGAGGGCCTCCAGGTAGCAGGTCTTCTGGTTGCCCCCGTAGCCCACGTTGTGCGGATGCCAGATCACGTGGACGGGCATGCCGCGGGCGAGGGCCACCGTGTCATCCGAGGAGTTGTCGTCGACGAGAACGATCTCGTCCACCCAGTCACGCGGGATTGCCTCCACGGTGCGGGCCAGCGTCCGCGCGGCGTTGCGCGCGGGCATGACCACCACCACCTTGGCCTGGCGCCGGGGGGCCGGAAGCGTCGAGGCGGCGGCCGCCTCGCTCACCGCCGGGCCTCCACGTACACCGTGCCCGAGCGTCCCAGGGCCACCTCGGCGCCGGCCAGCGCCAGGGCGACGGGAGCCAGCACGGCCCCGGCCACCAGGGTGCCCGTGCGGCGGTCGCGCGTCATCGGGGCCTGACGGGCGTCCTGGGAGCGGATGGCGTCGTAGAGGTCGGGGTGGCCGGGGAGCAGGCCGACGAGGCCGTGGAGCCAGCCAAAGGCGACCTGGCCGCCGCGCCAGCCCGACACGCGCTCTGGCCTCAGGCCCCGCTGGCGCAGCGCGGACAGCAGCGCATCGGCCGGCAGGTGGACGAGGTGACGCGGGAGATCGAGGGCGAGCCAGCGCGGGCCGAAGGCCCGCGCCTGCAGGCTCGCGGCGTTGGGAACGGCGACTACGAGCAGACCGCCGGAGGGCAGCGCCTGGGCGGCGGCGTCGAGCGTCGCGCCCGGGTCGGGCAGGTGCTCCAGGGCGTGCCAGAGGACGATCGCCGCCCACGGCCCGGGCATCTCGGCCAGGGTGCGTGGGTGCACGTCGGGATCGTCGCCCGCCTCGCGCTCGAGGCCGATCGCCCGGCGCCCGCGGGCGCGCAGCGCGCGCAGCAGCGTCCCGTCGCCCGAGCCGACGTCGAGGATCGCCCCGGGTGGGGCGGCGGCGTCGATGCGCCGGGCCAAGGTGCCCCGCGACCGGGCGAGCAGCGCGTCGCCGAGCGCTCCGAAGCGACCCTGCGCCGGCCGGTACCAGGGTCCGTAGGCGGCGCTGAGGTCGGCGTTCGAGGGCCAGGGGTCGGTGACCTGCGTTCCACAGGACGCACAGCAGCGCCGACCGGGGAGGCGGAGAGCCGCCGGGCCAAGCCGGGCGCCACAGAGCGGGCAGCTCGATGGCGCTCCGGCGCCGGGCACGGCCTCAGCCCTGGCCGTCGGGTCGGGGATGATCACCGCGGTGATCCAGTCGGCGTGATAGCTGCCCGCGTGCTGGGCGGCCTCGACGTCGGCACGGCCGGCCAACTCTCGGGTCACGTCGTGGTCGGCGCGCGGGCTCCAGAGGCGCAGGTGCCCGTCGCGGATCTCGAAGTTCCACTGGTGCAGCTCCTCGTAGGTCATCGTCTCGCCCTCGTTGCGGTAGTGCCTGATGGCGACGAACCCGCCCGGCGCGAGCAGCCGCACCATGTTCTCGACGATGCGCATCGGATGCTCGCTGTGATCCAGCGCGTTGCGCGCGTAGACGACGTCGAAGCTCCCGGGCTCGAAGTGCTCCAGCAGCTCCTCCCCGCGGCAGGCGCGGGTACGTACCGGCGGCACGATTCCCGCCTCGCCCAGGAGCCGGTCGTAGCGGTCGGCCAGGGGGTCGACGGCGGTGATGACCAGCCCGCGGCTCGGATGGGTCTTGCCCAGGGAGGTCATCGGGCCCGCGCCGACGTCGAGGATCCGGACGGGGTCGCCGGGCAGCGATCCGGGCAGCGATCCGAGGCGGTCGGCGACGAGAGGGTCGTCCAGGACCGAGGCGGGATCCAGGCGCGTGCGGAGCTCGTCGGGGAACTGGCCTCCGCCCGTGCGGAGGTAGTCAGCCCAGAAGTCGATCTCGGTGGGCAGCTCCCGGCGCCAGACCCGCGCATGCGAGAGCCGGGCCCGGTAGCGCCGGCGCAGTCCGGCGCGCAGCGTCGCCAGCGTCCCCCCAGGTTGGGCGCCCGAGCGACGAGCGCTCAAGACGACGGGTTGATGCTGATCACGGTCTGCACGCGCAGCTTCGAGCAGGTGTCCGGTCCGGGGACGGCGGGGCTCATCCGGTACAGGGCCCACTCGCCGTTGGTCTGCACGGGCGGGCCCACCGCGTCGAAGGGAGCCTGGGGGAGGGGAACCTGGGCGAAGTGGGGGCGCGCCCAGACGAGCAGGTAGTTGGCCTTGCGTGAGACCGGCACGTGCGGGTAGCTGGTGTTGGCCAGCGGCTCCTGGGAGCAGAGCGGGTGGGGCGCGAGCATGTAGGCGGCCCAGAGCTGGACGCCCCCGGGTTCGACGTCGAGGCGGATGGAGGCGCCGGGGGGGACGGCCCGGGAGAAGTCGCGCAGGGCCAGGAGGTTGAGCGGGAGCTGATCGAAGGTCTTGCCGATCTCCCCGAGCGCCACCCCCGGAGCCACGAGCACCCAGAATCCGAGCACGACGGCCCCGGCGCGCCGCAGGCGGGCCAGACCGGCCGCCGCGCAGCAGAGCAGCAGGGGCGCGCAAAAGGCCAGCACCTTGAAGTGGAAGTAATAGCCGTAGGCGCGCAGCCGGAACACCACGGCGGCGAGCAGGGCGAAGACCAGCACGGCGCCCAGCCCCCAGGCGATGGCGCGGGGAGCCCGGAGCAGAGCGACGATCGCCGCCCCGGCCATGCCGGCGGCCAGCAGCGGCCAGATCGGTCCGCCGTCGAGGGTGAGGAACTGGGGCTCGGGGAAGTACCCGGCCAGATCGCCGGCCCAGGGCACCAGGCTGCCGCCGAGCACCGGGCGGATGCCGCTGCCGATCTTCTCGGCCACCCCCAAGACGGGTATGACCAGGATCAGCCCGGTGGGGACCATCCAGGCCAGCGAGCGCCGGCCGCGGTACAGGCGCCGCAACCGGCCCGAGCGCCAGGAGGGCACGGGCTCCCCGCCGGCCGCACGCTCGCGGCGCATGCGCCAGCGCACCCCGGCCAGGAAGATGAGCGGGATGGGCAGCGCCAGGGGATAGGCAAAGGCCAGGGTGGCAAAGAACAGTGCGGCCAGGGCCAGCCCCCGGCGGCTCGGGGCCCGCAGCACCGCGGCGCCGATGAGCATCGCCCAGGGCATCAGGGCAAATCCCCAGGTCTGGTTGAAGTAGGGGTGCATCACCGTGTGCAGGACCATCCGGTCCAGCCCGACGAGGGCCATCGCCGCCAGGGCGGCCGCGGGCGGCGCCCGCAGGGCCACCGTGCTCAGGGCAAAGATGCCGAGCACGGCCATGCCCAGCAGGAAGGCGGCCAGCGCGGCGATGGCGAAGTAGGTGGGCAGCCGGGCCAGGGTCGCGACGGCGGCCAGGCCGTAGTAGATCGGCGGCTTGGAGCGCCACACCAGCGGGACCTTGTTGATCGGCTGGTTGGGGTCGGTGCTCGTGGGGCTGTCGTGCTCGAGGAACTGGGCGGTGCCCACCGCCAGGTGGGAGTCGGATCCGTCGCCCAGGATGGTCGGACGCCCGGCGCGAAACATCGGCAGCAGGGCCATGGCCACGATCAGGGAGGCCACGAACAGCGGCCACAGGATGCGGGTGAGCCAGGGACCGCCCCTCGGGCGCCGCTGGGCGTCGACTGCGTCGGCGCCCCGGCCGCGAACCAGCACGACGGCGGTGGCGATCGCGCCGGCCGCCAGCATGACCGCCAGCGACACCCGGAAGGGCACGGTGGCGTAACCGAGCGCGGTCAGCCCGCAGGCGGACACGCAGGCGCCCGTGGGCAGCACCCAGAGCGTCGAGTGGGCGCGCAGCGCGGCGGGCAGGGCCGTGCGTACCACCGGGAAGCCGCACAGACCGAAGAGCAGCGTGGCGGCGGCGACCACGCGCAGGACCGGCCCGACGGCGCTGATCCCGACCACGCCGGCGGCGTGGGCGTTCTCCAGCGCGACGAGCGCGACCAGCAGGGCGAGCAGGACATGGCGCAGCCAGCGCGGCACTCGCGGCCGGCGGGAGGCGGGGCGGCCCTCGCCGGCCGGGCCCACCCCGTCGCGCTGCGCGGCGGGGGCGACAGCCGGCTCAGGCGCAGTCGTTGCGCCGGCGCCCGCGGTCCGCCCCGCCGCGGCCTCGGCCGGTGCTGCGGGGCTGCGGCGCACCGGGCCAGTATGCCGCACCGACCAGCGCCGTCAGGCGGTCGGGTGCATGCGTGTCACCCCGTCCTCGCCCTCCTCCTCGACCACCTCACCGCGCGCCACCAGCAGGTCGACGTGGCCGAGCACCTCCGACAGGGTCAGGTAGGCCTGGGTGAGCGCTACGTCGCCCCACAGAGCCTGGGCGAGCTCGTAGGCGCTGCGCGGCCGCTCGGCGATCAGCTCCCCGAGCTGGCGGGCGCGCCGCTCGTGCAGGCGCACACCCTCGTCGATCAACGCCACGTGGTCGGTGATCGGCTCTCCGTGTCCGCCCAGGACCAGCTCGAGGTTCATCGCACGGGTCGCGCGCATGGAGGCCAGGTAGGTGATCAGCGCCGGGGGACGGGGGACCCGCGCCGCCTCATCCGGATCCGTCGGGGCGTCGAGGGGCAGCGAGATGAGCGGGTTCGAGGAGATGTGGGCGAGCAGGTGGTCGCCACCGATCATCAGGCGGCGGCCCTCGTCGACGAAGACGGTGTCGGAGGGGGAGTGCCCGGGGCGGTGCAGCACGCGCAGCGTTCGCCCGGCCAGCACCAGCTCCCCGCCGGGCGCCAGCGGTCGGGTGACCGTGGCCTGGGCCCCCCAGCCCCGGTAGGCGGTCGAGACCGCTCGCAGGGCCTGGGTCACGTCGGCGGGAACGCCGTGGCGCAGCATCACCGTCACGGCGAAGGCGTCGTCGGCGCCCATGCGCTCCGGATAGCTCGCCGCCCAGGGAGCCAGCGCGTCCAGGGCGGCCACCTCGGACCCCGAGCGCCGGGCCACGATGTCGACCAGGCCCAGGTGATCGATGTGCTGGTGGGTGAGCACGACCAGGCCGAGATCCTCGATCCGGTGCCCGTGCTCGGCCAGCGCCCGCTCCAGGGCGTCCAGCGCCTTACCCGAGTTGGGCCCCGCGTCGACCAGGGTCAGCGGGTCGTCCTCGATGAGATAGAGGTTGACCCGGCCGACGGCGAAGGGCGTGGGGATCGACAGGCGGTGGATGCCGGCGGCGGCAGCGCTGGCCAGGGCGTCGGGCGCCGCCGGCCCCTCGCTCGCCGGCTCGCTGGCGCTCACGCGCGGATGAGCGCGAGCAGCTCGTCGCGGCGGCGCTCCATGTCCTGGTGAGAGACCAGCGACTCCAGGCAGAGGCGCAGCAGCGGCTCGGTGTTGGACGGGCGCACGTTGAAGTGCCAGTCGTCGTAGTCGACCGAGATCCCGTCGAGGCGGTCCTGGCGCCCGTCGGCGTAGCGGGCGGCGATCTCCTCCATCTTGGCCGCCTGGTCGCCGACCTCGGAGTTGATCTCCCCCGAGATGAAGTAGCGCTCGTGATAGGGGCGCAGCAGCTCGGACAGGCTGGCCTCGCGCTTGCTCAGCAGCTCGAGGATCAGCAGCGCGGGGATGGTCCCCGAGTCGGCGCAGTAGAAGTCGCGGAAGTAGTAGTGGCCGGAGACCTCCCCGCCGAACGCCGCGCCCTCGTCGCGCATGCGGGTCTTGAAGAAGGCGTGGCCGACCCGATTCATCTCCGCTGTCCCGCCCGCCCGGGTGACCGTGTCGGCCGCCGCCCGGCTGGCCCGCACGTCGTAGAGGATGGTGGCGCCCGGCTCGCGCTCGAGCACCGACTCGGCCAGCAGCGCGGTGAGAAAGTCGCCGTCGACGAACCCGCCCTGGTCGTCGATGAAGAAGCAGCGGTCGCCGTCGCCGTCCCAGGCGATCCCCAGGTCGGCTCCCTCGGCCCGGACCCGATCGATGATGAGCTGCCGGTTCTCGGGGAGCAGCGGGTTGGGCTCGTGGTCGGGGAAGTTGCCGTCGGGCGTCCAGTAGGTGGTCACGAGATCGAGCCCCAGGGAGTCCAGCAGAGGGCCCACCATGGGGCCGGCCATCCCGTTGCCCCCGTCGACGACCACGCGCCGGCGGGTCACGGCCGAGGGGTCGATGAAGCCCAGCGCCGCCCCCTGGAACTCCTCGTAGATGTCCAGCTCCTCGCAGCTCCCGCCGCCCGGCGCGGATCCCAGCCCGGCCTCGATGTGGCGGCGCAGATCACCGATCCCGGCGTCGCCGGAGAGGGCGATGGCCCCCTCCTTGACCAGCTTGGCTCCGGTGTAGGCCTTGGGATTGTGCGAGGCGGTGCACATCAGGCCGCCGTCGAGCTCCCGCGAGCCGACCAGGAAGTAGAGCATCTCGCTCCCGACCTCACCGGCGTCGAGGACGTGGGCCCCTTCGGCCATCAGCCCCTCGCGGTAGCGCTGGGCCAGCTCCGGGGCGGTGAGGCGCATGTCTCGGCCGAGACCGACGTTCAGCTCGCCCGTCGGCTTGCCCGCCAGCTCCGACAGGACCCGGGCGAAGGCCCGGCCCAGCGACTCGGCGACGTCGCCGTCGATCTGCTCACCGTAGAGCCCCCGCACGTCATAGGCCTTGAAGATCTCGGCCGGGGCCCGCGTCAGCATAGCCGGCATCCTATGGCCTGGCTCCGACCAATGGCCGCCGCGGGCTTCTTATAGTGCGCCGCCATGGACGTCACCGCCGATCGGGACGCCGCCAGCACCGGAGCCGCGGCCGCCGTGGCGCGCAACCCGATGTGGTACCACTCGATCGAGGTGGCACCCGGGCTGGTGACCCCCGGGATGTTCGACCTACGGCCGATCGTTCAGCGCCTGCCCTGGCCCGACGTCCGCGGCAAGCGTTGCCTCGACGTGGGCACCTACGACGGCTTCTTGGCCTTCGAACTTGAGCGCCGCGGGGCGGCCGAGGTCCTGGCCACCGACATCGCCGACCACGAGCAGTGGGACTGGCCCCTGCACCTGCGAGCTCGCGGCCCCGAGTACTTCCGTCACGTGGCCGGAGAGAAGAAGGGGATCGGCTTCGAGATCGCGCGGGAGCTCCGGGGCTCCTCGGCCACCCTCGAGCAGATCAACGTCTATGACCTGGACCCGGCGCGGATCGGGACATTCGATGTCGTGGTGTGCGGCAGCCTGCTGCTGCACCTCCGTGACCCCCTACGGGCGCTGGCCGCCGTGCGCTCGGTGTGCAGCGGCTGGTTTCTGTCCACCGACCAGGTCGATCTCTGGCCCTCGCTGCGCCACCGGGAGCGAGCGCTGCTCAGGCTCGACGGGACAAGTGACGCCGCCCAGTGGTGGTTGCCCAACGCCGCTGGGCACCGCCAGCTGCTGCGCGCGTCGGGGTTCGAGGTCGCCCGCGACTCCGGTCTGTACTGCATCCCCTTCGGCCCGGCTCACCCACCGCGGGGTCGCGGCCCCCGCGGCCTGGCCACCCGGCTGGTCAGGCGGCTGGTCGGGGGGAGCGACGGCGTGCCCCACCACGCCGTGCTGGGCCGCCCCGGGGGGATCGCGGCGGCTGGCTAGCCATGCGGCTGTGAGCTGGCGGGCGGCTGGTCGGCCGCTCGTCGCTGGCGACCCGGCGGCGACGGAGGCTTGCGGTGTCCGGGGGGCTGCGCGAGGCTTGCGGTCGCTCACTGGGCCACCCGCGCCTCGAGCGCGACGTACAACGTCCGCATCTCCTTGACCGCTTGGATGCGGAAGAAATGGCGGCGGTGTACAGCCTCGAATCCGGCGATCGTCAGGTAGTGGTGCAGGCAGGCGAGGTTGCCGAGCCACCAGTCCCAACGCGTCGTGTGCGCCCGCAGCCGTGCGTAGGGCGTACGCGGGCGCAACATCGTCGCCAGCAGATCGAACGGCTCGACGACAAGCAGGCGCCCGCCGGGGCGAAGCACCGCACGCGTTGCCTCGAGGCCGCCGACGGGGTCGCGGAGGTGCAGCAGCAGAGCGCCGATCACGGCAAAGTCGACAGCGCCACCGAGCGACTCGCGATCGAGCGCGTAGATCGAGGAGTCGAGGTGGCGGACGCTTGAATCGCGGAGTGCGTGGGCGATGCGGAAGCGATCGCCCGGCGCGATGTCCGAGAAGCTCTCGCGCAGCTCGACCCGCGTCTTCGGCGGCCACGATCCGATGTCCCACGTCTCGAGATCGGCGGCCAGCACCTCGCTGGCGCCGCGCGTCTCGAGCTCGAAGGCCCAGAACCCATCGTAGGTGCCGATGTCGAGCGCCCGCAGGCCGTCGAGGCGAGCCGGCAGCACGCGGGCAGCGACCGGGCGCAGGTCCACGTGACCGGGCGTCGTGTACTCCGGCGTAAGCTCGATCGTGTGGTACCAGATCGGCTGCTCGCGGGCCTCGGCGAGGAGCGTCAGCGGATCTCGCTCCGTCCGCGGCATCGCGGCGTGATCAAAGCACGCTCCGCCTCGCCCGCCGCGTGGCCGGCGCCGCGGCGATCGGCTGGCTCTATCGTGGCGCCGTGATCATCGCGGTCCCCGAGCTCCGGGCGCGCTGCGCGGCGCGGTCGCCCGGTGCTCCTGCCCCCCGGGGCGCCCGCGCACCGTCGCCGGCGCGATGAGCGCACTCGACGCCGCCCCCGCGGACGGCCTGCGGCGCGCGGCGGCACGCGGCACCGTCGTCAATACCGCGTTCTTGATCGGGTTGAGCACGCTCGGCCTGCTCAGGGGCTTCATCGTCGCGATATTCCTCAGCCGTCACGACTACGGTCTCTGGGCGCTGCTGGTGGCGTCGCTCGGGTCGCTCGGGCTGCTGAAGCAGTTCGGGATCCTCGACCGTTACGTGCAGCAGTCCGAGCCTGACCAGGAGCTCGCCTTCCAGCACGCCTTCACGCTCGAGGTCATCTTCAGCGCGGGCTTCGCCGTGCTCGCTGTGGCGGCCGTCCCGCTGCTCGCGTTCGCCTACGACCGCCCCGAGCTGCTCGCACCCGGATTCGCCTTGCTGCTCGCCCTGCCGGCCATCGCCCTGCAATCGCCGCTGTGGATCTTCTACCGGCGCATGGAGTTCGTCCGCCAGCGCACGCTTGGTGCGATCGACCCAATCGTCGGCTTCGTCGTGACCGTCGCGCTGGCGGCGGCGGGCGCCGGCTACTGGAGCCTGATCGGCGGCGCGCTGGCCGGTAACTACGCGGCAGCCATCGTGGTGCTGCGCGCATCGCCGTACCGCCTCGCGCTGCGCTTCAGCCGCAGCGCCGCGCGTCAGTACCTGAGCTTCTCGTGGCCCCTGGCCGTCTCCGCCGTCGGCACCCTGCTCGTGACCCAAGGCGCGGTCATCGTCGGCACGGCGACCCTCGGCCTCGCCGGTGTCGGCGCGATCGCGCTTGCGAGTTCGATCGTCGCCTATACGACACAGGTCGACCAGATCGTCAGCACCACGCTGTATCCGGCGATCTGCGCCGTCCGCGACCGCAGCGGGCTGCTGTTCGAATCGTTCACCAAGTCAAATCGCCTGGGGCTCATATGGGGTGTACCGCTGGGCGTCGGGATCACGCTCTTTGCCGATGACCTCGTCCGCTTCGGCCTTGGGGAGCACTGGCGACCGGCCGTGCCCCTCATCCAGATCTTCGGCCTGATCGCCGCCTTCGACCAGCTCGGCTACAACTGGGACGACTACTACCGCGCGCGGGCCGAGACGCGGCCGATAGCGGTGGTCACGATGCTTGCGGCAGTCACGTTCCTGGTCGCTGCGCTGCCGCTGCTCATCGTCGACGGGCTCTCCGGGTTCGGCATCGGCATGGCCATCGCAGCGGTCGCCGGCGTCGCCGGGCGGATCGTCTATCTGACGCGCATCTTCCCCGCGTTCGATATGGCGCGCCACGCAGCACGGGCGATCGCGCCGACCGTGCCGGCTGCGCTTGCCATCCTCGCGCTGCACGGGATCGACGGGCCCCGGTCGCTCGGCCTGGCCATCGCCGAGTCTGCGGTCTACGTGGCGGTCGTGCTGGTCGGCATCGCGTTGCTCGAGCGGACGCTGCTGCGCGAGCTCGCGGGCTATCTGCTGCCCAGCGCACGCGTGAGCTGGACCGAAGCGGAGCCCTAGGAGGGCTCGCCTGGGGAATTGTATGCATGATGTACGGGGGTGGGATGCGCTAGAGCACGAGACAGCGGTAGCGCAGGCTGCCGGCGACCATCGAGCCCAGACCGACGAGGTCGGCCGCCAGGTCAGCGGCAGCCACCGCGCGGCGATCCGGGCCGGTGACCGGCGTGCGGTGGGTGTGCCTGCGCAGCTCGCGCAGGTAGGGGACGGCGGCGACCAGGGGCAGCGGAGAGCGTGACGCCAGCGCCACGATCCCGCCCAGCACGCCGAGGTCGAAGATGGCGCTGCGCGGGGTGAGAAAGAACCCCCCGACCAGGAAGTGCTCGCGTAGCTCCGGCATCCGAGCGGCCATGGCCGGGAAGTACTGCGCGCGCCGCTGCTCGGCCACATAGCCTGGCCAGTCGCGGGGGAACACCGCGTGGTAGGCGAGCGCCTCCGCGCAGAAGGCGGTGCGGGCGCCGAGCCGCCGCGCCTTCCAGCCGAACCAGACGTCTTCGGCCAGCGCCTTGCCGCCCCTGGGCTCGAGCCATTGCTCGAAGCCGCCCGTGCGCTCGAACACCTCTCGCGAAACGAACAGGCTGGCCGTCTCCCACAAGCCCACCTCTGAGGTGATCCACAGGCTCCGGTCAAACGGGCCGCGCTGCACGCCGGGGTCGGCCAGCACGTGGCCCTGGACGAGGTCGGTCTGCTCCAGTGCGCCCACCCCGGCCCGCAGCCAGCCCGGCGTGGGGAAGACATCGGCGTCGCAGAAGGCCAGCGCCGCGCCTTGGGATCGGGCCACGCCCAGGTTGCGCGCCGCCGCCGGCCCCAGCGCCGGCTGGGCCATCACCGCCACGGGCCCCGGGGCGGATCGGGCCAGCTGGGCGGTTTGGTCGCTGGACCCGTCGTCCACCACGATCACCTCGTAGGCGCCGGTGAAGTCCTGCTCGGCCAGCGCGCGGAGGGTGCGCGGCAATGTGGCCTCGGCGTTGCGCGCCGGCACGATCACGCTCGCTCTCAGCACGGTCGCCACCTTATGTCGAGGGTCCTGCGTGCCCCCGCGTCTACGCTGCCGCCCCGTGCGGATCGCCCTCACTCATGCCTTCTGCTCGCCGGAGGTGCGCCGCGGGGCCGAGCGCTTCCTGCCGGCCCTGGGTGCCGCCCTCGCCCGTCGCGGACACGAGGTTGTGCACTTCTCCGCCGCCCGCGCCTCGGGCACGTCGATCGACAACGGTGTGCGCACGGTGCGGATGCGCCGGGTGTTCAACGACGACTTCCGCCACGAAGCCGACTTCGGACGCCGGCTGCTGCCCCAGCTCGCGGGTCGGCGCTTCGATGCTGTGCACTCGATGGGCCGTCACGACGCGGTGGCCTCGATCCGGGCTGCCCGCGTGCGGGGGGGCCGGCGCACGGTGATCACCGACCTCGGGCTGCCGGATCCAGCCTGGTGGGTGAGCCAGGGCCGGCGCGAGGCGCGGGCGGTCGAGCGGGTGGTGGCCGGGATCGACGTCTACAGCGGCATGTCCCAGGCCGCCGTCGATCACCTCGCGGCCAACTACGGGCGCCAGGACGGCGTTGTCGTGCCCGGCGGCGTCGATCTCGGTTCCTTTGCCCCCGCCCCCTCGCGCGAGGCGCACCCGACGATCCTCTTCTCGGGCGCGATCGCCGAGCGACGCAAGGGCGTGCCGGTCCTGCTCGAGGCCCTGCCGCTGATCGCGCAGTCCGAGCCCGAGGTCCAGCTGTGGCTCAGCGGTCCCGGCGACGGCGAGGCCTTCCTCGCCGAGGCGCCCGCCGAGAGCCGGGCGCGGACGTGGCTGCTGGGGCTCGGCGATCCCCACCGCCAGCCCGAGCGCTACGGCCGCGCGTGGGTGACCTGCCTGCCCTCCACCCACGACTCATTCGGCATGGCCTTGCTGGAGTCGCTGGCCTGCGGCACGCCGCTGGTGACCACCACGCACTCCGCCCCCCAGGACCTCGTCCACGAGGGGGTCACCGGCGAGCTGTCGACCCCCGGCGACCCGGTCAGCCTCGCCCAGGCGTGCCTGCGGGGCCTGGCCCTGGCCCGGCGGGCCGAGACCGTGCCGGCCTGCCGGGCCTCGGCCCAACCCTACGACTGGGACGGCGGGCTGGCTCCCCTGTGTGAGCGGCTCTACACCGGAGCTTGAGACAGCCGCTAGGCTTCCCGCTCCTCGGCCGCCCAGGGGGCGCGAGGAACGCCAACGCCTAGCAACGGAAGGGGAGTCCGCTGACGAAGGTGCTGGTCACAGGGGCAGCCGGATACGTGGGCGGTCGGCTGATCGGGACCCTGCGCGAGGCCGGTCGGGAGGTCCATGCCGTCGTGCGCGAGCCGGCGCCGCGCCTGGACGTGGCCCAGACCGTGTGCGACCTGGCCGTTGATCCGGTGGAGCTGCTGATGTCGGCCTGCGAAGGGGCGGAGGTGATCATCCACCTGGCCGGCGAGAACGAGGTGGTGGCCAGCCGCGAGCCGGCGGCGGCGCTGGCCGCCACCGTCGTCGCCACCGAGCGCCTGGTGGAGGCAGCCGCCCAGACCGGTGTCAAGCGCCTGGTCTATGTCTCCACCGTCCACGTCTACGGCTCCCGGATCCGCGAGGGCGCCACCCTGACCGAGGACATGCGTCCCGAGCCGCGCTCGAGCTATGCCATCGCCCGGCTCGCCTCCGAGCACCTGGCCGCGATGCTCACCGCCGCCAGCTCAGAGCTCGTTGTCCTGCGGCTCTCCAACGCGGTGGGCGCACCCGATCACCCGACGGTCGATCGCTGGACCCTGGTGGCCAACGATCTGTGCCGGCAGGGCGCGCGGCTGGGCCGGCTGGAGCTGCACTCCTCCGGCGTGCAGTGGCGCGACTTCATCGCCCTCAGCGATGTCGTCGCGATCCTCACCGCAGCCAGCCGCATCGAGGAGCCGGTGGTCCCGCCCGGGACCTACAACATGGGCACGGGGAACCCGGTGACCATCCGCGCCCTGGCCGAGATGATCCAGGACGCGTTCGAGCGCTGCTCGGGGCGGCGACCGGAGCTCCACGCCCCCGATCCCGGCCCCGAGCGCCCGGCGCCCTACCGCGTGTGCGTACAGCGGGCCGCCGAGCACGGCCTGCGAGCGTCCCGCCCCCTGTCGGCGGCGGTGGAGGAGACCGTTCGCTTCTGCCTGGAGCACCGGGAGGAGCTGCCCTGAACGAGATCCACGACATCCGCGTGACACCGCTGCGGCGCATCCCCGACGAGCGCGGAGCTGTTCTGCACATGCTGCGCGAGGACGGCCCGGCGTTTGAGCGCTTCGGCGAGATCTACTTCTCGCTGGTCTACCCCGGGGCGATCAAGGCCTGGCACCTGCACAAGCGCATGACTCTCAACTACGCGGTGCCGGCCGGGATGGTCAAGCTGGCCTGCTACGACGATCGGGTCGACTCCCCGACCTCGGGGACGGTGCAGGAGGTTCACCTGGGCGAGCTCAACTACGTCCTGGTCACCATCCCGCCGCTGGTGTGGAACGGCTTCAAGGCGGAGGGCAACAGCCCGGCGCTGGTCGCCAACTGTGCCACGGTGGCCCACGATCCCGACGAGATCGTGCGCCGCGACCCGTTCAGCGAGGAGATCCCCTACGACTGGGCGCTCAAGCACGGCTGAGCGGGTGTCTGCGCGCAAGGAGCATCGGGCCAGGGCCGATGTGTCGGTCGTGGTTCCCTCGCATGATCGTCCGCTGCGGTTGCGTTGGCTGCTCAACGCCCTGGAGGAGCAGACGCTGGCGGTCGAGCGCTTCGAGGTGATCGTCGTCCACGACTCCAGCGGTCCGGACACCCAGCAGCTGCTGGACCTCCACCCGCTGGCCGCCAGGGGAGTCCTGAGGTCCGTCAGCCTGGAGCCCGGCTCGGCGCTGCCCGCCGCCAAGCGCAACCTGGGGTGGAGGATGGCTCGCGCGCCGCTCGTGGCCTTCACCGACGACGACTGCCGTCCACCGGCCAGCTGGCTGGAGCGCGTCCTTGCTGCGGCGGTCTGTCACCCGGACGCCGTCGTGCAGGGCACCACGCTCGAGGATCCCGACGAGGCGGCGCTGATGCGCGCGCCGTTGAACCACAGCCAGCGCGTCATCCCTCCCAGCGTCTGGGCGGAGATGTGCAACATCACCTATCCGCGCGACCTGCTCGAGCGGCTCGACGGGCTCGACGAGCGGCTGTCCACCTTCGAGGACACCGACGTGGCGCTGCGGGCCCAGGAGCAGGGGGTGGCGCTGGTCGCCGCCCCGGAGGTCCTGACCTATCACGCCGTGCACACGCCCGGAGCGCTCAGCCGGCTGAGGGGGATGACGCGCTGGCGCGACGCGCCGCTCGCGGTCAAGCGCCATCCTCGCCTGCGCCGGTCACTCTTCTTGTCCGTCTTCTGGTCTGAGTCCCACGCCTGGCTGCCCCTGGCCCTGGTCGGCGTCGCCGCTGCCGCTCGCGGCCCGCGCTCATGGGCTCTGCTTGCCCTCCCCTGGGTCCGCTCTGCCGCCCCACCCCGCTACGGCCGATCGCCGGCCGGTCGGGTGCGGTCGCTGCTGGAGCTGCCCGTTCGGGCAGCGATGGATGCCGGCGAGATGGCGGTCCTGGCTCGCCACAGCCTCAGGCACAGGACGGTCCTGCTGTGAGCCGATCGCCTTGCGCGTCGCCCTGCTGACCCCGGCGGCCTGGCCCGAGGTCTGCGGCGAGGATGGGCGCTTCGCGATGGACCTGGCGGGCGGCCTGGCCGGCCGGGGCCACGGCACGCGTCTGATCACCACCCACCGCGGACCCACGACCCGGGCGACCGAGGAGGGGGTGGAGGTCGTGCGCTGGCGCCGGCCGCCCACCGGCCCCCTCGAGCGCCGCGGGTTCGAGTCCCACCTCGCCCGCGTGCCGCTGTCCTACCTCTCGCTCACCCGCGACGAGGCCGAGATCGCCCACGCGCTGCACCCGGCTGATGCCCTGGCCGCGGCCCGCTGGACCCGGCGCACGGGTCGTCCTTCGCTGTTCACCGTTCCGGGGATCGTGCATCGCCGCGGCCTGGTGAGCCGGCGCCGGCGCCTGCCGGTCATGCGGCGCGCGATTGCCGGCGTCAGCGTGGTGAGCGTCATGTCGCGGGCGGCCGGCGACGCCTTGCAGCGCTGGCTGGGCGTCGACGCGCGCGTCGTCTACCCGGGGATCGCCGCGCCGCGGATGTCGCCGGCCGGTGCGCGGGCCGAGGTCCCCACGGTGTTCGCGCCCGTGGATGCCGGCGAGTCCGACGACCGGCTCGGCCTCCTGCTCGGCGGCTTTGCCCGACTGCGGCGGGAGCTGCCCGCCGCACGTCTGCTGGTCGGGCGCTGCCCCGCCCCCGACTGCGCGTACCGGCCCGTGCTCGCCCCGCCCGGGGTCGCCTGGGTCGCGATGGATGGGCGCCCGGCCCTCGCCGAGGCGCAGGCGAGTGCCTGGGTGTCGGCGTTGGCCTCCGGCGGCGGCGCCTTTCCCTTTCGGCTGGTGGAGTCGTTGGCCCGCGGCACGCCGGTGGTGGCGCCCAGCGAGGGGGCGGTCTCAGAGGTCGTGGGCGGCGGGGATCTCGCCCGGCTCTTTGACCCCGAGCAGGCGGGGGCTGAAGAGGTGGCTCGGGCGCTGCGCGAAGCGCTGGAGTCAAGCGACCAGACCGAGACCCGTGGGGCGTGCCGCGCGCGGGCCGAGAGCTTCTCGCTCGAGCGCTCCGTTGACGCCCACATCGAGCTCTACCGCGAGCTGCTCGCCCGCTGAGCTGGCGACGACGTGAACGTTCTCTGCCTCGGCAACATGTACCCGCCCCATCACCTGGGCGGCTACGAGCTGGTCTGGCAGGGCGTCGTCGCCCACCTGCGCGGCGGCGGGCACACGGTAGGCGTGCTGACCACCGGCCACCGCGAGGCCGGGGTCCAGGTCCCGGACGAGCCCGACGTGCACCGCGACCTCCGCTGGTATTGGCACGACCACGCCTTCCCCCGCCTGTCTCCGCTTGAGTGCCTCCGCCTGGAGCGCCACAACGCCGCGGTCTTCGACCGCCACGTCGAGGAGTGCCGGCCCGACGTTGTCGCCTGGTGGGCCATGGGGGGGATGTCGCTGTCGCTGCTGGCGCGCGCCCGGCGCCACGGCCTGCCCTCGGCGGCGTTCGTCATCGACGACTGGCTCCTCTACGGCCCCCGGTTCGACCGCTGGCTGCGGACCCTCGCCTGGCTGGGACCGCTGGGACCCGTGGTCCGGCGCGCGACGGCAATCCCCACCCGCCTGGAGCTGGCCGCCGTGAGCCGGTGGGTCTTCGTGTCCGGCTTCACGCGGGACAGTGCCCTGGACGCGTGGCCGCGGCTGACCGGGACGCAGGTGGCCCACATCGGCATCGACCCCGCCTTCCTCGGTCCCGGGCCCGAGCGCGGGTGGGGCTGGCGTCTGCTCTACCTCGGGCGCATCGACGAGCGCAAGGGGATCACCACGGCGCTGGACGCCCTCAGCCACCTTCCCGAGCAGGCCACCCTCACCGTGGTCGGTGACGGCGACGGCCGCCACCTGGCCGAGTTGCGCCGCCACCCAGCGACGCTCGCCGGGCGTGCGCGCATCGAGCCCGGACGATCCCGCCCGGAGGTGCCCGGGCTGATCGACGCTCACGACGCGGTGGTCTTTCCCTCGCGCTGGCACGAGCCTTGGGGGCTGGTGCCGCTGGAGGCGATGGCCCGCGGCCGGCCCGTGGTCAGCACCCTGCGGGGGGGCGCCCGCGAGTATCTGCGCCCCGGCGAGAACTGCCTGGCCTTTGACGTAGACGATGCCCGCGGTCTGGCGGCGGGGGTCGGGCGCCTGGCGGGCGACCCCACCCTGCGGGCCCGGCTGCGGGCGACCGGCGTGCAGACCGCCCGAGAGCACACCGATGAGCGTTACGCCCGGACGGTGGAAGCGGTACTGGCCGAGACGGCTCGGGGCCGGGCTCCCTGATATAGACCGGCGCGCGATGGATCCTCTGGCCCGTGAAGTGGACCGCCGCGGTCCCTGGTACCACACCTTCGACCTGCCGGGCGGCGTGGTCAACCGGGGCTTCTTTGACCTGCGGGGCGTGGTCGGCAAGCTGCCCCTGCCCACCTCGCTGGCCGGGTGCCGCTGCCTGGACGCCGCCGCGTGTGAGGGCTTCTGGTCGTTCGAGCTGGCGCGTCGAGGCGCCGACGAGGTGGTCAGCGTGGACCTGCCCGACACGACCCAGCAGGACTGGCAGGGGCCCGACAGCGCCACCGGCCGGGAGTCGGGCACGGGCCTGGCCAACGAGCACTTCGCCTTCATCCGCGACGAGCTCGCGGTCACCAACGTCACCCGGGTCGACGCAAACCTCTACGACGTCGGCCCCGAGCGGCTGGGCACCTTCGACTACGTCTTCGTGGGCAACGTGCTCATCCACCTCGCCGACCCTCCGCGCGCGCTGCGCGCGTTGCGCTCGGTCATGCGGCCCGGCGGCGAGCTGCTGTCGCTGGAGGCCACCTCGTTCGTGCTGTCGCTGCTGAGCCCGCGGCTTCCCCTGGCCCAGCTCTCAGACCACGACAACGTCGCCCGGTGGTGGACGCCGAACATGGCCGGCCACCGCCGGTTGCTGCATGCCGCCGGCTTTGAGGTGATCGATCACGGCGGCCCGCTCTTCCAGCCCTTCGGCCGGGTGATGCCCCGCTGGCCCCGGCGGGTCCCGCGCCGGCCCCGCGACATCCTCTTCTGGCTGGTCGTGCGCCGGGTCGGGGCGGCCTCGTCGTGGGTGCGGGCGCGCCCCGCTTAGCTGCCGCGGCGCAGCCCGGGCAGCCGTCGCAGGCCCTCCCGATGCGCCAGCAGCCAGCCCCACGTGGCATCGACACGCTCGGCGCCGTCGGCCAGGCGGGCATTCAGCGGCACCATCCACGCCAGGCGCGCCGCCGCGCCGGCCACGTTGATCGCCGCGGTGGCCCAGGCGCGGGCAAACCCGCGCCGGCGCAGCAGCGTGGCGTAGGTCGCGGCCATGAACTCCTGGACCTGCGCGTTGCCAAAGGCCTGCGCCGTCGCGGCGCCGGATTCATGGAGCACCGCTGCCCGCGGCTCGTAGCGGGTCCGCCAACCTGCCTGGCGCAACCGCCAGCCCAGGTCGAGATCCTCCGCGTACATCCACTGGCCCTCGTCGAATCCCCCGACCGCCTCGAAGGCCGTGCGGCGCAGCAGCAGGCAGGCGCCGATCGCCCAGGGAACGTCGCGCGGACGGTGAGCGTTCCGCGGGCCCGGGAGGCAGAGCCGGTCGGCCAGCCGCGGGCTCAGGCGGTGCAGCCCGAGGTTGAAGGCCAGCGTGAAGGGCACGGTGGGGAGGGGGTGCACCGACTGCTGGATCTCCCCGCCGGGCAGGATCAGCCGGGGCGCCACGCACCCCACGCCGGGATCCTCACCGGCGTCCAGGAGAGCCCGCAGGGCGCCGGGACGCAGCGCGATGTCGGCGTTGGCGGCCATGAGCCACCGCCCCCGGGTCCGGCCCGCGACGAGGTTGACCGCGGGCCCGAAGCCAAGGTTGCTCGCCGGCTCCACCACCGTCGCCCACGGCGCCTGGCGGCGCGCGGCCTCGGCCGAGCCGTCGCCCGAGCCGTTGTCGACCACCCAGACGTCGGCCCGACCGCCGCGCACCTCGTCGGCCAGGCCTTTTAGGCAGCGCTCCAGCAGCTCGCGCGTGTTCCACGACACGATCGCCACCGCCACCGGTGCTGGGGGCCCGGGCCCCACTACGTCCCTACACTCACGCCCGATGGTCCCTTGGCGCCTGCGGGCGAGCTGGCGCAGCTGGCGTGAGCGCCTTTTCCTGTGGCGCTGGCGCCGGAAGATCGGAGCCGCCCGCTTCGCCCGCTTCGGCGCGCGCAGCCTCGTCGTCGCCCCGCGCGGGATCCTCAACGCTCACCGGATCGAGATCGGCGATCGCGTCCTGATCCACGAGGGAGCGATGTTCTCGGTGGTCGAGGAGTTCAACGGGCGTAGTCACCAGCCCCGCTTGCGTATCGGCGATGACACCAACATCGGCAGCGGTATCTGGTTCTCCTGCGTGGGCGAGATCGAGATCGGCGCCAGCAACCTCATGGGTCACAACGTCCTGATCGCCGACTCCTACCACGAGTATCACGATCCCGACACGCCGATCATCCGCCAGCCGATGGCCGAGCCCAAGGCGGTGAAGATCGGCCCCGGGTGCATCATCGGTCCCCACGCGGCGATCCTGGCCGGCGTGACCGTGGGCCGCAACACCTTCATCGCCGCCAACGCGGTACTCACCAAGTCGGTGCCCGAGAACTCGGTCGTGGTCGGCAATCCCGCCCGCGTGATCCGCCGCTATGACCGCGAGCGCGGCGCCTGGGTCGAGACCGACGCCACCGGCGGCGCGCTACCCACCTGACCGGCCCGGGGATCTGATCCGCGCCGCCGCTCGCTGGGCCACGGCGCGGGGCAGCTCGTGTCCCAGGACGCCCGCGAGCCCGCGCAGCGAGAGGCGAAACGGCCCCACCTTGACCTGGCCCTCGGCCCGGTCGAAGGTCTCCTGGGCGCGCACGAGGCCAGGCAGCTCAGCGAGGCGCACGCCGAGGTCGCCTCCCTTCCGGCCCGCGCCGAAGACCCATTGGGGGATGGCGGGGTCGCCCATCCCCGTCACGTCGACATCGTCGAAGCCCTCGAGCAGCAGCCGGAGGCCCTCGGGCGTGAAGCGCCAGTAGTCGCTGGGATACGCGTGGATCCCGATGAGCATCACCGAGGTGATCACGCAGAGGCCGCCGTCGGCCAGCACGCGGTGCATCTCCCGACACGCGGTGAGCGGGTCGGCGCAGTGCTCGAGGGTGTCCAGGCACAGCGCCGTACCGACCTCCCCCGCGCCGAAGGAGAGCCCCCGCAGGTCCTCGATGCGGTCGACACCCGGACCGGCCCGGAAGTCGGTGCCGACGAATCTCCGGCCCGCGAACAGCGGCCGGAGGTCGTTGGGCTGACCCTCCTTGACCTGGAGCGAGCCGAACTCGACGATCGGCTCGGGAAAATCGACGCGCTGGGCGAGGTCGGCGACGAAGTCGAAGAGAAGCGGGTCGGCCATGTCGCTCAGCGCCGCTCCAGGCCCAGGATGCAGTACAGGCTGCCCGCGCCCGTGACCTGGGCCATCCGCATGCCCGCCTGCGCCGCCGTGGCCCCCAGGGCATCCAGATCGACGGCCGAGCCCAGCCAGCTCGGATCCCGGCTGCCGCGCGGGCCCCGGCCCAGGCGGCTGCGCAGCGCGCGCAGCCAGAGGCGGGGATCGTTGCGGCGGGGGTGCACGGCCGGATCGTTGGAGACCTGCAGGGCGGCCCACCCGCCTGGGCGCAGCACCCGCCCGATCTCGCTGACGTAGCCCAGGGTGATGGCCGGGTCGGGGATGTGCTGAAAGACGACATGAGACACGCAGGCCTGCGCCCAGCCGTCGGGGATGCCCGCCAGGCTGCGGCCGTCGCCCAGCATCCACGTCACCCCGGTCAGCTCGGGATTGAGCTCGCGGGCACGGTCGAGCATCTCGGCTGAGATGTCGACCGCCCGGACCTCGCGGGCCCGCTCGGCCAGCACCCTGGTCAAGCGCCCGACGCCGCAGCCGACCTCCACCACACGATCCTGGGGCTCCAGGCGGACCCCGGCGAGCTCCAGCAGGTAGTCGAGGTCGCGCCGGCCCGCGGCCCAGAATCGCTCGGCGTCGGGCGCGGCGTAGTCCAGCCGGTTGTCGACGAAGAACAGCGCGTTCTCCTGCGCCCGTGCGTCCCAGAAGCGACGCATCTCTGACTCGACCACGCGCCAGACCGTAGCGAGCGGTGCCCGGAGCTTTCCCTACACTGCCCCGCGTGCTCGACCCTGCGGTTGGGGTGATGGCCTGAGCGGCGCCGCGGCACCGACGGTCCTGCTCGATCCCCCCGGAGGGCCGGGCGCGCCCGCGGCGGACGCCGGCGCGCCGTCGATCGCCCAGGCCGGTGAGCGGCGGTCGCGGCGGATCGAGTCGCTGCGCGCGGTGGCCGCGCTGGGCGTGCTGGTCGGCCACGCCTTCTTCACCGCCCTGGCCTACCGGTCGACGTCCAGCGGGTGGGCGCGCCAGATCGTCTCGGGCGGCGTGCTCGCCGTCTTTTTGTTCTTCACCCTCTCGGGCTATCTGCTGTTCTGGCCCTGGGTGCGACGGCAGTTCGATGTCGGGCCCCCGATCTCGCTGGGGCGCTACGCCCGCAACCGGGCGCTGCGGGTGCTTCCGCTCTACTTCGTTACCGTCGCCGTGCTGTTGTGGCTGGCCCCCCTGGGCGCTCACCGCAGCGACTGGTGGCGCTTCGCGCTGCTGCTGGAGAACTTCTCGCCGCGCACGGCCGAGCGGCTCGACTCCGTGATGTGGTCGCTGGTTGTCGAGATGCAGTTCTACCTCGTGCTCCCGTTCCTCGCCGCCGCCATCATGCGGATCGGGCGGGGATCGATTGGCCGCGCCCTGGCCCTGGTGGGTGTGCTCGCGGTGGGCAGCTTCGCCCTGCGGCTGCACTGGGTGCTGCTCCACGGCCCGGTCAGCCTGGACCCGCTCCGGGGGCCACTTAGGAAGCGTCAAATAATAAGATAGGAGGAGTGGTCTGGGTTATGTAGAACTGTGGTGGGGTGATCGATGAGCGCGCGATCGGTGATCGGTATCGGGCGGTGGCCGGGGAGCTGAACGAGCGTCA
>JAABUJ010001396.1_pt1 | contig 35993 bp, 60 predicted proteins | sample 5559131 | NCBI WGS metagenome assembly JAABUJ01 (sample SAMN10711875, study PRJNA513366) | rock metagenome | isolation source: Antarctica rocks | place: Antarctica: Victoria Land, Mt New Zealand nord | collected 2016-01-07 | reverse complement strand
GCTGCCCCGCCCACGCATCCCCCGCCGTCATCCGCGCCCGATCCCCGAGCAGGATCTGAAGGTGGCTCTGTCGTGCGCTCAGGAGCCGTTGCGGACGTGGTTCGTCCTCGCCGCGTACTGCGGGCTGCGGGCCGGGGAGATTTCCCGCATGCAGACCTACGACGTCACCGAGGAAGCTGGCATGTGGACCCTGCTTGTGCACGGCAAAGGTGACCGGGAACGGTTCGTGCCTTTGCCCGCGCCGATTCGTAAGGGCCTGGCCGGGTACATGGGGCAACCTGGCGCCATGTTCCGCCGACCTGATGGGCGCCCGTTCACCCCGGACGGGATCAGCCAACTTACGGCCGCGCACCTGCACGGGCTCGGCCAACCGCACACGCTGCACACCTTGAGGCATCGTTTCGGGACTCGCCTGTTCGCGCTGAGCCGGGACATCCGGGTCACCCAGGAGCTGATGGGGCATGCATCGCCGGTGACGACGGCGCTGTACGTGAAGCACTCCCCCGCGGGAGCGCGGAAGAACGTCGATCGACTGAGCAAGGGGCTCGGGCGAGCAGCTTGAAGAGAGACGGACACATGAAGCGAACACCCGCAGTGATCGTCGCCGCACTCACTGTGCTGCTGGCCGGGTGCGGCGGCAGCACGCAGAGCGCGACCACTCCCACCGCGACGCCTGTGACGACCACAGCGGCGGCGGCGAGTCCTGCGCAGTCTCCGGCGTCGGTCATCGCCAGGTTTCAGGCCGCCCACCTGCCAGTCGTCCCGACGATCACCTACACAGCCGAGTCGGACCCGAGTCACCTACTCGGACGCCCTGGAAAGTACTCAGCGAAGGGGTCGTGGACGGACACTCGCGTTGACCCCTCGCGGGTGCAGGACACGATGCCAGGAAACGTGGACCTCGGCGGATCGGTGGAGCAGTTCGGGTCGGCCGCGGACGCTCAAGCACGCATGGAGTACATCGTGAGCGTCGACAAGGCCCTCCCCTTCGCCGAGTACGACTACGTGGCGGGGTCGGCGTTGGTGCGGGTGTCGAGTGCGCTGACGCCGGACCAGGCGAAGGCATACCAGGCGGCATTGGGGCTCTGAGCGCACGAATGCCCCCCACCCCAGCGGGATGACGGGGCAGTGTTCGGGCCTAAGCGATGGTCAGGATGTCGTAGGGCCGAACGGGGTCGCCCGAGGCGCTGGCGATGTCCACCCACACGGCGTACACACCCACCGGCAGCGGCACTGAGCTGAGCGCGACCCCCACAGACGATGATGGCCCCCCGCCTGCCGAGGCAGACGAGGGGCAGGGAGCAGGGGCGGGGTTAGGGGTTCGCGGTGGCCGCGGAACTGCCTCTCTTGTCGCTGACCTTGGTGAGCAGCCTGTCGCGCTCGGCGGTCAGCCCCTCGATTTGCGCGCTCGCGGCTTTCGCCATGAGTCGTTGCTGGACGGTTACCTCACCCAACGCTTGACACGCCTCGTTGTACGCCTCCTCGATGGTCACCTGTTGGGGGCTAGACATAGTACGGCACCTTTCGTGACACCCCGGCGGCGTCCTTGATCTGGAAGTACCCCTGCGGGGTTGCGGGCAGGGCGGCAGCGGTTCCGGCGGCCGCTGTGGTCGGCTGTGTGCCGTTCAACTGTGGTGTTGCCATGAACCGTGTGGTAGCGGTATCAGGAGTTGCCCCAGGGTCATGAATCATGTGGTACTTGTTGTTGGTCAGGTCGAACGTCGCGAGGAAAGCGTTGCCCGCACCGGTCCATATCCGCCACTTTCCGCTGGATGCAGACAAAAAGTTCAGGGAAGACGTGGCCGTGGCCTTCGCGTTGAGATTGATCTGCACGTCCGCCACTGCGGTGCCGTCACCAATATTGAAGGTTGGCGTCACGCCGAGGACGTTCACCTGGCCGCTGGCGAAGGAGGTACCACTGGGGGTGACAGCGAAGAACGACACACCGTTACCCACCACATTGAAACTGGACCGTGTACTGCTGTTTGCGTTGTTCCCGATGTCCACCTGAACAGAGGCGGACAGGTCGAGGTTGCTGTCGCGGGCGGCGGTGAAAGCAAACGGGCGGAACTGCGGACCCGAACTGTCAGCACGGATCACCCCGACGTACCACTCCATGGTGCGGGTGGTGGCCGTGTCCCAGTAGTCGGCCTCGAAACCCATGTAAATGGCGGGCTCGGCCGGGTCTCCGCCACCGGCAGCCTTGTCGGCGTTCCATCCGAAAAAACACTGGGGATCGGGGTGGGTGTTGAACGATCCCGAGTCGAATACCTCTCGCCATTTGGATGCTGTTCTGTTGGGGTCTGTAATCTCCCGCGTCTTGATGGGAGTGCTCGGCGTTGCGCCGACTGTCAGCAAGGTGGAGAGTTTCGCTGCCAGCGCTGGCACCGTGGGGGCTGCAGCAGTGCCTGCGAGGTCGCCGGCGAGCTGCACGGCGCCGATTGCCGTGGTGGTGGCAGCCGCGCCGTTGACACCTGGAGGCCCGATTGGCCCCGCTGGCCCAGGGTTGCCCTGCGTGATGGCCACACCGCCACCCGTGGAGACAGGGTTCGCGGTGGACAGGTCCACGGCCGCCCCACCGGGAATCTGCACCAGGAACGGAGCGAGAGCGTCACCGTTGGTCAGCTGGAAGCTGATCTGGTACGCCCAGTTCAGCACACTCAGCGCCGGGTCGTCGGTGGCCACGAGCTGCATGGTGAACGCCCCGTTGGCATCGAGGGTGACGGTAACGGGGCGGGGCAACATCACCACCAGGGCGGCGGAAATGTTCACCGATTTGACCTGCGGGGTAGCCGTGACCGTGCCCGTGACAGCGCTGGACACCTCACCGGCGCCGGTGTTGATGGCGTCGATGAGCTTGCCCTTGAATGTGCCGTAGGTGATCTGGGTGGGTAGGGCAGTGGTCACGGTGACTCCTAGTGCTCGTGCATCTGTTGGCGGACCTCGACGGGCATCAGCGTTCCCTCGGTCGGTGCTCGGCGATGAGGGCCGCGACCTCCGCAGGCATTGCCGGAAGATCAGAGTGCTGGGGTAGTTCGGCTTTGATGTAGGCCAGCAACCGGCTGATGTACTCACCGGCCCCGGCAAGAGCCCGCTGAGCTTTCTCCAGGCGGCGTTTCACCTGTTCCATCTCCCCGCGCAGCTCGTCGCCCTCCCGTGTCATCCGCTGGTTCAGGGTGTCGAGGCGGGTGGCGAGCATGTCGTAGCCCTCCACCTCACCGCGGCGCCCAGCCGCCGCGGTGGCGGCGTCGGTGATGGCCTTGGCCGCGGCCGCTGTTGCCCGTGCGGCCCGGTCCGCCCGGTGCTTGACGAACATTCCCACCCAGGTGGCGAACGGGGCGCCGACGATGAACCCCAGCACGGTCAGCACGGTTTGGCTCATGGGAGAACCTTCAGGGGGCGGCCGTGGGCGGATTCCGGCCAGGAGGCCAGGTTCATCAGGAGGCGGGAGAACAGGAACCCCCAGAAGATGATCCCCACCCAGCCGGTGGCGTAGCCGTGCTGCCCGATCAGGTACAGCACGAACGACCAGGTGTAGGAGAAGGCGTTGAACAGGGGCATGATCATCAGCGCCACCCATCCCCAGGAGTCGGAGCGCGGCGGTGTGCGGCGCCACGCTGCGGAAATGGCGAGCAGGCCGGTCAGTGTCCACGCGACAAAGCGCCATGTAACGGGCACGGTGTAGTAGAACAGCCCGACGTGCGGGGTGGTGGGCACACCGACCAACGGGTCCAGCTCACCGGACAGGCCGATGAGGATGAACAGGAAGCCGAAGATCAGCAGGGCCTCACCCCGGTGCCCCAACAAGCCGAGGAGGAGGTGGAAGCGTCTCACGGGGTAGCGCTGACTGCGGTCGCTCCCACGGGCTCGGAAACGTGGGGGATCGGACCGGTGGAGGCGGGTGCCGCAGGGCTCAGCGGGGCGCTGCTGTGATCCACCGGGTGCCCGATGGGATCCACGAACGACACCGGGGGCGATTCGGCCGGCGCGGGGTTGAGCGGCGGGACGGGGCCGGTGTAGGCCGGGCGCGGCTGCGGTGACGGCTTCGGCTCCGGCGCGGTGCCCTCCACGGTCGGCAGTACCGGTGGCAGCTTCATAGCCGGGTTGGCCGCTGAGTAGGCGCTGTAGGCCTGTTCCAGGCGGTTGATGGTGTCGGCCTGTCCGGGGGTCAGCATCGGCACGGTCACCGGCTTGTGCGCGGCGATCTGCTGCCCGGCGGTGGTGAGCAGTTGCGCTGCGGTGACGAGCTGCTGCACCTGCGTCGGTGGGGCACCGGAGTCGGTGGGCTTGCTCTTGTCGGCGTTGGGGATGCCACCGACACCGACAAGAGCGGCGATGGCGGCGAGAACAGCCAGCGTCCAGGTGTTGGAGTCGATGCCGGTGTTCGCGGCTTGGGCTGCCACGAACGGTGCCACCGCGGCGAGCAGGGCGGCGACGATGGCCTTGGCGTGCTCGGAAAGATACGTCAGTGGATTCACTTCTCAGACCGCCTTCGGGGTCAAGGTGATGGACAGGGACGCGAGCTGGGCGAGTACCGCAGCCTTGACATCAGGGCTCACCGCGGGGTTGCTGGCCAGGGCGGCCATGACCTGCTTGCCCCAGTAGTCGGCGTGCCCGGTGGTGCGCTGCTCCAGGAACCCGAGAGCCTGCCCAGCCGGCTCGAGCTGCTTGCTGTACGGGTTGGGGACGTTCAGCAGGCTGCCCAGCGCGTCCACGACGGTCCGTGGTGCGCCTGGGGTGCCATCACCGTTCACAACCCCGAGCTGCCCGAATCCGGGGTACTCGCCCGGTGTCGCGGAACCGCACAGTTGCATGCGAATGTCACGTAGGGCGAACAACACCTCGTGCTGCTCGTCGGGGGTCAGATCACTCACGAGTCCTCCTAGGACGGGGTTTGCGGTGGGGGTAGCTGGTGCTGCGTTGGGGCGGGGCCACTGGCCGTAGTCGTCGGCCCAGGCTTCGTCGTAGTCGTGGCCGACGCCGTGGTCGGTGAGCGCGTTGCTGCACTGGCGCAGTTGAGCGCGAGGGTCCCACTGGCCGTAGGACTGTCCGTACGTCTGCCATCCGTACTTGCAGTGGTTGCCGTCGAACATGGCCTTGATGACGTCGAAGCGCCCGTACAGGCCCACCCGATCCCAGCCGATGACGCTCACGGCACCGTCGATGGCTTGGAGCACCTTGGGAATGTCGGGTTCGGAGGAGTCGGGGTCGGCGAAGGAGAAGATGACCGGTGCGCCTGGGGTGTGCCGGTCGTTGCATTCGGCGTCGGCATCCTGCGCCGCTGACACTCCGGTGGCGAATCCGTCGTCCGGGCGCCCGTCCGTCTCCCAGTTGTGGACGACCTTCTTGCCACCGGCGACGATCCGATCGATCTCCCCGGGGGTAGACCGCTTGAAGTCCATGTTCGACGCCGGGAATGTGCACAGGTAGCGACACCAGAACTCGGCGCCCATCTGATCCATGAGCTCGGGGGTGATGGCTTGGGCCGAGTCGCCACCGATGATCGGAAAGTTGGGCACAGTGCCTCCAGTGGGTTGTTCTGCGGGGTAGGCGGCCTGGCCAAGCCAGAGCAGGGGGTCGATCTTGGTGGCCGGGTCGTAGCCCCGCGGCATGATGGACAGATGACAGTGAGGCGGGACACCACCGTTGCTGCCGCTGTCCGGGTTGATGTGGGCGATGCGCTGCCCGGCCTGCACGTGGTCGCCGACGCTGACCTCGCGGACAAGATGCCCGTACTCGGCGCAACCCCCACCTTCGGCGTCTGTGGAGTCGATGACCACCCACCCTCGCGGGTCGGGGCCGCCGTAGCCGGACGCCGCCCCGGCGTAGAGCACGGTGCCCGATTGGCAGGCGTAGATGGGCAGGCCACCGGAACCGCCCAGCCACCCGAAGTCGGTTCCGGCGTGGAAACCGCCGTCACGGGGACCGAACGGCGACGCGATGAAGTAACCGCGGGCGAGGGGAAAGTACCGGCTCACGCGCTCAGCCCTGCAGGTTGAAGTAGATGTCGCACGTCGAGGTATTGCCGGGGTTGATGAAAGTGTTCGTTGCGACGGTTGTATTGGCTTTCACCTGCAAATAGTCGTTGACATTCATGTGGACATTCTTCGACAATGGCAAGCTGGTCGCAAACGTTGTGCACGCATGCAGACTTGTCACTCCCTGTTGATCCGTGCCATTGACGGTAAGCACTATGGCGTAATCTGCATTGACGCCGGGTGAGAAACACACATTCGCATGAACGGTGTACCACCCGGCGGTGCGGCAGATGTAGCGGTCATTCGCTGCGGTGTGGCTCAGACCCCCATCCGTGTCCACGTCGGTGCCATCGAAGACCACCGCCGTGTCCGTGGTCGCGGGCAATGCGGTGGTCGTTGTGACCTGCCGCATCTTCGCCAACGGCTTGGTCCGCAGCAGGAAGTCCGACACCTGCACTGCTTGGTTCAGTTGCGCGGCGGTGGCCACGACGCCGGCGGTGAAGGTGGGCTCGACGGGCAGGGGCATGGAGGTCTCCTAGTAGGCGAAGCGGTTGCCGGCGTCGAGGCGCCCGTACACCGGGTCGTCGGGGATGAAGTAGTGGTTCTCGTCGGCGGGCGAGAGCTGCACGGCGATGGTGAACACCCCGGAGGCGAAGTCGATGGTGTAGGCCAGGTGCTCCACCCAGCACACCCGGCTGCTGGTGACCCCCGCGCCCGGGCGCCGGTTGATAGTCACCGCGGTGTTGAGCTCCAACCCCAGCAGCCGGGTCGGCGGCACTCCCGACGCGGCGAGCATCGCGGCCATGTTCAGGACCAGCCCCGACACCCGGGGGTCCGCTTCGGAGTACACCTGCGCGAGGTAGGCGGCGGCGTCCACCGCCTGCTGCGCGTCGTACACGTCCAAGGTGAGGTTCAGGGTGCGGGTGCCGTACTTGGCGACCGAGGCCGCCGTGGTGGCCTTGGCGATGATCCCGTTGGCCTGTGTGACGGTGACCGTGTTGCCCAGGTGGGTGGTGTCGTGGTCCAGCGCCATGTTCTCGTACGGGTACTCACCGGAGTGTTCCCCGAAGGTGAATCCAGACGTCGGGTTGTACCGGAAGTGGCGGTTCACCAGAGTGGGGTTCCCATTCCGGCCGACGTACACGGTGCCCGATTCGGTGGTGCCGACGTCGATCATGGCTTGGGCCGCCGTCTTGCCGTTCAGGTCGGCCAGGCCCATCGCAGAGTTACCGGTGTCGGTGTAGGTGGCCTGCCCGCTCGGCAGCGGCGAGTACTTGCGGATCGTCAGGAAGCGGTCGGTGGTGACATGGCCGTAGTCGGCGTTGCTGTAGGCGTCGCCGATACCCCCGTAGGCACTGAGGGGGTTGCTCGGGTTGGCGATCAGGTCGGTGCCGAACACCAGGTAGTTGCTCAGCGTCCCCACGAAGTTGTTTTGCGTCGTGGAGTTCACCGAGTTGCGGTAGGCGCCGAGGAACACCCGCGAGTACGGCGAATCCACCACGAAGGGCAGGTAGACGCCGTTGTTGGTGACGGTGCCGTCGACGCTGACCTTCAGCGTGTACCCGTCCGCCGCGCAGGACAGGGCGATCAGGTGGTCCTGGCCGTCGTCGGGCATGGTCGCCATCAGGTAGTAACCGGCGTCGTTGAAGGCCATGTAGATCCCGTTGACCCCGTTCAGCGGGCCGTAGTACAGGTGCACCAGCCGGTCGTGGAACTCCGAGCTGGCGCCCCACAGACAGCCCGGCACGGTATTCTGACCGACGACGGCCTTCATGCCGATGACCACCGTCCACGGCGCGGCCAGCGGGGGGGCGGCGGCACCGGGCAGGATCAGGCACGACAGGTTCTGGTACGACTGAGGGGCGGTCGGCAGCGTGAACTGGGCTTGCGTCTTACCCTTCACGCCGGGGGCGGTGGTGGCTACACCGAGAACGAGGTTGCGGATACCGAAGTCGTAGTTGATGCCCATGTACAACCCGGCGGCGCGCTCACCCACCACGAGCTGGCCCGCGGACACCGAGCCCGGCGCATCGTCGAGTGGGTACCAGGCCAAGGGGTTGAGCAGCTTCACTTCCTCGTAGAAGATCGGCTCGAGGATTTGCTGGGCCAGCACGGCGAAGATGTCCACCGCCACCAGATCGGTCCACTGGAAGTTGCCGCCCGGTCCCCACCGTTGCGGGTACCGCTCGACGTACCCCGTCCACAAGGTGAACGACGACCCGCCGAGGGTCGCGACCAGCTGGATCCGCTTCCCGAGCTGCACGTTCGGCGCGTACGGGCTGCCCGTGCCGTCCGGGTCCAGGAAGCCGTTGGAGTTGTCGACGGTGATGGTCATCGACCCGGCCTGTGGGGCCTGCAGCTCGTACTGGCGGCCGCGGGTGGCCGACACCTTCGTCACCCCACCGATCGTGGTCCAGGTGCCCGCGACGAACTCGATCTGCACCTGCGTGACCGGCCACGCGTAACTCGGCGGTGCCGCCATCAGGATGCCCTGAAACCGAGGGGGGTGCGCTGCTGCAGCTTCAGCAACTCATCCCGAATGTCGGAGGCGGCTTGTGGCGCACCACCGAACCCGTAGTAGTTGCCGGTGATGTTCACGATGATCGGCTGCTGCCCGCCACCGGGCATGGTGGCGCCGAATGTGGCCCCCGGCCCGCCACCGGCGGAGAACTGGGGGCCGGTGATGGGTCCGGTGACGCTGGCGAGCGCGGAGGACAACACGCCACTGTTCGCGAGGATGCCTTGGGCGATGCCCGCGGGGATGTGCACCCCGATCTCATCGGCGAACACCTTCGAAGGGGAGCTGATGCCGAGCAGTGACTTGGCCCCGTCCAGGGCGGAGCTGGCGACCCCCTTCACGGCGTTGACCATCTGCCCGGCCGCGCCCTTCACGCCGCGGATCATGCCCATGATCAGGTTGTTGCCGATCTGCTCGGCGGTGCCGAACATACCGACGATGTCATCCATCCCGGCGCGGATGGGCGCCCAGATGGCCTGCCGCACACTGACGAACTGCCCGGTGATCGCCCCCAGCACCCGGCCGACCGCATTCTCCACGGCACCAACGATCTCGTTCCAGATGCCGACCACATCGTTGTAGGCGGCGGTCCAGACCCCTCGGGCGATACCGACGATCTCGTTCCACTTGCCGGACAGCCAGCCGGTGGCGGCGCTCCACTTGCCCATGAGCCAGCCCACCGTGCTGTCCACAATGGCCATTATCGTGTCGTGGATGATGCGCCAGGACAGCTCGGCCGTGGCCTTGATCTGCGACCACTTCGCGTCCAGCCAACCAACCAGCGCCGCGATCTTGCCGTCCACCCATTGGGCGGCCTCGGTGATCGGGTTGACGATGTAGTCGCGGAGCAGGTTCCACGCCGCCTGTGCGGTGCCCGTGATCCAGTTCCAGGTGTCCGACAGGAAGGTCTTGACGCCGTTCCAGACGCCGACGACTACAGCGGTGATCTGCTCATGGAAGTGGTTCCACATGCCGATGAGCAAGGCGATCGGGGTGGCGAACACGACCAGCAGAAGCGGCCACCACTTCTCGAAGAAGGCCTTGATTCCGTTCCATACGACGGAGGTGATGTTCTCCACCCAGTGCCACGCGCCGATGACCGGGTCGACCACGGCGTGCCATCCGGTGGCAGTGGCGTGCGTCATGTCGTTCCAGGCGCCCACCAGGTAGCCCACCACGGCGTTCCACGCGGAGACCGTCCAGTTCTGCACGGCGTGCCACGCGCCGATGACCGGGTCGACCACGGCGTGCACCCCGGTCATCACCGCGTGGGTCATGTCGTTCCACGCGCCCACCAGGTAGGCGGTGACGGCGTGCCAGATGCTCACCGTCCAGTTCTTCACGTCGTTCCAGGCGCCGAGGATCTGCTGGTTGGCCTCGGTGACCTGGCCGGTGATCCAGCCCCAGATCTGGTGCCAGTGGGTCCACAGCTCGTAGACACCCACGCCGAGCAGCGCCAACGCGGCGACGATGAGCTCGATGGTTATCACCAAGGGGTTCGTGGCGATGGCCCACAAGGCCACCGACAAGGCGTAAAGGGCCACGATCAGGGCGCCGCCGATCACCCCCGCCATGGCAGCCATCGCCTCCTTGTGCCCGGTCACCCAGGTGATCCCGGTCTTGAACCCCTCGGCAACCTTCGTCACAATTGGCAGCAGCTCGATGCCGAGCTTGGTGACGAGGGCGCCGAGAGTGGCCTTCAGCTCATCCATCTGCTGGTTGAAGTTGCCCTGCACCTCCGACCAGCCCTTGATGTTGCCGTCCGCCTGCTTCGTCGACCCGGCGATGTCCTGGATCGAGGCGTTCACCGCGTCGGTGTGCTCCCCGGTGAGCTGCAGCGCCACGTTCATGCCGTCCGTGGTGCCCGTGGCCCGCTTCATGGCCTCGGTGAAGTTCTGGTTCTGGTTCGCCCCCGACCGCAACGCCTGGCTGAACCCGATGGCCTTGTCGTGCAGGGTGTTCCACTGCCCGAGCTGGGCTTTCTGCTCGACGTCGAGCCCACCGCCGGTCTTGCGGAACTCCTTGAACGACATGGTGCCCTTGTCGATGGCCTCCGCGACTTTCTGGGCGGCCGGGGGCAGTGAACCGAAGGCGTTGCTCGCGGCGGTCACCGCCAGCTTCGACTCGTTGAAGTTGGACAGCAGCACGGTGCCCGCAGGCCCCATCTTCACCATGATCGCGTGCGCGACCTCTTGCAGCGTCCCGGCGACCCCGGTCTTGCCGAGGTTGTGCGACAGGTCGACGGCGTTCAGCCCGAGCGCGGACATCTCCTTGATCATTGGCTGCGTCGGCACCGACAAGGACTGGATGGCGTGCCCGAGGTTCTGCGAAGCCTGGTCGGCGGACATGCCCGAGGCGGTCATCGCCGACAGCGAGCCGGTGACGTCGGCCAGGCTGATGCCAGCCGCCGCCGCCAGCGGGGTCACGCTGTGCATGGCCCCGGTCAGCTCGTCGAAGGTCGTTTTGCCGTGCGACACCGCGGTGACCAGCTTCGAGGTGACGGTGGCCGCGTCACCCACACTGGGTCCGTAGTCGTGCATGATCGTGGACACCGCGTCGGTGACGTGCCCCAGGTCGGCCTGCTCCTGCTTCGCGCCCTCGGCGCTGGCCTTCAGGGTGTCCAGGGCTTGCGCACCGTGCTGCCCCGAGGACTCCACTGTGTACATGCCCTTGGCGAGGTCCTGCGCGGAGATACCCACCTGCCCGGCCATCTCCAGCATGCCGTCGCCGACCATCTTCAGGCTGCCCTGCGCCTCACCGGCGGTCGTGCCCAGCTTGGTCACGCTGGCCTGAAAATCGCCTGCCATCTTCACGGCCTCGACGGCCACGACACCTGCTCCTGCAACGACCCCGGCGGACAGCGCTGTGCCCAGCTTGGCGACACCCCCCATCGACAGCTCGGATTCGGCTTTGACGCCCTTCATCTTGGCCATCAGTTCACCCATGGCTGCAGACAAACCGCCGGTGCCACCGATGAACTCGACGAATACGGGGATACTCACCGGAGGCCGTACTTCGCGATGGTGCGGGCCATGGCGGCCTCTTGAATGCCCTTGAACTTCGGGGCAACCGTGTCGTACGCCTGCTTCGTGTAGTGGTCCATTTCCTCGATCTTGGCGGCGTACAAATGGGTATGTCCGCCACGCGGACCGATCGACACCCGATAGGTGCGAGGTGCGATCTTCGCCAACCGCCGCGACGACTTGAGAGAATCCCGCAGCTCCCCGCTACGCACCCGAACCGAACGGCGCGCGACCCGCTTGGCTTGCCGCCCAGCCTCCCGTAACGCCCACATGTTGGAGCGATCCGTAGTGCGCTGCATCTCCAGCATCGCCGTGTTGAACGGCTCGGTAACTACGCGCACACCACCGATCACGGCTACCCCCTCGAGGCTTCCTCGTTGCGCCGGTTCTCTTCGGCGACGTACACGGCATGGACGGTGAGCAGCTCGGACAACTCGCGGGCGGGCAGCTCCGCCTGCTCCCTCAGGGACACCCCCAGTAGCAACAGAGCGCGGCGGCGGACGCTGCGGGTCACCCAGTACGGCAGATCACGGGCGTCGATCTGGTGGCCCTCCAGGGACTGCCTCAGACGCTGGAGGGCACCGAAGGGGTCGCCATGTCCGGGGTCGGCTCGGTGTTCACCGTGGTCCCGCCGGTGGCCTTGACGACCTCCCCGATCTTGTCGGAGATCGTCTTGGTAACGGGTGCTGGCACCTCGGCGAACGCCTCCCGCGTGGGCGGTTGGGGCACGCCCTCGTACTCCCACTCGGTGACGTAGGCGCACACCGTGACGTACATCAGCTCGCGGAACGCCTGGAAACCCTCCACCCCCACGATCCGCATCTGCTGCACCGGGGGAAGCGCCTGGAATTCCTCCGACTTCGATTCGTCGGTGAGGTGCTCACCGGCCTTGGTGGCCATGAGGCTGATCTGCACGTCCTCGATGGACTCCGAGAGGCGACCGGGCAGTTTGCGGGGGTCGCGGATGTTCGCCCACCCCCCGTCGAACTCGACGCGCATCAGACGTACGTCCCGGCTGCCTTGGCGTTGATCAGGGTGGCCTTGATGGGGGAGAACCCAGCGGACGCGCCGACGTCGGTGACGTTGGCCAGTGCCTCGAACGTGACCGAGACGGTGCCGTAGTCCTTGCCGCGGATCACGTCACCCTTGGTGAACGCGGCCTTGGACATGTGCAGGCGCAACGAGGAGGTGCCCTGCGTCCAGACGAGGTCCAGGGCTGGTTGCACGTTGGTGAGGTAGTCGGTCATCGCCGACTGATCCTCATAGATCAGGTTCAGCTTCCCGGACACGGCCAGCAACCCCGACCACATCTTGTAGGGGTCCGGGTTGCCGTCCACGGTCTGGATGGCCTCGACGGTGCGCTTCAGGTCAATGGTGCCGTCGATGATGGCGGTGTTTCCGGCCCCGGCGATCGACGCGACACCCACCCACGATGCGATGGGCTGCGCAGCGGAGAAGCTCGGTGCCAGGGCTGTGGCGTAGACGGCCGGTGCCCAGCAGGTGGCCTTGCTGGTGTAGGACAGCAACCCGTCCGCGGTGAACTTGATCGAGAGGTCGGAGAACCGGGCTGCGGCGTACTGGTTGGCCTGCCCGCCGTCGTAATCGGTGATGGTGTACCCACCCGGTTGCTGCTGGCCGGTGTTCAGCAGCGACATGGCGTGTGTGAACGGCGCCGCGGCACCGGTGGTCACCACGTCGCCGAGCACCGACTGCAACTGGTAGCCGATGAGGGCCGGGTCCACGTTGCCGTCGATGCTGATCTCAGCCTTGCGTTGCCCGAGCACCTCGCCGAACAGGGCCGTGGCGGAACCGCGCCACCCCTTGTCGGCCAGGTAGGTCTGCATGATGTTCGGCTTCGGGTCGGCGGTGACGGGAATGAAGTCCACCGGGGCGACCGGCACACCTTGGGTCACTTCCTTCGCGATGCCCATAAGGGTGCGGTAAGTGGCTAGAGGCATGTCAGGCTCCCGTGGTTGCTGCGTCGGTGGTGGTCACTGGCTGATCGGCAGCAGCCGGTGCAGTAGAGGGCGGCGCGGCCTGAGCGGCGCCACCCTGAGCGGGCGGCGCGGCCTGAGCGGCGGGCTCCTGTGCGGGCGGCGGGGTGTTCCCAGCCGTCTGCGCGGGCTCGGCCGGGTCTGGCTTGTCGGGGGTAATGGGCTTTGGGTCGGTGCCCACCGTGGCCCAGCGGCCGTCCAGGGGTGCCTCGTCGAGCTCGTAGTCCTGGCCTGGCACTGGCTCCAGGCCGAGGGTCGGGTACACCATGTCGGGCTCGCCGATGTAGGTGAGTTTCACTGCGTCTCCTAGAAGTCGGACTCGATGGTGATGCCGAGGGTGATGTCCACCAACCGGCCCATTTGTTCGCTCTCTTCTTTCGGGTCGTCGCTGGAGTGCGCCGGAAAGGCCAGCGTCACCAGACCGCCCAGTGAAGGGTCGGCGCGGACCGCTGACTCGATCTGCGTGGCCAGCAACCATGCGCGCTCGTAAACCTGCTGCGGATGGTCACCACCGCGGTAACAAGACACCACGACCTCCAGGTCGTAGGTCTCCCACATCGACCCGCGACCGGTCATCGACCCGCGCATCGTGTACGGCTTCGAAACCCGGTTGGCCATCTTCCCGACCACCACGATGTCGTCGAGAATGTCGGTGCCCGGGTCGTCGTAGAACACCTTCAGGCTCGTTCGGCCATCACCGGCCAGCTGCGCGCTGAGCAAGGTGAACAGGTAGGCCTTCGCCGCAGGCACGGTGGTCGTACCGAGGGGGGCGGTCATCCGATGGACTGTGTGCGCACAGCCCGCTCCAGGATCGCCTGCACCCGCGGGAACAGGAGAATGGGCCCGGCCGAGAAGGAGTCCTCACCGCCGCCGCCGTAGCGCCGGCCGCCGCCGCCCTGCTGCGATTGCTGGTACAGACCGCGGATGTCCTCCAGCGCAGCCAGGTAGATGTCGGGGGGGATCGACACCAACCCGGCGGTGTAGCCCACCACGACGGCGTTGCCCAGGAACGACATTTCGGTGCCCACCGACGACACCCGCCGCAGGACGCCCGTCTCGGGAAAGTCCATGACGTAGCCGTAGTTGTTGCGTGTGGTGCCGGGCGCCTGCGCGGTCAGCGCGTAGGCGGACAGCCCCAGGTACTCCACGACAGAGTCCACCGACAGCACCGGTGGTTGGCGCAGCACGATCCGCGAGGAACCCCAGCAGCGATGCGTCTCGGTCACCGGCCGCGGCAGCACCGGCCCGGTGATGTACTCGATCTGCGGTGTCGCAGCTGCGATGTACCGCTGTATCTCGGGGTCGTGCGTGGTGTCGCCTTGGTCGAGGTTCAGGGCGTCCTTGACCGCCGCGAGGTCAACCAGATCGGGCATCAGGACTCCCTCTGTTCAGTGGGGCGCAGCACAGGGGGGTGACCTCTCAACCACCCCCCTGTGCTGCGCGATCAGGACGCGCTCGGTGCGGTCGCCGCAGAGGCCGGGCGAGGTGCGTCTGCCGTCTCAGCGGGCTTCGCCGCCGCGGCCGTTTCCAACACGCCCGGCACCTCGGCGCCGCGGAGGTTCTCCGCGCCGTCCTCGTCGTCCACCAGGGCCCGGTTCTCGGTGGGGTGCACACCCCGGTCCCGCCACGCCTGCGCGGACGCTTCGGCGCGTTCGAGGCCGTACTTCTCCTCGTGCGCCGGTCCGGTCAGCGAGCCGTCGCCACGCTCCGGCTCGGGGTCAGCCGAGGCCAGGTGGTGCAGCTTGCGGGCATCCGCAGCGTCGCGGGCCAGACGGCCTTCGTGCTCGCCGCCCTTGAAGTAATCTTCAGCCATGATCCTGTACTCCTTCGAGCTAGTTGATGCCGATGGTGACGATGACGCCCGCGCCAACAGCGAGGCCGGTGCCGTTCTGGTGCAGAACGGCGTCGATGACGTCATTGGTCTGCAGGTTCGGCGGTGCGGTGACCGGGACGGACAGCGGAGTCTCCGCGACCAGGTTGGTACCCGGGTTCAGGGTGAGACTGGCGAACGTGGCCACCACCGCGCCGCCGCGGAGTTGGCGCAGGCTGAGGGTGGCGTTGTTCGTTGTGACACCCGTCACCGTGACGAACCCGGCTGGTGGGGTCACGACGATATTGCCCACGCCCTGGCCCTGCCCGTCAGCGGGCTCGACCGTGGCGACGACGACGTTCGCGTCGGCGCCTGCCGCGGCCTGCGCCGGTAGTGCCGGCGAGTCGTATACAGCCATCTGTAAAGCTCCTTCTCGTGCAGTAGGGGTGGGGCAGTTTAGGAAGTCATGCCCCAGGACTCAGACCGAGATCAGACCGATCAAAACGCGGGTGGCGTCAATCCGGAAAGTGTCCCGATCGAGGCCACCTGGCGGTTCAGGATGGTCCCGAGGTAGCTGTACAAACGGTACAAAACACCCATCGAGTCGGCGTACGGCTCCCGGAACATTTCGATGCGAAAACTGGACTCGAACAGCAACAGGTCGTCCTGCTTGAGCAGGTAGACCCGGTCCTCGTTGTTGGCTGCACCGAAGGTCACGCCCATGTTCGGGTCGATGTGCACCGGCAGTCCCAGGAAAGTTCCTGCGTGTCCGGCGACCACGGACGGGTCGTCGGTCTGAGCGATGGGGTTGTAGGCCACCGCGTTCGGAACTACCAAGGGGCGGTTCTGCGCGTCGAACTGGTTCATCAGCCAGTACCAGCGCCGGGGGTGCATCAGCCAGCAGGTGGCGGGCAGGAAACGGGTCGTCGCGAACCCGGCGAGCAAGCCGAGGCTCTTCGAGTAGAAGTTCAGCGCTGTCTGAGCGGTCACCGCGAGGGTGTTCGCCACTGTGGCGTTGTTCAGACCGTTGACGACCCCGTTGTTGCTGGCGCCCACACCTGCACCGTTGAGCACCTGCGCACCGACCTGCTGCGCGTAGGCCGCGATCAGGTCACCGGTGATCACGTCGTCGAAGTTGATCGCCGACTGGTCCAAAAGCTGCTGGGACACGACCTCCTTGCCGCCGACCGTGGTGAACCCGGTCGAGACGAACGTGGTGGTGAGGTCGGTCTGAGACAGCGCCGAGTTCTGCGTGGTCTGCGGGGCCACTGTGGTCCCGGTCGCGATCTTTGGGTAGTCCACGCTCGACACGCCCATGGGCACGTCTTGGTGCTTGAACAGGTCCGCGACAACCCGACCCGGGCGGGCCAGCTTGATGTAGTCCTCGACCATCCACTTCGGCGGCGCGAATTCTCCACCAGAACCGCCGGTGTTGCCGGTGTTGCCCAGGGCGCGCTGCTCGGCGGCCATGGCCAGCGAGTGCCGCTGCAGCCGATCCTTGGCCTCGAAGGCGTTTTCCTTGAACCTGACCTCCGAGATGTCGCGGAAGAACGATGGCCCGTTGATGTCGTTGCGGCGGTAGACGGCCGGCTCGGTGACCTGCGCCCCACCCTCGGGAATGCCCGAGTTGGCGTGGGCGGCGTTGTCGAGGGCTTGGCGGCGCTCCAGGTCGGCGATCTCGGTGAGTCGCTCCTCCAGAGGCTTTACCTGCTCACCCAGGGTGGCCAGGGTGGCGCCGTAGTCGGCGTGGGAGACCTTCTCCTCCTCGGTGAGGCCGCGCTTCTCACCGGCGGCAGCTTCGAGGAGGGCGCCGCGGGCTTCCGCGGCGGTGCTGATCTGTGTGCGGAGCTCGGCGAGGCGAGCTTCGATGATTTCCTGCGGGGTGGGGGCGCCACCAGCGCACAGGTAGATCGGGGCGCCACTGCGGCGGTATCCGATCAGGTTTCGAGCATTCATAGCGATGTCCTTTCAGGACGAGAAAGTGCAAAGGGACATGCCGTGATGGCGTCTCAGGTGGTGACCCCGGGTGGAGGAGCTCCGGCGCAGGGTTCCGGCGTGCGAGCAGCACAGCGATCCGCGCAGCATCGGGCTGGGCGGAAGAATGGGTGTAGAGATCAGGACGCGCGCGACTCCTGGTCGTGCTCGTGGAGCAGCCGCAACGTCTCGACGTAGGCAGCCGCCTGCAGCACCTCGGCGGCGTCACCATCGGCCGGCTTCGGCGCCACGGAGCGGGCTTCCTCGTCCGTGGCGAGCGCTGCGACCATGCGGGACAAGGTTTCGAGGGTGGCCGTGTCCAGGGTGTTGCCCTCGCGAATGTCGATGGCCATGCGCTGCAGCTTCGCGGGCTTCATCGAACGGAACGCGCGCACGGCAGAGACGCTGGTCGCCGGGTTCGCGCCGAAGTTCACCGCCGACACGTCGCCCCGGTCCAGGTTCAGCTCCAGCAGGGCGCGTTCCTCGTAGTTCGGCGACCACTCCTGGCGCACGACGCGGAACCCGAAGCTCATCTGGTCCACGTCGCCATCCTCGATGGCCGTCACGAGGTCGCGGACGTCGCTGCGGGCCGTGTTGACCGTGGCCACCGCCCACAGGCCGGTATCGTCCTCTTTCAGTGTCAGTGTTCCCGACGCGGTGCGGGCCATGGTGAGGCCCTCGTGATTGCTCAGGTAGGCCACGTCGGCCATACCGACCTGCGTCGTCCGAGCGAACGCACCCTTGCGGACAACCTCCGAGTACTCGCCGAACATGTCGAACATCGGGTAGGGCTGCTCGGTGGTGCTGGCGTAGCCGCGCAGCTCGACCTTGCTACCACCCGCGCTTCGCACCTCGAACTTTGCGGGGTACGACCGGGATTCCGGTGCCCCGGTGAGGGCACCTCGGCTCGCGATGTCAGAGAACACTGGCGGGGGCTCCTTCGTTGTCGACAGGCTCAGCGGACGGCGCCGGCATCGGCGGGACCCCGTACGGCAGCTCTTTGAGGTTCGGCTCGGCCTTCGCGGCGCCCAACGGGGTGATGGACAGCGGGACCATGTTGGATTCCTTGCGCTGGTCCAGCGTCATCGGCGCCATGTTCCGCTTCGCCCTGGCCTCGGTCGGGGTGATGACCTTGCCCGCCAGGTACTGGACCGTGGTCTTGGCCGAGGTCTCCGCGTCGGTGCGCAGCAGCGCTTCGGTGTCGAACTTGACGAACGCGGCCTGCGGCATCAGCGGGAACATGGCGTCCTCGATGCGCTTGAGCCACCACGACAGGGAGTAGGTCAGGAACGAAATGCCCCGCATCTCCACACTGGCGTAGGTCAGTGACCCCCCCGAAGAGCCGCCCACCATTTCCGGGTCCAACCCGAAATAACGGGCGATCTGCGGTACGTTGGCGCGCTGCGTCTCCAGGAACTGCGACTCGTTCGGGGTCACCCCCAGCGCGTGATAATCGAGGCCGGCGCCGAGCACGATCGGCTCCCGGTTGCGGGTGGCCGCGAGCAGACGTTCCTTGATGGTGGTGGCCTGCGTCTGGTTGATCTCCTGGTCCGACGTCAGGATTGCCTTCGGGATACCCCCGCCGTGGAAGAAGTCGCCGGCGAACTTCCTCGAACTGATGTCGATGTCGATGGTGGCCGCGGCGTAGGCGATGGGCGACAAGCCGACCTTGCGGCCCGGCAGGGTGAAGCCGCGCATGTGCCACATGTTCTGTGGCGGGATCACCCGCTGCTTCGCGCCGTACTTGTAGACCAGATCGCCGGTGTCGGGGTCTACGTCGGCGTTGACCGCGTCCGGGTTGAGGATGCTGACCTGCGTGGCGTTGCCGTTGCCATCGCGGTCGGTGATCTCGCCGAAAGCGTTGCCGCGCATACACAGTGAAACCACCAGCATGTGCAGCCACTCGGATTGCGTCATCCCCGGGCTCGGTGTGGTGACCAGTTTCGGGTCCGTGATCCGAGTGTGAATGTCACCCTGCATGCGGAACGTTTCCAACGGCAGCATCGACACGCTGCGGGCGATCAGCGACACGCACGCCCACACGGTGGACACCTGCAGGGCCTGGTCCGGGTTACTCGCCACGTTCGTCGCACCGTTGACGTCGGTGCCGCGGATCGGGGAGATGATCGGCTCGCCGGTCCACCCACCTGCGGCGCGTTTCTCGCGAACACCACCACCGAAGAGGATTCCCACCGGGTTACCTCCTCGGGTCGGTCAGTCGGTCGGCGAGTAGCAGGGCACCAGCGGTGATCAGGGCGGCCGGGACGGACCACAGCGCAACCCCGGCGGTGATCAGCGCGCACGCCACCACCGCGAGGGCGACCCGGCCGCGGAGGACGAAGAAGGCCAGGAACGCCACCAACACCGTGACGGCTCCCTCTTTGACCCGCCTCACCACACGGACGCCGCGACGTCTTTGACTTCGGACGCTTTCACCGAATACCCCCAGAGTGCGAGCGTCACCGAAACCAACGGGGTGATGTCCACTCCGCTGGTGTAATCCCACGCCCAGGCACCGGCCATCGACTTGGTCGTCGCCCGGCCCACCGCAACAGTGAGAGGCTGCTGGTCGATGTGCCACAGCTTGTGGCCCATCACCGCGTCATAGAGGGCGCCGCAGCCCTGCACCACCGCCGTCGTCCCCGGTTGCATGGCTTCGATCCCCACCGCCGCGAGGTCCGGCAGCAACGATCCTGCGGGCGAGCCCGGGCGGATCACGATGCCCAGCGGGTTCCACGCCGCCTTCCGCTCCACCAACCACGGAACCACCCACGACGAGTCGGTGTTCGGCCGATACTCGACGACCTCCACGTGATAGGCGCCGTCCTCGCGGAGCCCCGCCACCGAAATGGCCGTGGTCGAGCGGTCACCCGTCATGTCCACGGCGAACACCATGCGGCTGTGCAGTCGGCTGTCCAGATCCTTCTGCGCGTCCCAGTCGTTGGCCGAAATTGCCACCTCGACCGTGGCGGGCGGACGCCAGATCCCCAGACGCTCCCGGCGGAAGCGGTCCTCGGTCATACCCGGGCGCTCCACCAGCTGGATGAAGTCCAGCCCCAACCGGCCGCACTCGATCCCCGGGTTCGAGGCGAGCAGCACCGCCTCGTCGTCGCTGTCCGCGTCGTCCGGTGCCGACCACTCCCGGTACATCAGCCGCGGCTCGTTCCCGGCGATGCCACGCTCTCGGATGGCGGCCAACTGCTCGGAGGAGTCCATGCCGGCGCTCGACACGTACCAGACCTGTGGGTTGCTCACCGCGCTCAGCGTGGGTAGCAGGTCGGCGATCATGTCCGGGTCGAGGTCGTAGGCCTCGTCGAAGATCATGGTATCCCCGGTGAAACCACGACCGGATCCACCGGAGCGCGCGAAGAAGTTCAGCCGCTCACCGGTGAGCAGCTCGATGCCGGTCTCTTCGTTGCTCTGCCGGTACATGCCGCCGGTCGGTTTGCCCGAGCTGTCGTGCTTACCGTCAGTCAGCTTGTGCAGCTCAGGGGTCTGCCTCACCAACTGCTTGATGCGCCGGAACATCGCCTTGCCGGTCTTGAACTGATGGGCCGAGTAGATCGACTGCGCATCCCTCGTCAGGAACAGGGACGCGAGCTGGCGGGCCTCAATAATCGACCCCTTCCCGTTCTGCCGCGGGACGACCAGTCCGACTTCCAGCGCCGCCCACTTGCCGCCGACCCGCCGGTTCAGCGAGTCCCGCAGCACGTCCGCTTCCCAAGGATCCAGGTGCAGCCCTGCGTAGTCGGCAAGGTCGACGGCGTCACCGCCGAGGGAGCCGTCGAAGAAGGGCGGGGTACTAGCGAGCCGAGGTGTCCGGCTGTCGGTCGGCCTGGCGAGCAGCGAGCTTGTCAAGGAACGTCCCTCCGCCCTCTGCTGTGATGGTCGAGCCCAATTTCGCGGTGCCCAGGTGGGCGAAGATGGTGCGCAGCGCCAGCGCCTGCTGCCGAGACTCCGACAGCGCGCCGTCCATCACGATCGACACGTCCTGGCCCTCGATCTGCTCGGCCAACTTCACCCACTCGGTGCGCCGGCTGCGCAGAATCCCGTCGAGTTTCTCCGGCCGGTCCACGATCCGGCACGCCTCGGCGACAAGCACCGCAGTGGCGGGATCGAAGGTGCGGTGCTCCGACAGCTCGGTCCACAACGCCTTACCGCGGGCGCTGAGACGAGCCGGTCTGAGCAGCGGTGAGGAAGTATGCACAACCACCCCCGTTTTATGCAGGTCTGACCTGCGGTTCTGCGCGTTCCAGGGCAGTCTTGGCCGGTTTGGAATGTGCTGGGGAGAGAAACGAGGCTGCTGCGTGCGGTCAAGAGCATCGTCGCGTTCCAAAAACCAAACCGATGGCGAAGTTGAGCGGCCTGACCGTTGCTCTGGATATTTATGCATGAAACGCGACGGTCAAGTTGCCGGGTACCCGGCGGTCTGGCGGGTACCCGGCGAGCTGGCGGGTGCCGGGTGGCGGGTGCCGGTGGTTGGCCTGGTTGGTCGCCTTGCCTTGCCTTGCCTGCCTGCCTGCCTGCCTGACAACGCGTGCTGTCCCGACAGCGCGTGCTCACCACCGCCTGCTGGTGGGCAGGGGTGCCGCCACCTGCCGCTTGGCTGCCCTGAGTGAGTGGCCGTAGGTGGCACCAGCGGAGCGGTTGCAGTGCCGGTGCTCCAGTGCGTCGGGCAGGGCACCACCACCACGTGCCCGCTCGTGGCCGTCAGCGTGCCCACCGTCGAGGGTGGCCGTGTCCCACATGGGGTAGCCGCATCGTCGGCATGGCGTGCCTGGTAGGTGCCTGTCTTTGAGGTAGGCAACCCGCTTCTGATGTGCCGAGCCGAGGCCACGCTCGGCGGTGGTGCGGGTGTAGGTGGTGCGGCGCCTGCCTGCCATGGGGGTTTCCGCCTTGGTGGGTTCAGGGTTCGGCCTTGGTGGTTCGGTGGTTCTCGGGTTGGCTGGCTCACGGGCTGGCTTCCAGGCGGAGTGGTTGCCCGCTCAGTCCGCTAGCCCCCCGGGTGGTTGTCAGATTTGAGGTCGGTGGGTTTGTAGCATTCCTCTGCACGAATGATGCCCCTGGTGGTGCAGAACAGGACCGCTGGCACAGCGAGGAACACCCCCAACAAGACGGCAAAGACGGTGTTCATGCCTCAGTCCGCCGGGGTCGTGGCGTCGTCGTTTCCCACTGCGATCCCGTCGACCTCCACGAGTGTCTTCGCTGCCATGCGTTTCGTAGAGGCCCCGAGGATGGACAGCAGCACGAGCTGCAGGAACACCGTCGATCCCCACAGTGCGTACTTCTGTGCGGCGTCAGGTAGTAGGCCGGGGAATCCGCCGACGAACGCGAGGATGGCGAAGCAATACGCCATGGTCATTGTGCCCACCGCGTCGGATATCTTCGCGGCGGCCCGCTCGTTGAATCGGGTGTAGGCGTTGCTCATGGCTGCCCGGCGTGGATCCTGGCCACGGTTCCGCAGTAGTCGCAGCGCGGGCCATCGACACGCTCGTGGTTACAGGTCCGGCACCTAGGTGGTTGATGCAGCCGGACGGCAGCAGCTCTGTCCCTCGTGCGCTGGATTGCCCGTTCGTCGCCTTCGGCGTTGCTGATGAGGTTCACGTCTACATGCATCGGCGGTGGGGGTGCGGATGCACCGGGCGCTGGCCCGGCAGGAACCTTCGGCAGGCATGACACCGGCGTCTCTGGGCTGATGTAGCCGCCGCGGTGGCGGGACTCGCTGATCCTGCGCATGGCACGTGCCCAGCGACGGACGTACCAGACGTTGAGAACGGCGAGGCCGGTGGCGAGCATGCTAATGATCACGCTCAGCACGATCATTACCTGATCACTCACTAGTGCCCCTTGTGCCTGTGGTTGCCGTGATTACCGCCACGGCGGTGGTGCGGTGCGTGGTGCACATGGGCGCCGTGGCTGACGTGATGAACATGGGCACCCTTGTGCGCGTGGTGCTTGCCGCGCCGTGCCGCGGACATGTGCTCGCGGGCCACAGCGGAGAACACAACCCCCTTGTGGCCACCGCCTCTAGGCATTAGAGACCCCCCACGACGCTCATCAGTACGTACCCAAACGCAACCATCGCCGTAAGGATTCCTATTACCGCCGCTAGGAACATGAGCAGGTGGAAGCCAGTGTCGCTATCCGATTCGTAGTCCAGCGGTGGCCAGTCGTCCGGTAGCGGCCGCACTGAGGGACCAGCGCCTTACTGGGTGGCAGGCGGTGCTGATGGCACCTGCGGCGGTGCTGACTGCGACGGCGGGGTGGTTGCGCCACCGATGCCACCGTTGACGGCCGGCGGCTGGTGTACCGGTGCGGGGGCCTCGCCTGGTGCCGGTGGTTGCACCGGAGCGCCGTTGACGTCGGTGGCCACTGGCGTGGTCGCTGCAGCTGCAGGTTGTGCCGGTGTGGCCGCTGGTGCCTGTGCTGGCTGCGCGGGAGTGCCGGCAGGCTGCTGTGCCGGTGCAGGCGGTGCAGCAGGCTCCTTGACGGGTGTGGTGGGCACGGGTACGTCACCCCGAACACGAGCCACCACGGCATCGAGCTTGGACATGTCGAGTTGCGCGGCGGCGGGCTGCGCTTTCAGTGCGGCCACTTCCGCCTCGATGGCCGACAGCCCGTCGTTGATGGCTGAGGAGTCGGCGTTGATCTGGTCCTGCTCTGACATGATTGCCTCCAATATGAAAATGATCGCGATCGCCCAGTCGGGCAGTTCTGTTGCTCGGTGCTCACGCCAGTCGGTGACGGTGGCCCAGTGGTCGTCGAGGTCCATCACAGTGCCCCCTTGCTAACGCGGAACCGTCGTTCGAGCAGGAAGTTGATGCTGTCCGTCATCACCTGCACCCTGGTCAACGCCATCCGCTCAGCGATGGGTGCGTCGTCGTGGGATTCGGCGGCGACCTGGCGGGACACCTCACGGGAGTACCGGGTCCACGCCAACTTCTCGTCGATGGTGGCGAGGAGGGACTCGCGGGACTGCACACCGGCCACGACCTGAATGCTCATGCCGTCACCATCTTGTGCAGCTCGGTGCACCACTCACGCCAACCGGCCCACGCCGCCAGGAACTCGGTGCGTGGGGTGATCCGACCGTTAGCGGCTTGCAACATTGCCCACTCCGCGAACGCGGTGGCTTCGATCCGTGAACACCGGCAGTTGGTCATGGCCCAAGCGATGCAATGCCCATGGAACTTGCTCGACACGGCCATCACGATCAGTCGCCCAGGTACTCGCACGGGTCGTGGCGCCAGCCGATAATGGTAGACCGCTCAGCGACCACGATCATCGCCGTCACCCCCGCCGCAACAACCATCACAGAGCCGATCACACCCCAGCGGAGAGCGGTAACCAGGTCATGCGTCATGGGATACTCCATCCGCTCGCCTACATTTCCCAGTTACGCATGCTTCTCACCTCGGATCAGGTCGAGGACGGCCTGTGCGTCGAACCACTCGCGGTGCCGCCGCTCTGCGTGCCACTGCTGGTGACAGATGGCCATCTCGGCTTCTTCCGTGGTCGGCAGGTGCACCAGGACATACCCGGCCGCGGCGAGGTCGGCGATCACAACAATCGCGTAGGAGTCGCCCGGGCGGAGCATCAGGGCTTGGGCAAGCGCATCGGCAGCGTCCATGGAACGACCTCGATGAGGAGAGTGGGGATTTGCCAACAGGGAGGTTCGTCACCTCAACCGATTGACAGTTGAAGACTGCCACTGTGCAAATGCACATGTCAAGCGTGTGAGTGTCGGCGGATCTTGCGCCGTGGTTCGTCTGGGGTGATCCGCTGCAGCGCGAGCACGTCGCCGAGACGGAACAGGGGCGGATCATTTTGGTGGATCCAATGGTCGGTGATCTGGTCGCCGTGCTGCCACGCCCGCGGCATCAGCTTGCCGCTGCGCCGCCACCGATACCAGGTGGTCTCAGGGATGCGGCGGCCTCGGTAGCTGTGCACGGCGCCGAGCGCCTCCTCCCGCGTCACCAGCGTCTCGCTGACCTGCTCCAGCAGCAACCTGCTCACATCTCTCGCGTCGTACTGTGCGGAGCAGTACGAGCACCGCAGGGTGTCCACTCCGCGGTCGATGTACAGGTCGTGCCCGCAGGCCTTGCAGGGCCCGGCGTAGACGAGGTCGCGGCGGTCGACGGCCATGCGCGCGGAGGCGATCACGTCGGTGATGGTGTCGTATGCCTCGACGGCGGCCGGTAGCGACCGCAGGGCTTGAGGTTGGCGGGAGAGCCACAGGGCGCACACCTCGGCGCTGGTGACGGGCAGCAGGGACAGCTCAGCGGGGTGGCGCAGCACGGTGACGGTTTCGCCGGTGATGATCTTGCCGTGCGAGATCCGGTCAGGCCGGGTGCGCTCGTACGTCTCATCACGCTCGTCGAGGACCAGGCGCTGCAGCACGCTGACGACGATGGCGATGTGCTCGTGCTCGGCGACCACGCGGGCCCAGGTGGTGAGGGTGTTGCCGAGCGCATCGAGGCGGCGGGTGATGTCGGTGCGCATCGGCAAGGGCGCCTCGCTACTGCGGCCGCCGTTGCGCCCGGAGCTCATCCGGTCGAGGCGGGCGGTGGCGACGGCCAGGTCGGCGACGACACCGGGCACGGCGCGCAGTTCCTTCACGAGCGTCGCGGTGCATGACGTGCAAAGGGGCAGGTTGTCGCCGCTGGGGTGGCCGCACGCGGCGTCGTAGCTGAGGTGCTTAGCCACCGGTGGAGACCTCGCAGAGGGTGTGAATCATGGCTCCCACCGACGTGACCCCCTCTGTACGACCGGCTGATGACGAGCTGTGAACCCGAACACGCCACCCTGGTGGTCACGGTCGGTTGGCACTGGAGGTTTGTCGGGCTTGTCGGTGTCTACGGCGAACACCTCGGTCCCGAGGATTCTGATCGCCAACCTCACGCGGAGACCTCCTGTGGCCACGCGACCGCGGCCAGGCATGCACGGTGGTGGACGAGCTCGGGCACGTCCCAGCCGAGCATCTGTCCTCCCATTGTGGCGAAGGCCAGCGCGTCGGCTTGGTTGTCGTCGCGAATGGTCACCTCGGGCCACAGCGCGTGCATGGCGGCGAGCACCTGTGTCTTGTCGGCGCGGCCGGATCCGGTGGCCCACTTGGCGCGGGTCTGCGGGGCGCACACCGCGACGGGCACGCCGCGGGAGCGGCAGCCGGCGACGATGCCCCACCACAGCCCGGCCCGGTCCCAGACGCCGGGGGAGTTGAGGCCCAGGGCCGGGCCCTCGATGACCACGAGTGTGCTGGCCGGGTCGACGCAGGCGAGCACCGCGGCGGCCTGTTTGACGATGCGGGTGGAGCGCAGAGCGATGACGTCGGCGCGGTGGCCTTTACTGCCGATGGTGCGCACGGTGGGTGCGGCGTGCTGGGCGATGACGGCGATACCCGCGGCGGTCATCGACGGGTCGAGGCCGATGACGACGGGGCTCACTGGTCGGCCTTGGCATCGGCGGTGCGGATGCGCTGCAGGTGCGCAGCTTGGTGTTGGATCGCCTTGCCGGTACGTGGATCACGGCAGGCGTCGTCGGGGGCGGCGTGGCAGTAGGGGCACAGGACGCGCAGAGCTCTAGCCCGGTCCATTTCGAGCTGCAGGCTACTCACGATGCCACCGCCTCGGCGAGTTGCTGGGCAGGGTCGTGGACGTGGTCACACCGCACGACGCCGCGTTTGGTTTGCTCAGGCAGCCAGCCGGCGATGTCGCACCAGGGGCACGCGTCGATCGCGGACTGGCGTCTTCGGGCCGCGTCGGCTCGGCCCTGCTTGGCGTCGACGGCTTGGCGTTCGGCGAGCTGGCGGACCCGGCCACAGGCGGCACAGCTCGGGCCGCGCTCGGCTGGGCCGATGTGCCGGTGGTCGGTGCATCGCGGGTTGCTTGAATCGATTTCTGGGGGTGGGGGGTTTTGGCTCGGGCTGCTGCTGTCTAGAGATTCCCCCCCAAGGGAACTATCACTAAGGATCGGGTCGGGTCGGGTCGGGGCAGCCGAAGTCACAGCGTCGCTCACGCCGTTAGTCACGTCGCTGTCACGCCGTGACTCACGCTTACTGTCACGGGCTCGCTTCTGTCGCTCACGTGCGGCCATGCGGTCGGCCTCCACCTGTTGCTTACTGGGGTTTCTCTCGTCCCATTGGTGGAAGCGCCACCCGTCGCCGTCCTCTATCCACAGGCCAGCGGCAACCAGTTTCGCTGCCAATTTGATGCCAGACGGCCACCCGGCGACGTACCACCGAGGCACCAAACCTTCGGCCAAATACGCACCAGAATGTGAGCCAGACACAGCCCAAAGGCCCATCGCGGCAAGTCCAGCCTTACGCGCCTTCTCGTGCGAGTGGAGGTTGTCGTCCACCTTGAACCAGGCCATTTAGCTCCCCTCCGGGTCGCTGTCGATCAATGCTCGGGCGGCTTGCTGGCGGCCCTCTAGAAGTCGCCACGTAACGTCACAGAAGTAGCGCCACACGTGGTCCTCGCTGAGCCGAGCGTTGCTGGAAGCCCTGCGGAATGAGAACGTCAGATCGTCTAGATCGAGGCCGAGTCGCTGGAACTGGCGGACGGTGCGCCGCATCTCCTGGCCGTCTTCTGGGACGAAATCAGGGACGGCATGTCCCGGCATTCGGACGGTCTCGCAGATCATGTCGATGAACGCGCCGAAGAACTCGTTGTCTTCTGCCCTTGACCGCCGCTCAATCTCGGCCGCCTGGGTCATCGCTGCAGCCCATCGAAGCGCGTCCTGCGCTACGTCGGCCACCAGTGGAGCATCAGGCTGGGTTGATGTCTTACCGCTGTTGCACGGCCCGCACGCAGTAACCAGGTTGCCGGGGTCGTCGGAGCCGCCGAGTGCTACCGGCACTACGTGATCGACCGTGAGGACAACGTCGGGCGCTTTCGCGCCGCAGTACCGGCACGCGAAGTTGTCTCGGCGCAGCACCTCGTAGCGAATGCGCTTGGTCAGCGTCATTGGTCCACCGCTGGCGTTGCACCGTGGGAGTACTCAGGCATCGAGCAGCTCCTCTCCGCCGACCATGAACCCGGTGCAGGGACACGCCTGTCGCTTCTCGCTCGCCACCTGCTGCCCCTCTGTGCCGGTGCACATGGCTGCGGCTCTACGTGGCGTGCCGTTCGGTACCCGGCCGTGGTGCTCGACGGGGTCCAGGCAGTGAGCGCACAGAGCCCCAGGGCGGATGGATCGCACGGCGTCAGCCCTCATCGCGAGATAACCTCGGTCAAAGGCCCGTAGGCGACGATCAGATTGGCCCATGCGCGAGACGGGCCTGCATGGGGGTGGCGCCACTTACCGTTAGCCTTGCCCCACTCGTCGCCGTCGATGTCGGTCACGCGATTGACGCCATCGGGCTCGGGGTCGTTGCGGTGCCAAACGCGATCCGGCTTGCACCTTCCCCTTGCAGCCTCAGCCTCAACGTGTGTGTCACGAAGACGGGCCACCTCGGCTTGCAGGTTGCGGATCGTGGCCCACGCTTTCTGGTGCATGATCTGCTCTTGCCGCCAAACAGCTCCGACCTCTTCCATCTCGGCCAGCGCCTCATCCCGCTCGGCCCGTAGGGACTCCACCGTCTCGTTGGCCTCATGCAGCGCGTTCTCTGCGCTCAGCCATGCGGCGTGCTCCGCGTCCACCGCCTCGCGCAGGGACTCCATCGTCTCGGGCGGGTCAGGCGGGCACAGCGTATCGGCGTATCGACGTAGCTCCCTCGCCGCTGCCTGTCGTGCATCCTCCACTGTCCAATCACTCATCCCTTGCCGCCGAACGGATCGGCCACAGACTTGAGCGGCAATGGGCCCGTGGTGTCGTGGCTGGTGTCGTCCTCGTCCCAGCTGCCGTCGTCGCTCTCGTCGAACAGGCCGGGCGCGGACTCGGCGGCCGGTTTCGGGCCGGTGCCTTCCCAGAGTTCGTCGACCTGCATCTTGGCCACCAGGCGCATCTCGCCGTCCTTCATTCGCTCCCTGGTGATGGCGGTGCAGGTGGCCTGGACGGTGTAGGTGCGGGCTTCGTCGAGCTTCGGCGGATCTTCGAGGCTGTCGGAGGACATGCCGGCGAACTTGACGCGGGAGGCTTCGATCAGTGGTTCGGTCATGACAGGTTCTCCTGCTCGGGGTCGTCGGTTGCGGTGTGGGCGTCGACGAGCTCTGCCGCGGCCAACAGGTCGCTGGCTAGCTGGCGTGCGGCGTGGGCAGCCAGCGTCTGTTTGAGTTCAGACGGGCCGAAGATCGAGGAGTGGGCGCGAAGTTCGACAACGCCCGCGCCCGCGCCGATGGGCAAGCGTGCGGTGATTTGATAGGGCAGGTTCATTACGGTCAGCCCTCCTTGCTGGCGGCCGCGTTGGCGGCGATGTCGTCGGGGTGCATCGGTTGGTCGACGAGCTCACCCTCGAGGTAGTCAGGGTCGACCTCGGAAAGGTGGCTCACGTCGGTGATCTGTGGTGCGCTCATCGCCTCGGCCTGCGCTGGTGCGGGTTGCTCGTTCTGCACATCGCGGACCGCGCGGAGTTGCTCGCGAAGGTGTTCAGCGGACGTCGGTACCCACTTGGCGAGCTGACGCACGGCGGATTTCAACCACATACTGGGCTCGTTGGTTTGCCACGGTGAGCTGGAGTAGTCCGCGCCGGCGGATGACTGCTTGATGGTGGCGATCGCGGCGCGGTTGAGCACGACGACCTTGCTGGTGGCGCCATCGCGCATGCGGGCGAAGGCGTAGACCAGGCGCAGCGGCCCGCGGTCGTCGGCGTCCCAGTCGATTACGTGGTCGGGAGTCTCGTCGTGGCCGGGCTGGAAGTTGAACTGGTCGTGCTGGTAGACGCACTCGGCGACGACGCTGGAGATGGCACCGGCTCTATACATCAGCTCGATCAGCCCGGTATATCCGACGATGCCGAGGATCTGCAGCTGCCCCTTCTCCTTGCGCGGGGTCAGGTAGAACTCGGGGGTGCCCGGCTCCAACCCGAGGCGCGCGGCTTCGAGCAGCGCAGCCATGAACGCGCCGGGGTTGTTGGCGGCGGCCACCTCCAGCTCGTAGCGTCCGCCGACCCGCTTGCCCTTCTTCAGCGCGCCTTGCGCGAGTCGGACCCAGGTGTCGGGCTTGACGTGGCTGGGCAGCACGGCGGCGAAATCGCTGCGGTACTGGGCGACCATGGCCCGCGGGGAGTTGTCCTGCTGGGCAATGGCTTGGGTGGTGGTGGTCAAGGGGATCACGCGGCTTTCTGGTTGGTGGTGGATTTCTTGCACGCTCGGAGGCTTGGCGGGTTGTCGCCGCGGCCGGGGACGCGGATGGCGACCTTGCACCCGTCTGCGTCGATGGCGGTCTTGGCGGTTCCCATGGCGTCGAGCACAGCGGTGGTGGCGGCTTGGGCTCGCGCCTTGGCCGCTTTCTCGTCCGCCTTTGAGGCGAGGTACTCGGCGGCGAGCTCGGCGGTGATCGGTGCGTCGGAACCGTCGATGTCGGGGTGCAGCTCACGGACCGCTTGGTAGGTGGCGGAGTGCTCGTCAAGGCTCGGTCGTCGTGGTGCGGATCCGTTGGGTAGTGACGCCATGAACTCGGCCGCCGCGGTGACGAGCTGCTCAGCCTCGGCCTGGTCGAACTGGATCAGGTATTCACGGAAGCTGAGGTAGGACAGCAGCACGGCGACGTGGCACTCACGGGCGCCGGTGACGAGCATTTCCCACATCACTTGAGCGAGATATCCCGGCGGGATCTCCTCCGTCCCGGCCGGTCCCCAGGCCTCGGCGTCGGCGTCGGACTTGCACTGGAGGAGCACCACAGTGCCGTCCTCGCGGACCACGAGCCGGTCGGGGCTGGCCGAGCACCAGTCGTCATTCGCGGCCACCCACGTGCCGGTGGTCTCGACGCGCCACGTCGGGTGCTGGTCGGCGAACCACGCGGCGATGGCTGGCTCGAGGTAGTGCCCGCGGCGCATCTCGTCGGACTCGTCAACGGGTGCGGTAAGCCCGGCCATGTGGTGCCAGAGCGAGAAGCGCGACTCATACGGGCTGAGGCCGACAACAGCGGCGATCTTGCTGGCGCTCATCCTCGTGAGCCACTCCGGCGATCCCGGCTCGACGACGTGATCGAGCAGCACCCCGGTAAATCCGTCCGAACGTGCGCGGGTGCTTACCAGATGCTCACCTGCCCACGATTCGACTGCGGTGCGGGGGAAGTGCAGGCGCCGGCCCATGCGGGTGCCGTGCGGCGCGCCTGGCCCGGCTGCGGTACGGCGGCGATGGAGAGTTCGCACCGAGCACCCCAGGTGCTCGGCCAGCTCGGGCAGGGTGAGCATCTCCGGCGTGGTCATCTCAGCGACCTCCAGTGCCCGGCACGAGGCAAGTGCTTCCAACACTCCGAGCACATGACACCCTCGGCCAACAGCCGGACGCGTATCCGCATGTGCCCGTCGCAGCTCAGCCATACGTGAGCGTGGTGTTCACAAGGTGGCGGGTCGAACCGCAGCGCCCACGTAGCTGCCGTATCGCAAAGAACGGGTCTGCAGTAGTCACACACCGGCTCGAAGTCCAGCTCCAGCGCGTCGACGGCGCCCTCGGTCATGGTGCTCATCGGAGGCGCTGCCAGGAGATGCTTGTCGCGGGAATGGGTGCGGCGCAGTGCGCGCATTGGACACGGACGAAAGAGGTGAGGGAGGCCATCATTTGCACTTTGTGCAGCTGACACCACAGGAAGGGCACCCACACGGCGGACCGTTCGCATACTGGGTGAGGCCCGCCGCCGCGCCCCACATCACATGGTGGCTGGAAGTCCAGGGCCGCCATCGCCCAGCCGTCGACGTCGGGCTCGATCACGACTTCGGTGGTGGTCACGACACTCGCCTTCGTTGCAGAAACTCAACGGCAGTCCTGGATGCCGCGCGCCGTGAGGACGATCCGGCCGGCTTGCCCGCGGTGGCTTCGATGCCGCGTCGCAGCTCGGCGGGCAGCGTGGCACGGCAGTCGGCGCAGAGGACGGTGCGGACGAGCGGCATGCGCCCGCAGCCCCCCGGGCAGGGGTGTCGACGGGCAGTCATGCGGCACCACCCAGCGACAGCAGCTCGAGCAGGTCGGTCGGCTCGGTGTCGCGGTGGCAGTCGCACGGGCAGCGCCACACGTGCGACGGACGCACCACCATCGGCAGCGACGGGGGCACACCGCCGTTGAGGCCGATGCTCACGTAGCACTCCGGCGCCCACGAACCGCGCTGCTGGAGGCCGCCGAGCCGGTGAGCGCACTGCCCGTGGTGGCCGACACCGCAGTGCCCGGACACGCCACCCTCGCAGGCTGGAGGAATCCCGAAGTCGGCGATCATGACGGCGCCCCGTCCACGAGCCTGTAGGTCCAGCCGAGCAGCTCGCGCGGGTTGGACTGGTCGGAGATCATCGCGGCCAGGGCGATGCACATGACGTGCAGCTCGGTACGGGAGAAGGTGTCCAGCCACCGCCACACCGAGGCCGGATCTTCGTCGCGCACCATGGTGACGGCTTCCAGGCCGCGCTGAGCGCTGTTCTCGCACAGTGCACCGCGCTCACGGCGGTCGGTCGGCAGTAGCGTCGGCGCGCTCATCCGCGTGCCTCCCGCTCGGCCCGGTGCACGGCGGCGGCGAGGTTGGCTGCGATCTCCTCAGCACGTTCGCGAGGCAGGTAGGTGGTGTCCATGCGGTCAGCGGCGCACTCTTCGTCCTCGCACCACCCGGCACGGACCCACGTAGTGCGGTGGCGTAGGACGCCCACCCCCAGCACGGGCTCGAAGAGGCGCACGAAGCCGTGGACCGTGGCGGGCTCACCGCAGAAGAGGCAGTGGTCGAAGGTCCATGAGTACCAGTCGGCATCGAGCTGAGCGAACACCCGGGGCGCGGTCACTTGGAACCACCACCGGCGATAATCTGACCGATGATGATGAGTGCCTGCTGCTCGGTGAAGCCCTCGCTCGTCAATGCGATGTAGGCCTGGCGCATCGCGGACGCCATTTGCCGTAGGTCAGCGCTCGGCTCGATTGGACTCGTCATCGCTTACTCCTCGATCGAATGGCGGCGCGCTGCACCCGCTTGCGGTGGGCCTCGGCCGCACGGCAGGTAGCGAAGTGAGAGAGGTAGGTGTTTTGCCCATCCGCGCGAGCACCGGCCGCCTGGCCGCGTGTGAGCACCCCCGCGTTCCAGTGCTTGCCGTCGTAGGCCAGGACGACATTGCCGCTGGCAGACGGGCGCACCTCGACGGGCAGGTGCGTGCCCTTGGGGCCGATGACGAACATGATCGGCTCGGAGCACGAGCGGCAACGGGCGGTGCGGGGCAGAGGAGTCATGCCACCACCTCGACCAGGGCGCCGCGCTGTGCCAGCTCGGGCGGCAGCGACTCGGTGACGGTCCCGCCGTGGCTGCAGTGCGTGACCGTGATGCGCCCCCCCCAGTACGTGCACACCGCGACGAGGCGCGTCGGTTCGGACCACTGCCCGTCCTCGCGTGGCAGGCGCACGATCCTCGAGAACAAGGCGTCGTCGAGACGTCGGGTGGCCCACTGGATCTTCACCGCGCTCACCGGCCGAACACAATGGCTGCGAAGAACAGGAAGATGAGCAGCCACAGACCGCCGACGCCGACGATCGTGGCCGCCGTGGGGTGTCGCAGCAACCACGCGTCGATGGCGGCCATCAGCTGTGCTTCGAGGGGGATCACAGCACACCTAGCCTTAGATCAAGCCACGCCTCGTAGGCGTGGTCCGTCCCGGCCACCTCGTCGGCGTGCACCGCGCAGAGGTCGTTGCCCGGCAGCGCCTCGCGGTCGCAGTCGTCGCAGAGGGAGGACGGCTCGGGCACGTCGCCGTCGAGGTACGCCCGGGCGGTCATATCGCCGCCTCGCAGACAAGCGCCAGGTACTGGCCGACAGCTGCGCACTCCCGCGCTTTCGCCCAAGACAGGCGCACGCCTTCGCGGCGGCGGGTACGCCAGATGTGCCAGGTGAGGCGGTACTCGATCATGCGGCCGCTCATCGCTGGTCCCACAAGAAGGTCACGGGGAGGTCGCCGCAGAGTCGTCGCGCGGCGCGCACCAAACCCCACTTCGTGCGTGCTGTTACGCGACCAGCCAACTCTGCCCGTATGTACCCCGTGGCGAACCATCGTCCATCCCGCCGGGTCACCTCCCAGTCGACCTGGTTGCTCGGTCCCTGCCAACCCAGAGATGTGGCCTTAGACCACGACCCGTCCGAGTTCTGCTGCGTCACACTGGGAACTTCCTGCGCGCTCATCGGTAGACCACCGCCAAGATGCCGAGAATGATCAGGGACTCGACCACCAGGCACACGGCCACGGTGGTGAGCACATTGACCCGGCGCGCCGGAAGGGGCGCAGGCGGTATCTCCACCTCATGGCCAAACTCGGCGAACCACTCGGCCCACGCTTCGAGCTCGTCGGCGTGGGTGAAGTCGGTGGAGCACGGGGTGGCTGGCCACTGGGACGGGTGACGCCGTTGTGCGTCGCCGTAGGCGCTCATAACTGGGCCGCCAACGCTTCTACGGCCAGCCGGTGGCGAGTGCAGAACTCCGAACCGGGCTCGGCATACACCTCGCACACCTTCTCGGGATCGCCCAACGTCGCTGGGTGCACCACGGCGGCACATAGGTTCCCTCCGTCTGTGCCTTCGGCATGGTCGGAGAAGATCCAGTCCGCCAACTCGCGGGCACCAGCCTCGCCTGCCCTCTGAGCACACACTGCGTGCCGCAGGAACTTGGCTTGGTTGGGTGAGTCGAACTGGCCCCAGAAAGCCCAGATGTTGTCAGGATGAAATCCTCTGGCCCCGATGCTGGAATTGCTGGCCCGCTTTTCCGTGGCGTAGCCGAACTCGTCGTCGTAGGTCGACCAGATTGTGTCTGCGATCTGCCGCGCCAACTCTTGGGCGGCCTCACTGACGCCGCGGGCGCTCATGTGGTGGCCTTCTTTCGCACGACTGGCCGGTTCGCGGCAGGCTGCTGCTGGGCCTTGGGGATGTAGAAGGTCGCGTCGGTGATCTCGGTCGAACGGAGCAGCTCGACCACCTCGTTGCACGTGCGTTCGCTGGCGTCGTTCCAGCCCTCCGCGCGCCCCTTGGCGCGGAAAATCTCCCGGGCGATGAGCCAGTCGCCAGGTTGCGGATTGCAATACCTGAGTGCCCCCGTGAGGCAGACGCGGCCCGCGCCGTCACACTCGGTGCCCTGCGTCCAGCCAACCCGGTCAATCAGGTCGGCCGCATGGGCGGGCAGTAAACGCAAGTCGTCCGTGGCGGCGCTCATGCGGCCACCTCCGCACGCTGCGCCTCGTGGCGGTCGCAAAGCCCGGAGACGTTCCAGGTCATCGTGCGCGGCTCGACCCGGCGGCCGGTGCCGCGCAAGCCACAGAGGTGACACGGGACAGCATGCTCACGGGGCTGGTGGGTGGGTGGGTTATTCTCTGTGTTGATCACGGGCCGTTCTCCCTTGTGGTCGTGCCCTCGGTGTTCGCGCACCGGGGGCTTTTTATGTGGGTCATGCGGACTCACGCCGTCGCCGCCTCGGTGCGCTCGGCGGCCTTTACGTCGGAGCGCCTGTTGCTGACACGCCGGAGTGTGTTGGCGCAAGTGCGGCACTCGCGCCGTGTCAAACCACCCGGCCGTAACCGGACGATTAGGTTCTCGCCGGTGAGCGCATGGTCACGAACACATCGCGTCTTGGTGGCCCGCTCACTGCGCTCGC
>JAABUJ010001395.1_pt1 | contig 36001 bp, 34 predicted proteins | sample 5559131 | NCBI WGS metagenome assembly JAABUJ01 (sample SAMN10711875, study PRJNA513366) | rock metagenome | isolation source: Antarctica rocks | place: Antarctica: Victoria Land, Mt New Zealand nord | collected 2016-01-07 | reverse complement strand
GTGGACGGGTCCATGTCGCCTGCGCTCCTGGTCGTGTGAGCAAGACACGCCTAGCTTCAGCATGCCGCACGCGACCCGTCCGTGCCATAGGGCATCCTCTTCCACGGTTTAGTGGGGTGGTACCGGCCGGAGCGGGCATGGGGTTAATGCTGATGCCACTGAATACGCACATCATCAACGCCGCGCCGCGCGCGCTGGTCACTCGCGTCACCTCGTTGACCAACGCCTTACAGCAAGTCGTCAGTGGTTTTGCCATCGCCGGCCTGTCCACCATCCTGACCTCGCGCATCACGAGCCATGTGGCGAGCACGGTCGCCGCAGCGCGGTCGGCGCGGCACAGTGGTCCGGCGCCATCGCCCGCCGTGCTGGCGCGTTTGCAGCATGAACTGGTGACGCGCGCCATGGCGTTGGCCTTCGACGATACCTTCCGCGTGATGGTCGTCGCGGCGGTCGTTGGCGCGGTGATCGGCCTGGCGTTGCGGCGTAACCACGCCGCGCAGGCGGCCGCGGAGCCGATGGCAGCGGCCCCACTGACGGAGGCCGTGTCGAGCGCGAGGATGGCTGGCTAAGTCACAACGGAACTCTGCGGCAGATACGACCCCAGGACTGTCGTGATCTCGATCAAGTTGCCGAAAGGGTCGCGGCAGGTGAAGCGCGGCCGGTTCAGGATCTCTGTGTCGTCGCCCGTCTCGACGTCACAGTCCGTCAGGCGACGCCGCGCCGCCACGACGTCGTCCACTGCCAGGCAGAAGTGCTGCGCCGCGTGGATCGTGTCGTCGTCGCTGGCGAAGAGGTGCAACTCGTCGTCGCCGAGGCGATACCAGACCAGGTCGAGGTGGGCAAGCGTCGCCGGGACCGGCACTTCCTCCAGTCCGAGCGCCTCGCCATAAAACCGCCGCGCCTCCCTCTCGCTGCCGCGTGGCCGTGGGACGCTCACATGCTGCAGCCGTTGTACCGTAAATGAGTTACTCATTATTTTCTGTCCCTTCACGATGCCGCTACGACTGGTACTCCATCAGTTGTCAGGATATCGTATTATGATAGGCAAATAGGCGCTCCATAGATGAAATTTTGCCGCCGCTCCGTGATTGGCATCGCGAGGTGGCGGCGCTTACCGTGACAGGCCGCAGCCAGAGTCCATGGTAGAAATATAGACGTGACAAACTCACTACACCTATTGCCCGACCCGCCGGCCGGTGAGCGCGTTGTCGTCGACACACCGGCGGCGCTCTCCCAGGCAGCGGACGTCATCGCGCGCGTGGGGCGGTTGGCGCTCGACGTCGAGGCCGGCAAGCCGCGCGGCGCGACCGCGACGGTGGCCGCGCTGATCCAGATCGCCGCCCCCGGCCACACCTGGCTGGTCGACCCGTTGCGCCTGGCCGGCCGTCTGGAGGACCTCGACGCCGCCTTCCGCGGCGCGCCGCCGGTCGCGCTCTTTGACGCCGCCGGCGACGTGAGCTGGCTTGAAGCAGCCGGCATCCGCCTGCCCGCGGTGACCGATCTGCTGCAGGTCACACGTTCGGCCTATGGGGAGAGCGACAAGAGTCTGCGCGAGTCGTTGCGGCGTCATTTCCGCGTGGCCCTCGATAAATCGGGGCAGCAGGCCGATTGGCTGGCGCGGCCTATCCCCGGTCCGCTACGCCACTACGCGGCGCGCGACGCCGAGTTGACCCTGGCCCTGGCGGAGCGCTACGCCGAACGCTTCCCCGCCCTGATGGACCTACACACCTACCCCGGTGGCCGCGCCCCCATCCCCGCGGACCTACCGCCGTGGCTGCGCCGCGTCCTAAGCGGCGCGCGCGCCCCCGCCTACGAGCTCGCCGTCGAAGACGGCCTGCCCCTCGACGAGGATGAGAGTATCCCACCTCTCATCGAGGGCGCCAACCGCGCCCTTGATCTGGTGAGCGTGCCCTGGCAGCGTGCGCGTATCTACCGCGCCATTGCCAACCTCGAACTCGCCGAGGTCGCGCCGCGCGTCGCCGCGGGGCTCACCTCCATCTGCGCCGTCGAGCGCGCCGCCGCCGCGCGCGCCCTTGGCGAACTCCACGCCGAAGACTACGCCGACGTCCTCAGCGCGGCGCTGCAAGACCCCGTCCCTGACGTTGCCCGCGCCGCGGACCGCGCCCTTGACGCGCTGCGAGAGGGGTAACCGGACGACATGGATGGTCACGGATCCGTGTCGACCCTGTTACAGTGAAGGCATGACGGCGACCGACCCCGTTGTGCCCGCGAACGAGCCTCGGCCCCTCTGGCGCAATCGGAATTTCCTGTTGCTCTGGGGTGGTCAGACAGTCTCGCGCCTGGGCAGCCGCGTGTCCGATATCGCCCTGCCGCTGCTAGTCCTGGCCCTCACCCGCTCTCCTGCCCAAGCCGGGTTTATCGCCGCGGCGCAGTCGCTCCCGTATCTGCTCCTGAGCCTGCCCGCTGGCGCGCTCGTGGACCGCTGGGACCGCAAGCGCGTCATGATCGTCTGCGACATGGCGCGCTGCCTCGCGCTGGGCTCCATTCCCCTGGCCTATGCGCGTGGACAACTCGGCGTGGGCCAACTCTACGTTGTTGCCGTGGCCGCGGGCCTCGCCCTGGTGTTCTTCGACGCCGCCGAACTCGCCAGCCTGCCGCGCGTCGTGCCCGAGGGCCAGCTCGCGCGGGCCGCCGGGCTCAACGCGACAGCGGAATCGGCCACCTACCTAGTGGGTCCGGGTCTCGCCGGCGTCGTCATCGGCCTGGCGCGCACGGTCACGGCCGGCGCGGCCCTGGCCTATCTCGTGGACAGCCTCTCGTACTTGGCCTCAGTGTTCACCCTAGGCTTCATTCGCCTGCCCTTCCAAGAGGATCGTGCGGGAGCGCTACGCCCGGTCCTCTCTGCCGGCGCCCTGCGCGCCGAGATCGCGGAGGGCCTGCGCTTCCTGTGGGGACAGCGCCGCCTGCGGGCAATCGCCCTGCTGTCCATGGGCGTCAACCTGCTCGACGGCCCCCTGCTGCTCGCCGTCATCGTACTGGCGCGCGACGAACTGCACGCCGACGCGCGGACGATTGGTCTCATCTTCAGCGTCGCCGGCGCGGGGGAGTTGCTCGGCTCCTTCGTCGCGCCGTGGGTCCAGGCGCGTGTACGTATGGGGGGCGCCCTCATCGGGGCCGTCACGGTCTGGGCGCTGGCGATGCCGCTGGAGGCCGCGGCCGTCTCGCCGCTCATGCTGATCGCGGGAGCCGCCCTCGCGGACATGATGATCCCGATCTACCATGTCGCGCAGGTGTCGTACCGCCTCTCGCTCATCCCCGACGCCTTGCAGGGGCGCGTCAACAGCGCCTACCGCCTGCCGAGCTACGGTAGCGGGCTCCTCGGCACGGCCGTCGGGGGCGCCCTGCTCGGGCTGCTCGGCCCGCGCCCCGTCCTATGGATCATCGCGGGTGGCCTGGGCCTCTGCGCGGTCGCGGCTAGCTTGACGCCCTTGCGTCGGGCTTAAACGGTCATGTAGGCCACGGCGCCACAATGCCGATGTCCTCATGCGCCATTGGCGCCCCTTACATGGCGCGTCGATGGCCCAACCGACAGCTCGGGCCGCCGCGAGGGTACTGAATGGGCTGGTGTATGATGCTACACTGGATGCAGAGGCGGATGCGCTTGGAGCAGAGAGGACGGCCGATGGCAAGACTCCCAGGAGATGTCAGGTTAGCGCCGGAGACGCCAAAGACGCCGGAAGCGCCGGAGACGCCAGGAGCCCTGGACGGGCCGGCGCCGCCGCATGGCGTCCGCCAGGTCGTGGTGCGCTATCAGCATGGCCTTGATCCGCGCAGCGTCTTTCTAGCGGTTGGTGTGTTGCTTGGCGGCGTCGTCCTTCTTTTCGTCCTACAAGCTATTATTGGGCCGCTTATTTTCATCGCCATCACCATCGCGGCGGCCGAGGCGCTGCGCCCGCCGGTCGAGTTGTTGCACCGGCGCGGTATCGGGCGCGGGCCGGCCGTCCTGCTCGTGTACGGCGTCATCGCGGCCATCGTGTTCGTGTTGCTGTCGTGGCTGCTGGCGCCGTTCCTCGCGCAGGCCGGGAGCCTGATCCGCGACATACCAACCTACAGCGGGCGTTTACAGTCCGAGATCAATCGACTGCAGACGCTGATGCGCGATCAGCATGTCCCCAGCGCGATCAGCGACCAAATCGGCGCGTTCGCCGGGCGTCTGCTGCACACCGTTATTGCTCTGCCCCAGCAAATCTTCAACGTGTTCGTCACCGGGCTGGTCATGGCCTTCCTGGCCTTGTTCTGGCTGACCAGCACACCCCAGCTCAAAGGATTGTTGCTCTCAATTACACCACCCCGCGTGCATAAGACGCTGCTGGAGATAGCGGCTGAGGAGAGCCGCGTCCTGGGCGGCTGGTTACGGGGCTCGCTGATCAACATGGCCCTGCTCGGCACGACGATGGCGGTGGCCTTGTTTCTGCTGGGGGTGCCCTATGCGTTGCTGTTGGGGATCTTCGCCGCGCTTATGCAGACCGTCCCCTACGTCGGCCCCTGGATTTCCGGCGTGCCGACCATCGGATTGGCCTATCTCACATCCGGGCTCACACACGCGATCTGGGTGCTCGTCGTCTTCGTCCTCGTGCAGGAGGTGTCCAGCATCGTCTTCACGCCGCTGGTCATCCACAGCACCGTGCAGTTGCACCCTTTTGTCGTCACCTGCGCGTTCCTCATCGGCGGCGCGCTGTTCGGCTTTCCCGGCATCGTGCTTGCCGTGCCGCTGGCCGCCGCCCTGCAAGTCCCCGTTATGCGGCTGCTCCTGCCCGCCCTCCAGCGCCGGGCGCGCCCGGGAGAGCCGGTCACACCCATCGCCGAAACGGACGTGGCCGACGCGCCACGGCGGGCGGCGGCGCATGCGCATCGCTAGCGGCGCACCGCCTCGATGCGCATGCGGGCGCGATCGTGGACGAAGTTGAGCCATGTAGTGAAGTCGGAATCGTTCTCCGTTATGAGGATCGTTTCCTCTTGCCGTGCCAAACGTAGCGCCATCAGTAGGATCAAGATGTCGTTTTGGTGGTCGCGTGACCTTATTTTGCCATAGCGTTCTTGATATCGGGATATCATACGCCCGCAAGAAAGCCATTCGGAATCAATGGGCGTCACGACAGGTCCCGAGCGGTGAGACAACGCGAAGAATGACTCATAATCTTGACGGTCGTTGCGATCGCGGGCGCCTGCCATAACTTCTTCAGCGACGACAAAACAGAGGACGAGGCGGCGCGCTCGCCGTGCCCGATTCATGCGCTCCACGTATGCGCCACGTAGCAAGTATGGTATAACGACTGAGCTATCAGGGACAATTAGTACCATTCTTTATCGGCGTCGACGATATCTTCAGGTTTTGGATGTACCGGGAGACGCGAAACGCCGGGGGTGTGTTCGTAGACATCGAGGGGATCGCCGCGCGCTGCTATACGGTCTACAACCTCGTCTATTTCCTGCCCGACTAATATCGTTTCAACCGCCAACCGCACTGCTTCTGAATCACTCGCGGCGTTATACAGCTGTCGTAGCCGCTCTAATGCCTGTGGGTCGACGAGTAGATTACGCCGCACGAATCCACTCGGCGGCTGTTTCACGCGCGGCCTACCGCGCCGCGCCGGCTGTGCGTCATGCTCCTCGATAGCGCTCATAGTCCATCCTCCTTGCATCAATGGTGTAATGATAGATGAATTATACACCAAGCTGATTGTCGCGCGTGAAGACCGCGTAGAGTTCGCGGAAGTGGCGCGCGGGGTCGTCGTAATAGTCGGGTGGGATGGCCAGCGTCAGTGGGGGCGGGTTCCGCACAGTGTGACCCTTGAGCGCCAGGAACGCCGCGAGGCACGGCTTGGCCTGCCCATCGTGGCGCGTCAGGCCGAAGTAGCGCTCGTGGACCATCGCGTCGAAGGGCGGCGTATCGTAGAGTGAGGGGTCGTAGTCGGAGAAGATCCACGCCAGCGCTCCGATCGCCCCGACGCGCGACAGGCCGGCCCCGACCGCGCTGTAGTAGGCGGCGGCTTGCGCGTCGCCGGCGAACAATTGCTGCCACGAGCGGCCGCCCATCGTCATTGTGCGCGTATATGACTCTCGGCCGTCCGGCGAGGTGCAGACACCAAACTCCTCGGCCATCACCTCTTTGCCGCCCAACGCGCGGGCCAGCGCGACGCTGAAGGGCACGACGGCGGGGTCCAGCGGGTCGCGCGCCCACTTGGTGTACAGCGAATAGGCGTGGATCGACAGGTAGTCGTTGCCCTGAGCCAGGTCGGCCGGCCGGAAATTGCGATAGCGGTCGTAGTCCTCAATGTGTAGGCCCGCCGTCACGGGATGAGTGGGGTCGAGGCGGCGCGCCTCATCGCACAGCAGCAGGTTCCACAGCCACGCCGCATCCGGACTTGGCGGCGTCAAGAAGTTATCGTTCTCGTTGGTGATGTTCCAGGCATAAACCGCGGGGTGGCCCGCGTACGGGCCCACGACCGCGCGCAACCCGTAGACCTGTGCGCGTAGCAGCGGGGGCGCCTCGTAGAGATCAGCTGGCGCGCGGTCGACGGGAACGCCGCCCGACCAGGTGGGGATCGCCCCCGGCTTGGCGGCGCCGCCGAGCGCCCAGTCCGGCGCCCAATTGATCCCGCTCATATGGCCCACGAAGAAGGTGACAATGACGCGTAGGCCGTTATCGCGCGCGCTGTCGAGGACCGTACCGAGGTCGGCGAGAGCGTGCTGGGACACCTCGAATGGTCCCGGCTGGAAATCTTCCCACATCAGCATCACGCGCACGAGGTCAAGTCCCCAGGAAGCGATCTCGGCGAACTCAGCGCGTACCTCGCCCGCGTCGAAGCGGCGCCACCAGAACATGGCCTTCTTGCGCGACCAATAGTTGACGCCGAGCACGAATGGCCGTTGTACAACCCCGGCAGTATCCATCGTTCGTTCTCCCTATCGGCTAGCAGTCCGCTACGGCCGAAACGGTCGGTTCGCGCGTATCTACTGGGAGCGCCGGCTTCTAGCCGGCATACCATCGGCAGCATGCGCGTCGGTGTAACCGAACGGCACTCCCGCGACCGGGGCCGGCTAGAAGCCGGCGCTCCCAGTAGATACGCCGCCACTCGTCACTCGCCACTCGCCTACCGCGCGGCCTCGGCGACCTCGGCGACTTGGCGAATCAGATCGTCGTAGCGCTCGGCCACACGCGCCCAACTCATTTCACGCCCGTACGCATAGGCTTGGTCCTGCATGTGCTCTTTGAGCCCCGGCGTGCCCAGGATTTGGTTGACGCAGTTGGCGATGGAGTCGCCCGAGCGGAACTCGGCCAGCAGCCCGCGTCCCTCGGCCAAGGCTTCCTGTGCGTAGAGGTACGGCGTGCTGATGATGGCTTTGCCCGCGCCAAGGGCGTAGGCCAGTGTGCCGCTGGTGATCTGGTTGCGGTTCGGATACGGCGTGATGTAGACGTCGATGCTCTTGAGGTGCGCCACCAACTCGCCCTGCGGTAAGAAACGGTTGTTGAAGCGCACATGCTTTTGCACCCCAAGTTGACGCGCTAGATCCATCAGGTAGTCGCGGTAGCGTTCGCCCTCGCGACGGCGCACGTCGGGGTGCGTCGCGCCCAGGATCAGATAGGCCGAGTTGGGGTGCTGCGCGATGACCTGCGGCATGGCCTGGACGACATACTCCAGCCCCTTGCCCGACGAGATCAGGCCGAAGGTGCCGATCAAGTTTTGCTCCTTGAGCGCCTTCTTGAAATTGTACGCGCGGCGCGGCATCTCGACCTGCGGCACACCATGGGGGATCGTGTGAATTTTACGCGGCAGCACGAACGGCTCGTCGGGCTTGTTTTCGGCCAGCCCGTAGTCTTCGGCCAGGATCAGCGCGGCTACGTTGACCATCACGACGATGGCCGCGCTGCGCTCGTAGACCTCACGCACCCAGCCTTTGAGGCTCTCCGACGGCTGCGGCAGCACCGTGTGCATGGTCACGATGGCCGGCTTCTTGAGCTCGCGCAGCATCGGCAGCAGGTGGTCCTCGGTGACCTCTCCGTCTTTGAGGGCGCCGAAGCGGCCAAACTCGTGCTGGATGCTGACCACCTGCACGCGGCTGCGGTTGAGGTAGCGCGCCGCCTCGACGTAGCTGTGCGGGTCGGACTGGTCGACCTGGAAGACGACGCGACGCGCGTAGGCGTACTCGGCGTCCTGGTCGTTGATGGCCACGATCAGGCTCTGCTGGCCGTGGCGCACCTGATCGAGGCCTGTGTGCAGGTCGCGCGTAAAGGTGGCGATGCCGCACTCGCGCGGCACGTACGATGAAACGAAGGCGACGACGGGGCCGCCGCGGCCCGCTCCGCGCGCCCGCGTCGTATCGCCTTGCGCCTGCGGCGGGTCGCCGGCCGCGCGCTTATCGGCGCTCACCCTCTCGTCTGTGGCTGTTGTAACCATATGTGTCTACGCGGGCACCCCCGCTGCTGCTGGAGCTCAGGGAGCCGCGCGTACCTCCTCTCGGCTAGGCGTTATCCATTGGCGTATCGGCGCCTGGGTGTGGCGCGGCTAGGCGCTGTTGACGTAATACTATTTATATATTACTTGACCACGCGGTACCGTCCGTGTCACGCCGTCCCTTTCCAGGCCACGACGACGAGGGCGATTCCAACCACGACGGCGACGCCAATAAAACGGCTGGCGCGGTCCCCTTGTCCGTGGACCGCTAGCGCGATTGCTCCCACAGCAAGGATCGTTCCCGCCACGACCAGCCCGATGCGCGCCACCGGCGCCAAAGCGCGTCGTGAACGGGGCGGCGCTGTGGGCCGATGGGCGGACCGCGCGGCCCGGCGTCGCGCTCGTCTATTCATAAGTCTCTCATGATAACCTCGGGCCGCTGCCCCTCCGAGAAGTTCGGCACGCACGCGACGAGTTCCACCGCCACCCGTTCCCCACCCTCTAGCCTTGCGACGACGCCGCGTCGGGCTTCCGTGGCGCGGCATACGCCTTGGCCGTCTCCGCCGCGCTCGCCGCTGTCGGCAGTATCACGCGCTCGTGGATGCGCACGCCCAGCGCGTCGACCACGGCTTGGACGCGCGTCAGGTTGGCCCCGGCATAGCGTGTCGCCTCGTAGCGTTGGATCTGCTGCTCCTTGAGCCCCAGGTGCTGGCCTAGTTCCTTCTGCGTCAAGCCAGCCGCTTTGCGCGCGCGAACCAGCGCCTCCGGCAACTGCGTCAGCGAGTCCAGTTCGAGCACGGCGATGTGGTTGTCGCGCAGGGCTTCGTACTCGGCCAATTGCGCCTGCAGTTCCTCAGCCTGGCTCTCGTAGCCCTCTCTGACCGCCTTGCGAAGAGTCGGGTGCAGGTGCGCGGACTTTTCTTCCGTTTGCGCCGCCGCCTGCGCGAACTTCTCTGCCCATTCTTTAGTTGTTTGATACTGCTGCTCGTTTTCGATCACGGAAGCCCCTATTGTCAAGACCATAGTCGGGTTTTGGTTATACAGTCGAGAGGCTGCGCAGCTTGGTGACGACGGCGGGCAGCACCGCCAGCGCGCGGTCGATGTGCGCGTCGGTGCTGCCACGGCCGACGGACAGGCGCAGCGAGCCTTGCGCCAACTCGCGCGACAGTCCAAGCGCCGTGAGCACATGCGAGGGATCGAGCGAGCCCGCCGTGCAGGCCGAGCCGCTGGAGGCGGCGATGCCGTGCATGTCCAGGTTGAGCAGCAATGACTCGCCGTCGACGCCGCGGAACGACAGATTGAGGTTGTTGGGCAGGCGCTCCGTGGGGTGTCCGTTGAGCAACACGTCGGGGACCGCGCGCGTGAGTTCGTCGCGCAGACGGTCGCGCAGGCGCGCGCAGTGCGCCGTCGCGCCCTCCATCGACTCGGCGGATAGGCGTAGCGCCGTGGCCAGCCCCACGATCCCGGCAGTGTTCTCCGTCCCCGAACGCCGCCCGCGCTCCTGCCCCCCGCCCGGCTGTTGCGGCAGCCACGGCATACCGCGCCGCGCGTAGAGCACGCCGGAGCCCTTCGGTCCATAGAACTTGTGCGCGGACAGGCTGAGCAGATCCACCCCCAGCGTGTCGACGTCGATGGGCAGCGCGCCGGCCGCCTGTACCGCGTCGGTATGGAACGTCACGCCGCGTCGCTTCGCTATCTTACCGATCGCGGCCAGCGGGTGAACCGTGCCGATCTCGTTGTTGGCGTACATCAGCGTGATGAGCGTCGTGGTGGGCCGGATGGCGCGCTCCACCTCATCCGGATCGACACGCCCATAGGGGTTTACCGGCAGCACCGTCGTCTCGAAACCCAGCCGCTCCAGCCACTCGCATGTGTGCAGGACGGCGTGGTGCTCGGTCGCGGCCGTGATGATGTGGTTGCCCTCGTGCTGGCGGGCCATAGCCACGCCCTTGATGGCGGCGTTGTCGCTCTCGGTGCCGCCGCTGGTGAAGACAATCTCAGTCGGCCGCGCCCCGACCGCGTCGGCCACGTCCTCGCGCGCGCGGTCAATCGCCGCGCGCGCCGTGCGCCCGACGCCGTACATGCTGGACGGGTTGCCGAAGTGCTCGTAGAGGTACGGCAGCATCGCCTCGACCACGCGCGGGTCCATCGGTGTCGTGGCCGCGTGATCCAGGTATACCGTCTCTATCGTCGTCTGCTCCATTGGCCGGCCCTCCCCAATACTCTACTCTCATCAGTTTACCCGACTGGAAGACGCCTGTGCTATCATAGCGCTGACGCGACGGGCCATCGAGGTGGGCGACGGCGGTAGGGGTAGGGGAGTGTAGGTGGGACTATGGGCGCGGAAACGAGCACATCGTTCGGCGCGCTACTCAAGAGCTACCGGCTGCGGGCAAGGCTGACGCAGGAGGCCTTGGCTGAGCAGTCCGGCGTGAGCGTGCGCGGTATCCAGAACCTGGAGCGCGGCGGGAATCGGCCGCTACGCGACACGCTCACGCGCCTGACCACCGCGCTGGAGCTGGATGGGCCGGAGCGCGAACGCTTCCTGTCCGAGGCCACGCCGGCGCGGCAGTTCCCCCGCTGGAGGCGCCGCTACTCTCGCCCGGCCCGGCGCGCTACCCACGCCCCCCACCATGTTGGTGGGCCGCGCGCGCGCGGGCGTCGACCTGGACGCCCTGCTGCGACGCGACGATCTGCGTCTGCTGACCCTGGTCGGGCCGGGTGGCGTCGGCAAGACCCGCCTGGCCCTCCAGGCCGCCCACGCCGCCCAGGAGCGCTTCGCCGATGGAGCCGTTTTCGTGGACCTGACGCCCCTGCGCGACCCCACCTTGGTCCTGCCGGCGATTGCCCAAGCTCTTGGCTTGCTGGCACAGGGCAGCCGCCCCGCCGCCGAGATACTGGCCGCCCACCTGCGCGACCGGCAACTCCTGCTGGTGCTCGACAACTGTGAGCAGGTGGCCGAGGCGGCGGCAGAGGTGGCGGCGCTGCGCGCGGCCTGCCCAGGGCTGCGCGTGCTGGCGACGAGTCGCGCGGCGCTGCGCGTGCGCGGCGAACAGGTCTACGCTGTCCCGCCGCTCGCCATTCCCGATCTCGACCCCCTCCCACCGCTCGATGTGTTGGGCGCGACAGCGGCGGTGGCGCTGTTCGTGCAGCGGGCGCGGGTGGCTGATTCCGCCTTCGCACTGACGCCGGGCAACGCCGCAGCCGTGGCCGCGATCTGCGTGCGGCTGGATGGGTTGCCGCTGGCCATCGAGTTGGCCGCCGCGCGGCTGGGGACGCTACCGGCAGCGGCGTTGTTGGCGCGCCTGGATCGGCCGCTGGGAGTGCTGGTGGACGGCCCGCGCGACGCGCCCGCGCGTCAGCGCACGCTCCGTGCGACCGTTGCCTGGAGCTACGATCTTCTGCCCACGGCGGAGCAGGCGCTGTTCCGGCGGCTTGCCCCTGTGGCGGGCGGCTGCACTCTCGACGCGGCGCGGGCGGTCTGTCTGATGGGCGCGCCTGGCGACCCGCTGGCGGGGACAGATGTCGCGGAGGGGCTGGCCGCGTTGGCGGCGGCCTATCTGCTGGGGGTGGATGCGGGGGATGATGGGGAGCCGCGCTACGCCATGCTGTCCACGATCCGGGAATATGCCCTGGAGCAGCTTGAGGCGGCTGGCGAGGCTGAGGAGGCTCGGCGGCGCCACGCTGCCTACTATCTGGCCCTGGCCGAGGATGCGCAGACACACTTCCACGACGCCGCCCAGCTACTTGCACTGGACCTGCTGGAACAAGAAGGGGACTTCGCGCTCGCGGAGCGGGGCTCGGGAGCTATCGCGATCATGGCCGTGGCGGCGGGGCGGGACGTGCCCCGCCGCGCCATCGCCTTCGCGGCGGCCACGTTCGGGGCGCCGCAGGCAGGAGGGCGTCCCCTCACGCTCGAGCAAGCGCTTGACGCCGCCCTCCGCTCTACGAGTGAGGTGGCTAGATCGGGCCCGAGTCGACCGGCGGCTGGGGCAGCAGCGCCGCCACATCTACCTGGTCGGGATCGACGCCATGGATCTCCTTGACCTGGGCCACGAACCATCGCGTGAACTCATCTTGCGCCTGCAACATGCGCCTGAGACTCGCGGCGGGATCGTCCCCTTCCCAGACAGAGATTTGCAGATAGATGCTGTCAGGGAGGGGTTGTGCAAAGCTGTATTCGCGCAGGCCGACCCGACGGCGAGACGCCTCGAATTCGGCGCGGCGCGTCCCGTCCAGTGCCGCGCGGAATTGCTGATAGGACGCGACCTTAGCGGCGGGAACGGGGCTGGCTACGGCAGTGATGGCCATGTGACGTCATCCTTTCGCTACATCTCTTACTGCTCATATGCGGTATCTCTCGTTTTCGCTACCTCAGGCGACCGTGCCAGGCGGCGCCGCCGCCTTATTCTGTTCCACCGGCATGATCTCACTCCTTCCTATACAACTGCAACGTCCGGCGGTATCACGGCCAACACCCTGTGGCGTTCGCCTGCTTATAGTCTGGCATATTGGGAAAGGCGGCGACCACGCAAACCCGCAACGTTACCCACCAAGTTACGCCGCCGCGTCAGGTTGGTGGGTATCCCTGTGTGCTACACTGGGGAAAACTGGCGGTATGTAAACGATGACCGAGATTATCCGTGCAATATACGAGCAGGGACAACTGCGTCCGCTCGATCCGCTAGCCTTGAGCGACGGGCAGGAGATCCGCCTGGCGGTCCTCTCCGATCGGGAGCAAGCGCGGTCGGTGCTTGCGGACATACTGGCACCGATCGACATCGAACAGACGCCTGAGGTGGACGAAACAGCTATGCTAGCCACCATCGATGCGGCTATGCGCGGCACGCCGCCTGTTTCGGAAGCACTCTTGGACGAGCGGCGAGAGGGGCCGTGACGGCCTACTTTCTCGACAGCAACGCGGTCGTTAAACGCTATGTCCCGGAGCGGGGCACACCGTGGGTGCGCTCTTTGACCATGCCGAACGCCGGAAATACCATCCTCGTGGCACGGATGACGCAAGCAGAGGTTCTCTCTGGCGTCTGGAGGCGTGTTCGAGAGGGTGGCGTCACCCCGCATACCGCGCAGGCGATACGGCTGCTGGTCGATCGCCATGCGCGGCGCGAATACCTGGTGATAGAGTTAAGCGCGCGCATTGTCTCCCAGGCGGAAGGGTTGCTGGAGCGGCATCCGCTCCGAGCGTATGATGCGCTCCAATTGGCGTCAGCCCTGGAGAGTAACGCGCGCTTAATCGGAGCGGGGCTACCGCCTCTCGTATTCATTGCGGCAGATACGCGGCTGCTCGTGGCCGCATTCGGGGAAGGCTTGGCGACCGATGACCCCAACACACATCCTTAGGAGCCGTTAAAGATTAACTTCCCGTTTTGTTCGCCGCGTTCAAGCGTCCGAGGCAGCACAGCGGCGGGAAGTTATTTCTTAACGAGTCCTTAGTCCTTTTTCTACAAGTTAAGGATTTTAAGCCGTTGTCAAGGCCATTTTTGCAGCTTTTAAGCCAACCTGACAGCTGCCATGTTGCACAAACGCATGAGGCGCATGGCGTAGCGACAGCCGTGTGTGGGAGCAAAAGGCTCGTGGACGTACGGCGTATATGCTGCTACGCTCCCTTTGCCACCCCGAGCGGCGGAAATGCGGGTACTTGACATGTGGCTCAGAACCTTAACTTGTAGGCAATATCCTTAGTCGGTTGTTCGGCGCGACAAGTCCTAATCGCCCTGGTGCGTACCCAAACCGGAGCCGTTACCCCTGACGTTACGGGGCGCGCGGGCGTGTGGGCGTCGGCAGGGTAGGATTGGGATATCAGTCGCGGGTTCGGTCGCGGCCTAGTACCATTAGAGGGATATGCCCGATCTCTCCGTCAACCTAGCTCCGCGCAACCCGAGCGGACTGCTCTTGCGCAATCCCGTGGCCGCCGCCTCCGGTACCTTCGGCTACGGCACGGAGTACGCGCGCGTCGTGGACATCCAGCGGCTCGGCGCTATCTTCGCCAAGGGTACCACGCTGCACCCCAGGCGCGGCGCGCTCCCGCCGCGTCTGGCCGAGACCCCCGGCGGCATGCTCAACGCGGTCGGTCTGCAAAACCCCGGCGTGCGCAACGTCGTGCGCGAGAAAGCCCCCATATGGGCGCGCTGGCAGACACCGGTCGTCGTCAACGTGGCCGGCGAGACGATCGACGAGTACGCCGATGTGGCGGCGGCGCTCGACGGCGTGCCCGGCGTGGCCGGCGTCGAACTCAACATCTCGTGCCCCAATGTCGCCGCCGGCGGCATGATCTTTGGGACCGATCCGCGCCTGGCCGGCGAAGTCACGGCGGCGGTGCGCGCCGCCACGATGCTGCCGCTGATCGTCAAGCTCTCGCCCAACGTCACGGACATCCGGCCCGTGGCCTTGGCCGTAGCCGAGGCCGGGGCCGACGCGCTCAGTCTCATCAACACGCTGCTGGGCATGTCGATCGACGTCCACGCGCGCCAACCGCGCCTGGGCAATGGGACGGGTGGTCTCTCCGGCCCCGCCGTCAAGCCGGTGGCCCTGCGCATGGTTTACCAGGTCGCGGAGACCGTTGACCTGCCGCTCGTCGGCATTGGGGGGATCACGCGGCTGGAGGACGCGCTGGAGTTCTTCATGGCCGGGGCCTCGTGCGTGCAGGTCGGCACGGCCACTTTCGCGCAGCCGCACACCATGCTCCGTCTCGTCGATGAGTTGGTCGCGTGGATGGAGCGCGAGGGCGTGCGCGCGCTCGACGAGATCGTCGGCGCGGCGCACTAACCCATCTTATTCACCACGGAGACACGGAGGCACAGAGAGAGAAAATGGTGTTCATGAATTATGCGGACTAATCGACGGCGATAGCCGCGACGGCGAGGTCCTCGAAGGCCACGCCGACCGACTTGAAAACCGTGATGTCGGCCGTCGCGCGCCGGACCGGCGCGCCGCGCACGACCTCGGACAGATCGGCCACGATATTGGATCGCGCGATGATACCCGCCTGGAGTGGGATAAGCAGGTCGCCCGCCTCGGCCAGCGCCGCCTCGCGCGTCTCCACGACCAGCCGGCTGCGCCGCACCGTCACGTCGTCGAGTTCGCGCGTCGTCGGCGTGTAGGCGCCGACGGCGTTGACGTGCGCGCCCTCAGGGAGGAGCGCGCCGTCGAACAGCGGCGTCGGGCTCGTCGTGCAGGCGCACACGATATCGGCGTCGGCTACGATGTTGGGTCCGGCCGCGTCCGCGTCGAGGCCAAGCGCGCGCGCCTGCTCGACCAACCGCAGCGCTTTATTGGGCGTCCGCGAAACGACCCGCACGCTTGTGATTGGGCGGACGGCGCGCATGGCGTCGAGGTGCGCGCGCGCCTGTGTCCCGGCGCCGAAGATGATCAGGCGGCACGCGCCGGCGTGGGCGAGGTAGCGTGTGGCCAACCCCGACACGGCGGCCGTGCGCAACGCCGTCAGCGCGGCCCCGTCGATGACGGCCACCGGCGCGAGCGACTCAGGCGCGAACAGCACGTAGAGCCCGTGGATAAGGGGCAAGCCGTGCGCCGGGTTAGCGGGGTTGACCGTCACCAGCTTGACGCCGGTGCCGGCCGCCCCCGCCGCCAGCATCAGCAACAGGTCGCCGCCCGCGACAGACAGGTGTGTGCGCGGCGGCGCTTGGGGCAGCGCGCCAGCCCCGAACGCGCGGTCGAGAGCGTCGATAGCCGCCGCCACCGAAACGCGGCGCGCCAACTCGGCGGCATCTATAAAGTCCATAATTATAGGATATCCTGTCAGCGCTCACGGATAGTGACGGCGGCCATGGTCGTCCTCGACGCCCAACGCCAAGAGCGCGGACGCCTCGTAGAGACCTGGATCGTCGGCGCGAATCTCCGTGCCGCTACGCACGACGCGATGGCGCAGCCGGGCGACAAAGACGGCCCAACATTCCCAGTCCGGGTTGAGCCGTGAGAGATAGCGCACTCCGGCGTAGCGTGGCGCCCCCGCGATGTCACGTTGCTCGTAGATGTAGCGCGCGGCCTCCTGTGTCAACAAGCGCCCCGGTCCGGTCACGGCGGACAGATCGACATCGGACAAGCCCAGCTCTAGTGCAACTAGTGCGACCGGGGCCAGCGCGGGACGCAGCGCTGTCAGTGTCGCCGCCGCCGCGATATCGACGAATGGCAAAGGCGTCATCAGCACAGTCACACCCAGGCGGCGTACCTGCCGCCAGGAGGCCGACACGACCGGGCGTGGTACGGCAGTGACCCCGGCCCGCGTAAGGCTTTCCAGGTTGGGGCGACGCCGGGCGATGGTCTCTCCGAACGCGCCGGCGCTTGTCGTGGCAAAGTAGAGCATGCGGAATCGCTCGTCCGGCGTCGCCCCGCGTCGCGCGCTCGGATCATCGAAACGATTGCCGAACGTGCCGTCGGCTTCAGCGTAAGCCCAGGATGGCGGGGCCAGCGGACGCGGCGCGCGGCCAACCCGATAGACGGGACCACGCGGGGCCGCGACCGTCGCGACCTCAGCCATTGGCGATGAAAGCGCGCGCCGCGCCGAGCGCGTCCTGCGGGCGATCCTGGCGGATCACCTCGATGGGGGCCACGTCGTCGAGTTCGGGATTCATGCCGATGAACCACGCGCGCACCGTTTCGGGCGCGTCGAAGCGCAAGAGGAGCGTCGCGATTTCGTAGGCCGCGCGCAAGCGTGTCTCGTGCTCAACGCGGATCTCGCTCACTTCGCCGCTGACCCAACGCGTGAGCGTCCGCACGTCCTTGACGCCCACCATATAGGCGGCAATCTTACCTGTCAACAAGCGGTAGAGCGCATCCGTCGCCTCGTGCGGCGACACGCGCATCGCCTGCGCGTGCGCCTCCTTGAGCAACACGACATCCGCATCATCCGTCGCTCTGCCGTACTCTGCTACAATAGCCACGATCTTCACCCCCCCCATCCTGTCCAGCTATTCTACACCTTTTATCCCACAATTGTACACGGTAGTGGACGCCAACTAAACGTTTTGCAGGATGATAGACGATGTCGCGGCCTAACCGCGCAGACCTGTGGTATGCTATCTGTGTACCGAACGATCGACATTGAGGAGGATACGTGGGAATGAGTACAGCTATGACGCGCTTACGGCTGGTCTGAGCGGACCCCGCCACACGAATATGACGCTGTAGCGCGCCGCGCCACCCCTACTTCACTAGCAGTGGGTAGCGCGCGTCGTCGATCTGGCCGTTCTTTCAAGATAGGGCTCCGCTTACTGTCGCACATGCCTTTGGCAGTGCGGCTTTTTTGTGCCCTTCAATCGTTGAAAGGATGGAGCGCCATGTCGTCTTCCCAGTGCCAGCACAGTCGCCATCGCATCGCCCTAGCGCAAAACTTCCTGACCAGCCGTCGTCTCGTCAATATGCTGCTCGACCGGGCGCACATCGGCCCGCACGATATCGTCTATGACATCGGAGCGGGGACCGGCGTCATCACGGAGCAATTGGCGCGCCGCTGCCGGCGCGTCGTCGCGATCGAGAAGGACGAGCGCCTCGCCAGCCTGCTGTGCCGGACGTATGATGCCGCGCCGCATGTAACCGTCCGCCATGCCGATGTCCTGTATGCCTCGCTGCCGGATACGCCCTACAAGGTCTTCGCGAACATCCCGTTCAATGTCACGACGGCCATTGTCACCAAGCTACTCACCGCGCCAAACCCGCCGGAGGACTGCTACCTGGTCGTACAGCGGGAGGCGGCGGCCAAGTTCGCGGGGACGCCGCGCGAGTCGCTCTACGCCGCGCTTATGAAGCCGTGGTTCGCGCCGTCGATCATGTACCATTTCCGGCGCGCCGATTTCGCGCCGCCGCCGAGTGTCGAGGTGGTCATGTTGCGCCTGCATAAGCGCGGACCCCCGCTTGTCGCTCGCGCCGACGCGCGGCTCTACTGCGACTTCGTGACGTACTGCTTCGCCGCGTGGCGCCCCTCGCTGCGCGGCGCCCTGAAAGGGATCTTCAGCCCGCGGCAGCTGCGCTACATGCAACACACCCTCGCGCTGGATCTGGACGCCACGCCCACGGCGGTACCGTTCGAGCAGTGGTTGGCGTTGTTCCGCGAGTTTCAAAGCGTCGGTACGGTCGAGGCGAAAAGAGTCGTCGCGGGCGCCGCGGAACGCCTACAGCGGCGGCAAGCGACGCTGCCAAAGACGCATCGCACACGCACGCGTTGAAAGTTGTTCGTCAGGTCGGATGGTATAGTTTGTTGGTATCGCTTGTCGCGCTCTCCCTAACCGGGTTCCTGCTTGGCGGGACACCAGGTATTGGCACGCTCGTCTTCGCCCTCGGCGTCGGGCCGGCCGTCGAGTTCGGCTTCCGTGTGTTCGGCGTGCCGTCGCGGGTAGGCCCAACCCCGACGCGTCAAGGGGGCAAACAACATGACCACATCGCTGACTATTAGGTGCTATCAGAAGGGTGATCGCGGTGGCGTCTGGGTCTTGCAGCACATGGCGGAAGGCGCGCTCACACCCGCGCAGGTCCCGCCACCGAAACCCGACGACCCAGACTACGGCGACTTTCAGCACATCGACGCGGTATACCTGCAGCGCGGCGGCGAATTCCTGGTCGGCCTCCATGAGGGCCGCATCGTCGCCATGGGCGCCATCGAGCGCACCACCGCCGGACGCGTCGCCGTCAAACGTATGCGCGTGCATCGTGACTACCAGCGGCGCGGCTTCGGGCGTGCCATTATGCAGGTATTGGAGGCCCGCGCGGTCGAATTGGGTTACAGCACGCTGCACCTCGACACGACGGTCGACCGTATCCCCGCCCGGCAGCTCTACCTGAACTGCGGCTTCGATGAGGTCGGGCGCCCGATCCTCGGTGGACGTTGGGAGTGCGTCCTATACGAGAAGCGCATAGCGCCGCCACTTCCCATCCACCGGGCTATAAGGTATCACGTTTGTGATTGCACTTGATTGTCTTATAAACATCAGCAATCGAGGAGGACCTATGACCGCCGCTGTAGAGCAAACCGTTAACATTACCGTCCGCGTCCCCGAGAGTGTGCGCGCCCAGCTCGACGCATTGGCCGGAGCCACCGACCGCACCCGCCAGTACCATGCCCTTGAAGCCCTACGCCAGTACATCGCGGCCGAGGCGTGGATCGTCGCCAAGGTGCAGGAGGGCATCGCCGACGCCGACGCTGGCCGGTTCGCTACACCCGAGCGCATCGCCGCCGTGCTCGACAAGTACGCCGCGCACGACGATAGGCGCGCCGGGTGAGAGTCCGATGGACAGACACGGCGCTTTCCATGCTCGAAGAGATCGCTGCCCATATCGCCGAGGATAATCCGAGCATGGCCGCTCGGTACCACCCCACTAAAGCGTGGAGGAGGGGCGATCGTGACAGGAACGGGTCGCATGCGGCATGCTGAAGCTAGCCGTGTCTTGCGCACACGGCCAGGAGCGCAGGCGACATGGACCCGTCCACCGTATTTTGCCCGAACCCAGCCGGCCGTGACAAGGGGCAGCAGGGGCGAGGAAACATCGGCATTCATAGTCAGAAGAAACAGCGGTATCGCTGCGCGACGTGCGGCAAGACCTTCGCGGCGACGCGCGGGACCGCCCTCTACCGGCTGCACCACCCGATGGAGTTAATGGTGCTGGTGGTGACGCTGCGGTGCCACGGCTGCCCGACGCAGGCCATCGTGGCCGCCTTTGGCCTCGACGAGCGCACGGTCGCGGCGTGGCTGCACCGGGCAGGAGGCCACGCCGCGCGGGTGCATGCGGCCGTGGTAGAAACGGGGCAGGTCGAGCTGGGCCAGGGGCAGGTCGACGAGATCTGCGTGAAGGTGCGCCGGGGGCGCATCTGGCAAGCCATGGCGGTGGCTGTCCCGGCGCGGCTGTGGCTGGGTGGGGACCTCAGTCCGGCGCGCGACGGGGCCCTGGTCACGGCGACGCTGCGACGGGTGGCGGCGTGCGCGGCGCACACGGCCCTGTTGCTGTGCGTCGATGGGTTCGCGGCCTATGTGGGGGCCGTGCGCACGGTGTTCCGGGTGGCGCTGCGCAACGGGCGGCCGGGCCGCCCGCGCCTGGTGCTGCCGGAGACCGTGCTGCTGGCGCAGGTCGTCAAGAGTCACCAAGGGCGACGCTTGGTGGACGTCACGCGGCGGGTGGTCTTCGGCACGGCGGAGGCGGTCGCGGACGCCATCACGGCCACGGGGGGCGGGACGCAGATCAACACCTCCTACAGCGAGCGGCTCAACGCGACATTCCGCGCCGCCTTGGCGCCCCTGACCCGGCGTGGCCGGCGCCTGGCCCACGGCGCCGCGCTGCTGACCAGCGGGATGTGGCTCGTCGGCACGGCCTACAACGTCTGCTGGCCCCATGCGAGCCTGCGTGTGCGCGTGATCGGCGCGCGCACCTGGCAGGAGCGCACCCCGGCCATGGCCGCCGGTCTGACCGACCACCCTTGGACCATGGAGGACCTGTTGCGCTACCGCGTCCCCCCGGCGGAGGCCGCGCCGCCGCCACGTCAGACGGACGCTGCCGGGCGGGCGCGGGGACCGCGCGTGGCGCGGCGACCACACGCCCAGGCCCCTCCCATGGAGGGCGCCGCATGACCACGGTTTAATGGGGTGGTACCCGCGTCGGGTGCCATGAGGCGCCGGGGAGGATGCGTTAAGGGTATTGCCTACAAGTTAAGGTTCTGAGCCACATGTCAAGTACCCGCATTTCCGCCGCTCGGGGTGGCAAAGGGAGCGTAGCAGCATATACGCCGTACGTCCACGAGCCTTTTGCTCCCACACACGGCTGTCGCTACGCCATGCGCCTCATGCGTTTGTGCAACATGGCAGCTGTCAGGTTGGCTTAAAAGCTGCAAAAATGGCCTTGACAACGGCTTAAAATCCTTAACTTGTAGAAAAAGCGTTAAGGGGTGTTAGTCAGCATACTATCATATCTGGCGCTCGTAGAAGGCGACGTTTCACACGCTGCCGAGATAGCTCGCCTGTAGTAGCTCGTCGCTCGCTAGTTCCTGGGCCGTGCCCTCAATGGTGATGCGGACGGTCTTAAGGGCGTAAGCGCGATAGACGACGGCGCACGCGCGTTCTACGAGGACTATGGCTTCAGCCGCTTTCTGGATCAAGAGTATAGACTCATACTGCCCATGCGTATGATCAAGCAGCTTCTCGGTATTCAGGACGGGTAGCGGCAGGCGCTTTCTTGACGTGACCCGACCGGATCTGGCGTGGCGGGTCGATGGTGATGGTAGCCGTGCGGGTGGCGCGCCCACGCGAGGTCTGTATGGTCGCCGAGAGAGACGCCCGCATGGGCTTGGCAGGGCGGTAGCCGACGCGCAGGCGCCCGCGGTAGCCGCCATGCGCGTCGGCTGTCCCCGTTAGAACCGTCCGGTAAAGCACGACCTGGCGCGTGACGCGATGACGGCTTTTGCCGCTGCCGGCCATGACGGTCTTGCTGGCCGTAGCTTGTAGGGTGATGCGTACATGCGCGCGCGCGTCCGTCCCCAGGCGTATCGCCAACGTGTCGCCCGATATCACGATATGGCCGCCAAGGTAGAGCGTGAGCGGAGGCGGGACGGTCGTGCGGGGTCGCGCTGTAACCTTTGGGGTCGGCGTGACCGTGGCGCGCGCGGGGGGCGCGGGGATCACGACAGCCGTAGGCGGGGCGTCCGTCGCGCTGGGCACGGGCGTGGCTACGCCGGGGGGCGGCGCCTGCTCCTCGTACGCGCCAATGTCGCACCGGTTGTTGACCCTATCGGGCCGCGCTAGGCCACGCTGGTCAATGGTGATGGCGCGCCCGTTCTCGTCCATGCAGCCGCCGGGATTGCCGCCGTCGATGGCCGCGCTGCCAGGCAGCAGGCCCCGCGTCGCCGTGGGGCCGCCGTTGTCCCGCAACGGGCCGAGGCGTGGATCGAGGCCGACGCGGTCGCCATCCACCCCTTCGAGGAGGCCGCTACACCCCTCGCCGCTCCCCAACAGGTTGTAGCCCTGCGAGGTTAGAATGCCGGTGCAGTCGGGTCCGATGTTATCCCCCACGATCGTATTCGCCAACGAGACGGGGGTGTGGCCCTCGCTCAAAATCCCCGCGCGGCTGTTGCCGCTCACGGTACTGTTATACAGCGCGGATACGCCGGCGCTATCCAGCCCGATGCCGATGTTGCCGCCGACCGTGCTGTCGACGAGCGTCGCCGCGCCCCCGTTCACGATGCCGCCCCCACTGTTCCCACTGACCGTGGCGCCGGTCAGCGTCAGCGCCGCGTTGTCGACGCCGATACCGCCGACGTTACCGCTATTGGCGTTGACCGTGCTACTCATGACGGTCAGCCCGCCGTTCGTGACGGCGATGCCGCCGGTGTCGCCGTCGTTCCCACTGACCACGCTGTTTATGACCGTCACGGCGCCCCCATACTGGTAGAGGCCGCCGGCGGACCCGCCGCTATTGTCCTGCAGCACGGCGTTCATGAGGGTCAGGGAGCCGCCGCTGGTGACAGCGCCGCCGTAGCCCTCGTCGGCGCGCCCGTATTGCACCGTAAGCCCCGATATGACGGCGGTAGCGGACGGCTCGACGCTCACGAGCGTGCCAGTCATCAGGCCGGTTCCGTCGACGATTGTCGCGCCGACGCCGGCGCCGTTGAGCGTCAGGTCATGGGCGATGACGACGCGCTCATGATAGCTGCCCCCCGCGACCGCGATAGTGTCACCGGCCGCCGTTTTACCGACAGCCGCGCCGATGGTCAGGCATGGCGTACCCTGAGACAAGCAATCGTTGGTGTCGGCGCCGCCTGACGCCACGTAGTACGTCGCGCCCGCGGCGGCCACCCGCGCCTGCCGCAGGGGCGCCGCCAGGCCGAGCGCAAGCAAAAAACACACGCCGAAACGCGCGATACATACCCTGGCGGCCCGTCTACCGGCAATAGGCATACAAATGTTCCTTCCCAAACAACGGTCTGTTACCGGCGTGTCCACATTCTAGCGTACTTGGGCCTACCCTGTGCGAGCCAGCGGCAATCCGCTCACGAGGGATCGGGGCCGAGCCGCACCAGCATCTTGCCGATATTCTCGCCACGCAGCAAGTCCAGGAAGGCTTGCGGGGCCTGCGCGATGCCCTCCACCACGGTCTCGCGTGATTTTAGGCGTCCGCCGGTCACGTAGCCGCCGACCTCCGCGCGGAACGCGGCCGTGCGGTCTATGTGGTCGGACACGAGGAAGCCTTGCATGGTGAGGCGCTTGCCGATCATCAAAGCGAGGTTGTTGGGACCCGGCCGCGGGGCCGTGTCGTTGTATTGCGAGATCATGCCGCAGAGCGGGATGCGCCCAAAGGTCTTCATCGCGGAGATAGCCGCGCGCAGATGCTCGCCGCCGACGTTGTCGAAGTAGATGTCGATGCCGTCCGGGCAGTGTTCGCGCAGCGCGGCGCCGGGCTCGACCTCCTTGTAGTTGAAGGCCGCGTCGAAGCCGAGCTCGTCCAGCAGGAAGCGCACCTTGGCCTCCGAGCCGGCGCTGCCCACCACGCGGCAGCCCTTGATGCGGGCGAGTTGGCCTACCACGCTGCCCACTGCGCCGGACGCCGCCGACACGAACACCGTCTCGCCCTCCTGGGGCCGTCCGATGTCGAGCAGCCCGACGTAGGCTGTCATGCCCGGCATGCCCAGAACGCCCAGGTAGGCCGAGAGCGGCGCCGTGGGCTGCTCAATCCGCTCCAGGCCGCGTCCGTCAGAGACAAAGTACTCCCGCCAGCCCGCGTTGGAGAGCACGACGGCGCCCTCGGGCAGCGCTGGTGTACGAGAAGCTACGACCGTCCCGATCGCGCCGCCCTGCATGACCTTGTGCAACGCGAAGGGCGGCGTGTAGGACTTGACGTCGTTCATGCGCCCGCGCATGTAGGGGTCGACGGACATATAGACGTTGCGCACCAGCGCCTGGCCCTCGGCGGGCGCGGGCAGCGGCGTCTCAACCAGTTGGAAGTCGTCGAGGGTCGGCCAGCCCTGGGGGCGAGCAACGAGATGGATTTCATGGTTGGCGGTCTGTGTCATGGGTCTCCGCTCCTTCAAATAGCGTCCTGACGGTGGTGAATACACCATAGCACGCGGAGGGCGGCCGATTCCTACTACCTACGAGCAGTTCGCCGCACTCATATCAGTCCGAGGATGGGTCGAGGCGCGAGAGGATAGTGCGCTATTCTGAAGAGGACGTGAGGATATAGAAGGGAGCCTGCGATAGATGACACCGCATGACGAGGGCGAGGACCACGCGTTGGGCGGTGTTGGCGGGGCACGGCTGGGTGTGGACGTGGGCGGCACGTTCACGGATTTGGTGGTGATCATGGATGGCGCGCTTGTGACGGCCAAAGTACCCACGACCCCACGCGACCAGTCGGAGGGCGTGATGGAGGCCGTGCGCGCCTGCGGCGTCGCCCCTGCGACGGTGGCTCTCTTCGCCCACGGCATGACGGTCGCCACCAACGCGCTGTTGGAGCGGCGCGGCGCGCGCACGGCCCTGGTGACGACCGAGGGCTTCCGCGATATCCTGGAGATCGGCCGCCAGAACCGGCCCAGCCTCTACAACCTGACGCGCGACCGTCCGCTCGCGCTGATCCCCCGCGAGCTGCGCTTTACCGTGCGTGAGCGCATGGGGCCGCACGGCGTGCTACAGCCGCTTGACGAGGCGTCGCTCCACGAGGCCGTGCAAAAGCTGCGGGCGGCGCAGGTCGAGGCCGTCGCGGTGTGCTTGCTCTTCTCGTTCCTGCGCCCCGACCACGAGCAACGCGTTGGCGATGTACTGCGCGCGGCGCTGCCCGGCGTGCGCGTCTCGCTCTCCAGCGAGGTTCTGCCGGAGTTCCGCGAGTACGAGCGCTTCGCCACCACCGCCGCCGACGCCTACCTGGCCCCCCGACTGGCCGCCTACCTGCAAAACCTGGCCGCGCGCGTCGCCGCGGCGGGGATGCCGGCGCCCCTGGTGATGCAATCATCCGGCGGCGTCATTCCCATCGCGGATGCGGCGGAGCGCGCCGTTGCCTGCGTGCTATCCGGTCCCGCCGGCGGCGTGGTCGGCGCGGCCTACGTGGCCGCGCTGAGCGGCTACCGCGACCTGCTGACGTTCGACATGGGCGGGACGAGCACCGACGTGGCCCCCATCGTGGACGGCCGTGCCCGGACCACCACGGAGACCGTCGTCGCCGGCGTGCCCATCAAGCTGCCCATGGTCGACGTGCACACGGTCAGCGCCGGCGGCGGCTCCATCGCTTCCGTGGACGCGGGCGGCGCGCTACACGTCGGACCGCGCTCGGCCGGCGCGGTGCCCGGTCCCGCCGCCTATAATCAGGGCGGCGCGGAGCCGACCGTGACCGACGCCAACCTCGTGCTGGGCTACCTAGCCGGCGGCGCGCGCCTCGGCGGGACGGTCACGCTGCGCCGGGACCTCGCGCTACAGGCGCTGGAAGGGGTCGGAGCGCGGCTGGGGCTGGACGCCACGGCGACGGCGCTAGGCGTCGTGCGCGTCGCCAACGCGGAGATGGTGCGCGCGCTCAAGGTCATCAGCGTGCAGCGTGGCCTGGACCCGCGTCCGTTCGCGCTGGTGGCGTTCGGCGGCGCGGGTGGCCTGCACGCCTGCGCGCTGGCCGAGGAGTTGGGCATGACCACGGTGCTGGCGCCCAAAGCGGGCGGCGTGCTCAGCGCGCTGGGGCTCGCCATCTCCGACGTGCGCCGCGACTACGTGCGCGCGCTCCCCGTGTCCCTCCGCGAAGCGGCGCTGGGCGTCGTGGAGAGCGCGTTCGGCGACCTCGAGCTACAGGCGGCGCGTGACCTCGCCGCGCCCGACCTACGGCGGCTGGCCGACCTGCGCTACCGCGGGCAGAGCTTTGAGCTGACGGTCGAAGCCGGCGGGCTGGAAGAGTTGGAGGCGCGGCTGCACGAGGCGCACGAGCAGCGCTACGGCTATCGCATGGAAGACCAGCCGGTCGAGTTGGTCAGCGTGCGCCTCGTCGCCACCGTCCCCGGCGAGAAGCCTATTCTACACGAGCCGGAGCCTATGGACGATGCCCAAGCCGCGCGGCGGCAAGCCAACTTTGACGGCGCCTGGGTCGACACGCCGGTGCACGACCGCACGCGCATGGGCCGGGGCTCCACGGTCGAGGGCCCGGCCATCGTGGAGTTCCCCGAGGCCACGCTGGTGGTCCGGCCCGGCTGGCGCGGCGCGGTCGATCATGTGGGGACACTCGTGTTGAGGCGCCAATGAAACGGTAGAGGGTAGAGGGAGAAAAATACCGTTTCTGACGGCGGCATCGTACAATAGAAGTAAACAGGATGCACCGGAGCTATCCGCGCAACAGGAGATGACCTTATGGCAACCGAGCGCATACCAACACCACATGAGGACGAGTTACCCAGCGAGCGCGCCGCGCTACCGCTGCCGGAACCCGGTAGCGAGGATGCCGCGTTCCTGGCCAGCCTTAACGAGGTATACGGCGAGAACCCCAACCTTGAGGATGAGTACCTGATCGCGGGGAGGCGCGCCGCTGTTCAACAACCTTCAATCATTCGTGGGGCCGACAACCAAGCAGCGGCTTACGAAGCGTTGCTGGCCCAATGGCGCGATGTAGATCCCGAGGAAGACGAACGTGCCTGGCAACGTGTCAAACATAACTTGCAGCAAACGCGCAGGGAACTGGGCGAACGGCTCCTATTCACCGAATGAGTCGCTTTATTCTTCTTGATACCGGCCCATTGGGTCAGATAGAGCGTTTATGAACGACGAACACCTCGACTCCATCACACTCTCCGTCTTATCGAGAGCGCTGGCTGGGATCGCCGAGGAGATGGGCGCGGTGCTGATCAGGGGCGCGTACTCCTCGAACATTAAGGAGCGGCGCGACTGCTCGACGGCGCTCTTCGACGCGCGCGGGCGCATGGTCGCGCAGGCCGAGCACATCCCCGTGCACCTCGGCGCCATGCCCGAGGCGGTGGCCGCAGTGATGGCGCTCGACCCCGCGCCTGGCGATGTCTTCGCCCTCAACGACCCTTACTCCGGCGGCACGCACCTGCCCGATATCACGCTCGTCTCGCCGCTCACCCTCGACAGTGACGGGGGGACGGAGACGCTCGGCTACGCCGTCACGCGGGCGCACCACTCCGATGTCGGCGGCATGCGCCCCGGCTCGATGCCCAGCGACTCGCGTGAGATCTTCCAGGAAGGGCTGATCATCCCGCCGGTGCGCCTGCTGCGCGGCGGCGCCTACGTCGACGACGTGCTGCGCCTGCTGTTGGCTAACGTGCGCACGCCGGAGGTGCGGCGCGGCGACCTGCGCGCGCAGGCCGCCGCCAACACGCTGGCCGAGCGGCGGCTGGTCGAACTGGTCGAGCGCTACGGCGGGGACATTGTGTGTAGGGCCTATGACGATGTGATCGCCTACACCGAGCGGCGCACCCGCGACGCGCTGCGCCGGCTGCCCGACGGCGTCTACAGCGCGCGAGACGTGCTGGAGGGCGACGGCGTCACGAGCGACGACATCCCCATCGTGGCGCGCGTGACGATAGCGGGCGATACCATGGATATCGACTTCACGGGGACGTCCGGCGCGGTGGCGGGCAACGTCAACTGCCCGCTGGCGGTGACGCGCTCGGCCTGCTACTTTGCCCTGCGCGTGCTGCTGCCCGATGACGTGCCGGCCAACGCGGGGACGTACCTCCCGCTGACCATCCAGGCGCCCGCCGGCAGCCTGCTCAACGCGCGCCCGCCCTCGGCCGTGGTGGCGGGGAACGTGGAGACGAGCCAGCGCATCGCCGACACGGTGCTGCGCGCCCTCGCCGCGGCGGCCGACCTGCCGGCGCAGGGCCAGGGCACGATGAACAACCTGATCATTGGCGGACGTGGCGGCGGCCACGCTGGCCATGGACAGGACTGGACCTACTACGAGACGATCGGCGGTGGGCAGGGCGCGAGCAGCGCGGGTCCGGGCCCCTCGGGCGTGCACGTCGGCATGTCCAACACGCTCAACACGCCGATCGAGGCGCTGGAACTGGAGTATCCCCTGCGCGTAGAGCGCTACGAACTCATCTATGGCTCGGGCGGCGCGGGACACCACGCGGGGGGCGACGGCGTGGAGCGCGCCGTGCGCGTGCTGGAGCCGGCCAGTCTCTCGCTGCTGACCGACCGCCGCCGCCACGGTCCCGCCGGACGCGACGGCGCAGAATCCGGCCGACCGGGCCGCAACCTGCTCAATGGTGCCGTGCTGCCGCCGAAGGTCAGCGTGGACCTGGTCGCGGGCGACGTCGTGAGCGTGCGCACGCCCGGCGGCGGCGGCTGGGGTTCGACGAGTAATTAGGCGTCAGGCGTCAGTAGGCTGTGAGCAAAGACACTGTCCACATGGGTAGTACCTCTCTATCAGCCACCTACATAGCTCGTTATTCTCTGACGCCAGACGCCAGACGCCAGACACCTGACGCCTGTTCATGCTGGACCGGCCAGGTCATCCAGCAACCGCTGGGCGGCGCGGCTGAGATACGCCTGCTGCCGGTAAATCACCATCACCGGCACGGTCGTGTTCAGAGTGGGCAGATCCAGTGGGCATAGCGTCCCCAGGCGCGTTTCCTCGATGATACCGCTGGCCGGCAGCAACCCGAGACCGAAGTCCGCCTCGATCAGCCGCTTCTGCGCGGTGAGGCTGTCGATGGGGATAACCTCCGCGTCCGCGAGCCCATTGCCGTGCAGTTGTCGCTCTACGATCCGAGCATAGGGCTCCCCGGCGGAGCCGCCGCGGAACGTGACCCAGGGGATGCCCGCGAGCGCGCGCACGTCGGGGGCGGAGAGGTCGGCCAGCCGGGACTGCGCCGAACAGACCACGACCAACGCCTCGTCGTGGACGAGCCGCGAGACCACCAGGGGGTCGGGATCGGCGAAGTAGCGCAGCCCCACCGTGGCCTCGCCGCGCTGGACCATCGCGCTCACCTCGTCACTCCGCGCCGTTCGCAAGCGCAGCCGTGCCTTTGGGTATGTGGCGCGAAAGCGCTGTAGCTGCGCCGTCAGAGCGGTGCTCGCCAGCGTGCCGACTAGGGCCAGGGTGACCGAGCCAATCTCCTCATGTTCGAGCGCGCGGACGGCCGCCGCGCCATCGCGGGCGGCGGCCAGCAGATGCCGCGCGTACGGGAGGAAGGCTCCGCCCGCCTCGGTCAGGCGCGCGCCGCCCGGCGTCCGTTCGAAGAGTGGCGCGCCCAACTCCCGTTCCAGCAGGTCGATGCGGCGGCTGATCGCCGGCTGCGAGATGTGCAGCGCCGTAGCCGACCGCGTGAACGAGCCATGCTCGGCAATCGTGACAAATGCTTCCACCTCAATCAGTTCCATATCATTAGTTTAGCTGATGTCAGCGGGAAGTTCTATCTATTGGACGCATGGATATGCCCACCCTACCCTGGAAGTGTGGGCGTCGCGCGCGGTATCGGAACAGGGCTCACGAATTATTGTAGGGGCGTATGGCGATACGCCCGGTGGTCGAGCGCGGGCGTATAACCATACGCCCCTACGCGGTGACGCGCCCCTCGGCCCAGCGGATCAGGACTTTTCGCGGACTCTGCCGTACCCCTTGAACAAGTGGCGCGGTAACAGCGAATGGAGAAAGGAGCACAACGCATGCCGGAGACACGATGGGAGGTCCGGACGGTGGCGGAGTCCGCGCACACATCACCAGGCCAGACCGTGGCGCTCGTGGCGATCTGCCTGGGCTACTTCATGACTATCCTCGACACCACGATCGTCAACGTGGCGCTGCCCGACATCGCCAAAGGTCTCGGGGCCGGCGTCGCCGGGCTGCAGTGGGTCGTCGACGGCTACGCGCTCGTCTTCGCCGCCCTGCTGCTCAGCGGTGGGGCGCTCGGCGACCGTTTCGGTGGCAAAGAGGTGTTCCTGGCTGGGCTCGCGTTGTTTAGCGCCGCCTCGGCCCTCTGCGGCGTCGCGCCGACCCTGGGGCTCCTCGTCGCCTTCCGCATGATCCAGGGCCTCGGCGCCGCGCTGCTCGTGCCCACGTCCCTCGCGCTACTCCGCCATACCTTCGTCGATACGGGGGCGCGGGCGCGAGCCACGGGCGTCTGGGGCGGGATCGCCGGGATCGCCGCCGCCGCCGGCCCGGTGCTCGGCGGCGTCCTCGTCGCCGCCTTGAGTTGGCGCAGCGTCTTTCTCATCAACGTGCCCATCGGTATCCTGGGCGCGCTGCTCACGTTGCGCTTCGTCGCACCCACCCCACGCTTGCCGCGGCGAGGCTTCGATCCCTTGGCGCAGGCCGCCGGTATCGTGGCCCTCGCCTGTCTCACCTTCGCCGTCATCGAGGGCGGCGCGCGGGGCTGGCGCTCGCCGCTCATCTTAGGCGCGCTGGGAGTTTTTGTCCTGGCGACGGCGGCCTTCATCGCCATTGAGTGGCGCGGGGCGAGCCCCATGCTCCCGTTGGGCCTGTTCGGAAATCCCAGCTTCGCGGCCCCGACCGTCGTGGGTTTCTTGATCAACTTCGGTTTCTACGGCCAGCTGTTCGTCATCAACCTGTTCTTTCAGCAGGTGTGGGGCTATTCCCCGCTGCTGGCGGGACTGGCCCTGCTGCCCGAAAGCGGGGTAGTCGCCCTCTCATCGTTCCTCTCTGGCCGCGTCACCGGGCGCGCCGGCCCGCGCCTGCCCATGGTGATCGGCCTCGTGGTCGGAGGTGTTGGATTGCTCGCCCTGATCCTGGTAGGGGCCACGACCGCCTACATCGTCCTCTGCGCGCTACTGATCGCCATCGGGTTCGGCATGTCCTTCACCATGCCGGCGATGACGGCGGCGGTTATGGAGGCGGCGCCGTCCGAGCGCGCGGGGATCGCCTCGGCCGTGCTCAACGCCAGCCGCCAGGTCGGCGGGGTACTCGGCGTGGCGCTGTTGGGAGCGCTGGTAAGCGGGCGCGACGCGTTCGTGCCGGGGCTACACGTCGCGGGCGCTATAGCCGGGGCCGCCTTCCTGGTGGGATGCATACTCACGCTCCGAGCTGTTCCGCGAGGTCGTCCCCGCACAAGCGCGTGCTGATCACCGACACGGTCGAGAACCAGCCGGTCGCGCTGCCGGACAAGGTCGAGGCCGCCTCGGTCGCGCCGCTCTTTGCCGAGGCGATCAGGCGCATCCACCACCGCGAGAGCATCAGCGCCATGTTCCTTTAAAGTGGGACGTGGTGTCAGGGGTGGGCCAGATCGTGGGTCTGTTCTGCGGCCGCGATGCGCGCTCGTAGCGCGCCATACGCAGGGGCGGCCGTGGGCAGCACGGCGGGTTGGTCTCTGTGGCTCGCGTCGCTGCGCCGTGTGGCCCAGGTCTCGACCGTTTCCAGCAGTGTGGAGAGCTCGAAGGGCTTGGACAGATACGCGTCCGCCTGCATCGCGGCGGCGTGGATGTGCAGGTTGAGTTGCGCCGAGAGCGCGATCACGGGGATCGACGCGGTGTCGGTGTCGGCGCGCAATAGCTCGCAGACCTGCACACCGTCGAGTTCGGGCATTGCGATGTCGAGCAAGATCACCGCCGGCTGTAGCTCACGGGCGGTCGGCACGGCGTCGCGGGCGAGGGCGTTGACGACATGATAGCCTGAGCCGTTGAGGAAGGCGTGGAGCAGATAGACGAGCGCGGGATTATCGTCAATCACGAGCACGGTCGGCTTGTGGTCGGACATAACAGTTCTCTCCCCTGGTCACGGAGCGCCCTGGGCGCGGCGCCCCCTACCTTTGAGGATGACGTATCGCGTCACTATGCGCAAGACCCGAATGGGCTAGCCATATAGGGTGGATAGCGACCGGCTGTGCGGGGGAAAGGGGCGGAGCTAGCGGCAGGGCTCGTGAATTATTGTTCGCAGAGACTCCGAGCGCGCAACGCAGGCGTCTCCACTGGGCAGCGCAGCGCGCCGCTGCGGTCCCCGCGGCACGCCGTCGGGGGCAAAACGCCTGGGTACACCGGGGCATATGGCCGTGCATGCAGGCCGCGGGGACCGCGGCGGCGCGCTGCGCTGCCCAGTGGGCACGTTGCCGGCCGATAATGCACGAGCCCTGCCGGAGCTACCGGGTGCCAACGCGCGCGTTGATGTGTTCCGTCCAGTAGTGATGCGTCTTGGCGACGGCCGTGATGACGTTCTTGATCTCTTTATCCAGGCAAAAGGCCGGCCCGGCGGGCAGGAACAGCACAGCCCCCTCGCGCCGTACGCTGACGTTTTCGACCACGATAGCGCGCAGCATCCACAGCGCCATCTCCTCGTCGTCGCAGCACAGGCCAACCCAGCCCGGGCTCGCGCCGCGCATGGTGGGCAGCCCCGTGACCAAGCGCAGGCCGCGTTCGATCTCGGCCACCACACGCTCGTAGGCGGCTGGATCAGCCCGCGCCTCATCGGGCGTAACGGGCTCCAGCAAGGCGTCGCGATGTGGAGGCCCTCCGGCTAGGGCCAGGTCGCAGAAGTCGGTCCACATGCGATCCCAGGCGACCAGCCCAGCGTCGTCGTAGAGCATGGAGGCCGAGCCCATGGGGGCGGCGCTGACGGCCGTCCCGCCGCGATATCGTGGCGGGAGCATATCCGGCGGCGCCGGCGACAGCGTGTGCTGGCCGCCGGGGCCATGGCTATGGCCGCGGCCGGCGTAAGGAGCGAGGGCCGCGACAACACTATGGCGCCAATCTACTTCGGTGACCGTGCCGCCGACAACCGTGACCTCCCCTGCGGGCGTCGTGGCGTCCCACCAGATGGTGTAGTCTCCGGCGGGAAGCTCGTGGTAGAGGCCGGCGAAGACGACGCGCCCGTTGGCCTGCCGTCCCCACACCGCTGTATGCGTGCGGCGGCCGTCGTCCCCTTTGGGGCTGACCTCGATCTCTTTGCCGCGAAACCCCTCGGGGGTGTAGAGGACCAGCGCCCCGACGTCGCCCCCAATGTCGAGCACGGCGGACCCCGTGTGCACCCGATCGACATAAGGCTCGGCCATACGCGCCGCCCTCCTCTCAGCTAGTCATCCATTGCCCTATAGTCTACTATTCAAAGCCACGGCCATGCGCGCCACGTTGCCGTATCTACTGGGAGCGCCGGCTTCCAGCCGGCTTCCAGCCGGCAAGCGGTCGCGGCCATCATGTGTGCCACCAGCGATGCGCGCGCCCCCACACGTTTGCCGGCTGGAAGCCGGCGCTCCCAGTAGATACACTACGTACTCTTGGCGAATCGCGGCGTGGGCACGAACGAGAGAAGCCCGGCGCATGCGCCGGGCTTCTCTCGTTTCTCGCTCGCCATGGCAAGCGCGGTGGCTACTACGATGCCGGCAGGTTCGGGTAATTGAAACCGTCGTAGGGCGTCCCCAGATAGGGGAAGCTCGACAGATAGAACCCTTCCGGCGGGATCGGGATAGTGCCCGAGCCCGTAGGCTTGCCAAACGAATCCACCGAACTGCTCGGGGGCCCGCCCTTCGGCGTGATGGTACTGAAATCCGTGACCGCAGACGCGGCTGCGTCGGGCGTGTATGATTTGTTGACCAAGGGGTAGGTAAGGCCGGCTAGCGCGCGCAACTCGACCGTGGTCACGTCGTCGAAGACGCGCCGGCCGTTCGGCCAGCCGGCGGCGTCGCCAGCCACAAGGCCCAGGATGTTCGCGCTTGCCATCGGCGTCGGCGCGATATCCATGTTCAGCCGTATCATATCCGCCGGCGCCGGGCCGATGTCATTCCGGAAGCCTGGGATGATCCCGGCCGGGATACCTGAGAGAAAGATGGCGACCAGGTCCGCCCGTGGGGCGCCGCTCGCAACCAGCTTGGCGAGATTGGGGAAGGCGGCCGGATAGAGTGCCGCGATCAGGCCCGCGAGCTCGGGGTTTTGCACCCTCTGCACGAACCCGACGTCACTCGTGGGGCGCCCCGCGTTCCACATGTCCTTCCTGCTCATCTGGACGAGTACTTCGTTGAACAGGGGGTTGGCGAGCCGGGACACCTGCTCGAACCGCCCAAACTCGAGGTTCCTACCCAGCCGCCGGTCGGTTATCCGCACCGCACGCCGGCTGGCGGAGGCCCAGACGCCGATGACCGGAGCCGCGGCGCCCGCGAGTTGCGACTTGGGCACCTGCATCGCGATGCTGTGGACGTTCAGGTTACCGAGTGTATTGACGCCCGGTGCGCTGGTCTTGGCGTTGGTCAAGGAGGGACCCGGCATGATCGCGTGCAGTTGCTGGACGGGGCGCAGGTCCGCCAGGTCGAAGGCGGAGCCCACATCCACGTAGAACCCATCGGCGCGCTGCCCGGCGAACACCGTTTCGCCGTTCGGCAGACCACCATGAACGGCCTGCTGCGCAATGGCCGCGTAGTTGGGCGTGGAGCGCGGGCCAACGTTGCACGGCGGAACCGACAGCTCTGTGCCCAGAACCTGCGTTCCAGCCGCGGTGACCTTGGTCACCGAATAGGTCTGCGGCCTGTTCCAGTTTGGATCGGTCGGCGAACTAATCGGGCCGGTATTGTAGAGGAATGTGTCGGGATTGCGGATCTGCGTCGTAAAACGGAACTGATAGGTGATGTCCGAGTCCGACGTGCCGCTATTGGCGACGTGGATCTCGTAGAGCACGTCGTCGGCGAACTCATAGAAGTTCGGGCCGCCGTCCGCCGCCTGAAAGGGGATGAAGTTCGCGATCAAGGTGACCGAGGCGTTGTCCGGATTCACGAACGCGTAGACGTCCGTGTTGTCGGCCGTGGGGTCCTTGGAGGATTCGGGCGCTTCACGATGTGACGACATATGTTTACCTCACACCAGACTTGACGGTTTTTTGAGACGCGCGGCGGTAGGCCTGCCAAAGGCGCGCGGCGAGCGCGTGGTCGCGCACCGCGACCTCCTGGTCACCGACCATCAACACCAACTCGCCAGTGCTGGGGTTGTTCGCGTACACGAGGAAGGGTTGGGCCGTCTTCAATTGAGCCAGCTGTGCGTCCAGGTCCGACGCCTCCGGCCGCGTGGCGGCGATCGCCGCGGTGGCTGGCGCGGCGCCCAAGGCGCCGACCATCAGCGCCCCCACCGATGTCTTCTTCAAGAGGCCCTTGCGGGTCAACTCTGCCATGTCCTTCACCTCACTTGTGAGTTTCAGTATCCATTACCTCGACGAGGCTATTATCGCGCGTTTTCCCGATATTGCCGGGACCGACCTTCGCTGCCCCTCTCCTTTCCCCTCATCGCACGACCCGGCGACATGGGCGTGGCTTCCACGGGCATTCATGATCAGGTACCTGCCCCATCATAAACAATACGCATCGCGCCCCGTTTTAGATCACTAACCGGCCACCACAGCCACAAGTCACGGCCTTAGCCATCCAACAGTAAAGGCCGCCGAAGCCGGTCATCGAGCGACGCCACGTTATACTACATACTACGCTATGTAGAAGGTATAGGCGCGGCCGACCCATGGCGTTGACTACGGTAGCAGTAGCATACGCAATAATATAATATTAGAGGCATGATGTCAACTATGTTGCAAGTGTGCGGGTGCACCTTAAAATAGTGGACAGCGGCAGCGGGTGGCTGAGGCCGGCACAAAAGCGGTACCCTCACGACGGGCACGGGCGCTAGAGACGCCCTTAGCGTGCCCGGAGAGGGTACCGATGGACA
>JAABUJ010001394.1_pt1 | contig 36003 bp, 26 predicted proteins | sample 5559131 | NCBI WGS metagenome assembly JAABUJ01 (sample SAMN10711875, study PRJNA513366) | rock metagenome | isolation source: Antarctica rocks | place: Antarctica: Victoria Land, Mt New Zealand nord | collected 2016-01-07 | reverse complement strand
ATTTATAGAAATAAGTGTTTAGTTGTGATTTTAACATCAAAATGCTGTTGTTTGAGCTTGATTTTGAAGAAGTTTCAAAAAAAAAGTTGCGTGAGTGCTGGAGCCAACTTTGTAGGATCCGCTGTATCAGGGCAAAGTACGGAGTACTTAATCCCTGCCTTGCGCCGTTGCTTATGTCATCAGTCCTAGCGACTCAACCAATCAACACCAGCTTTGACTTTTGCGAGCGACTCTCACACAGCTTCATTCCTTGCGGTTTGCGATAGAGAAGCTCGAAACTAAGTCGATATCACCGTCTCTTGCACAACGTCACGATAGCCCTTTGGAAGCTGCTCAAGGCTTTCGTACCGCAATCCACCACCAAACGGAAAGGTCACATACTCTGCGCCATCATGAACGGCGACAGCTATTCGTCAAGAGGCATGGCATCAACAACCACCCTACCACGAATTCGCAAACAAGAGACTGTTACTAATATCGCATCCTCTACAGATCGAGTACCTTCGTCTAGAGATTATTACGTAAGTTTCGTGTTACTCACTAGGTGACCATATGCAATCTGCTAAAGTCCCCTGGATGTAGGCTTCACGAGATGATCGTCGAGACCGTGACAGAGATCGAGAGCGGGACCGAGGTAGCGAACGTCGCCGGTCGAGATCGCCTGGCCACAGAAGCTCAAGGCCCTCACGACGCGAAGCTGAGGTAGATTCTTATTCCTCCAGTCGCGATTATAGAGAAAGGGAACGGGAAGACAGATACTCGGGGAAAGAAAGGCGTGATGATCGCGGTTGGGACAGAGATAGAGGAGATCGCGGTGGCCGGAGGGATAGAGATGATAGGGGAATGGCGAGACGTGATGCCAGACGTGATGATGGGGACAGGCCACCGCGAAGAGAGCGGGACCTGTTCGAAGACAGGGGCGGTCGTGGTGGTAGAGGTGGAGGTCAATCTGACCGTGATGCCTTTGCAACGCAACGAGGGGGGGAGCGGAAGAAGAGCATGAGCCCACCACCCAAGAAGAAAGAGCCCACGCCTGACTTGACCGACATTATACCCGTTACTGAGAGAAAGAGACGATTGACACAATGGGATATCAAGCCGCCTGGTTATGAAAACGTCACCGCTGAGCAGGCGAAGCTGTCTGGTATGTTGCTCAGGAAGGCTTACTCAAGATTCATCATTTGATGTGCTAACACATGTTTTCTGCAGGCATGTTCCCGTTGCCTGGAGCGCCGCGCCAGCAGCCCATGGATCCTAGTCGCCTTCAAGCCTTTATGAATCAACCTAGCGGCTCGGTCAGCAACGCGGCCCTCAAACCGTCTAATGCTCGACAATCCAAACGTCTCTTCGTTCAAAACTTGCCGTCCACTACCACCGACGACAGCCTTACCCAAGTCTTCAACCTGCAACTCAACGGCTTGAATGTTATTGAGGGGATCGATCCTTGTATATCCGCACAAATTTCGAAGGATAGGTCTTTCGCACTTCTAGAGTTTAAGACGCCATCGGACGCTACGGTGGCCTTGGCCCTGGACGGTATTACTATGGAGAATAACGACGACATGGAAACCACTAATGGTACAGCAAATGGAAGTCCTCATGGTCTTTCTATCCGTCGTCCTAAGGACTACATCGTACCGTCGGTGACCGATGATGCGAACTATCAAGAAGGTGTTGTTTCGAACATCGTACCCGACACACAGAACAAAATTAGCGTCTCTAATATCCCTCTCTATCTGACTGACGAGCAAGTAACTGAACTGCTGGTGTCTTTCGGGGAACTTAAAGCCTTCGTTTTAATTAAGGATAGTGGAACAGAGGAGTCTAGGGTGAGTACCCACTTCGATTCTGACCGCGCAGATTGTGCTAATACAGTTTCTAGGGCATCGCTTTTCTCGAGTATCTAGATCCAGCGGCGACAGACATTGCAGTAGAAGGCTTGAACGGGATGGAACTTGGAGATAAACATCTGAAGGTGCAACGCGCCAGCATAGGTGTGACGCAAGCCTCTGGATTGGAGATGGGGGTCAATGCTATGGCCATGCTTGCTGGGACAACCTCACAAGATCTGGACGAGGGACGTGTCTTGCAGTTACTCAATATGGTGACTCCGGAAGAATTGATTGACAACGAGGATTACGAGGGTAAGTGAGCTTTTCTGAATCTGGGGTCTTGGCTGACTTAGATCTGCGTAGAAATTTGCGAAGACATCAAAGAGGAATGCGAGAAATATGGAAAGGTGCTTGAGATGAAAATTCCGAGACCGACCGGCGGAAGCAGGCAATCAGCTGGCGTTGGGAAAATTTTCATCAAATATGACGTTCCAGAATCAGCAGGGAAAGCTATTAGAGCATTGGCTGGGAGGAAATTCGCGGATAGGACTGTCGTTACGACCTATTTCTCAGAGGTAAGAGGTCTTTCCGAACAACAGTGCTTAAGCAATTCGGGTGCTAATGGCTTGAACATAGGAGAATTTCGAGGTCAATGCTTGGTAGTCTGTCCTGTATCGTCGTTTGTGTCACTTTTCTTATGCTGTGTCCTGCGGTGCTTGTTTGAGAAACGTTCTGAGATCCCTATTCGCCAACCGTAACCAATTTCTACTTGCGTCTTCTCGGTGGAAGGGACACCTTCCTATGCCTGTATTCTAAGGAATTCGAGTCTTCGGATAGCAAAAGCAAAACAGGGTAAAGACTTCGCAAGGATGTAGGGGATCAAGCTCAGATCCTAACAGTCAATGGCCATCTGCCTGCGACTAAAGAGCGACAAGTTGCTGGTCCTCATATCAAGTCTAGAGAGGGCTTCTTTTTGTAGGTACGGGTAACAAACTATCATTGCAACCAATTTCGGAGCTCATGAAACGTCAAGTCTACTCATATAACTTATTACTGTAAGGTGCCTTACAGACCATGGTGTTTAACCCCTTCGATAGTCGAAAGCAAGCAGAATCTTGCTTAGTCATTTGAGGATACCCACGGAAGATCCCGATCGCAATTCACTTCTCTTCACGACTCCACCTTGACCCGCTCATCTCAACACCGACTCATCCACCGGCACATCTCTACAGCATATGGAATATAACTCGACCTGACAGCAAAGCCTGTGCACTGACGAGGCGCCTCTGGAGTCGACGTCAATAGCTCGACTCGCAAACATGTCGGACTGTAAGTGTTCTCTCCGCTCTGTGGCTAAGGAGTGAAGCTGATCTGTACTACCACAGCCGACTTCGACACCATCAAACGTCTACAAGCTGAGCGAAACGCTGCAGTTGCTGGGAAGAAAGGTTCAAAGACCTTCGATCCTTCCAACCAGCGCACTGACGTATCGACCAAGGCTTCCCTGACTGAAAGCTTCGACACTGATCTATACGATCGCAATGGAGGTGACAAATATGCCGGTTATAATACATCAATCGCTGTCGATGGCGAAGATGATGCTATGCCCGATGCGGAGGGCGACTCCAGCCGGAGGCTTGTGGGCCAGTACACCGCCACCAAGGATCAGATGAACGAATTTGCAACAGGCAATGGGGTTGAGGAGGAAGACATACTACTTGGGCGTGAGAAGCAAGCTAGAATCGCTGATCGCGAGACTGACTATCAGAAGCGCCGACACAACCGCGGCCCTCTCACGCCTACTCGTGCAGATCCGTTTGCAGCAAACAGACAAGCAGGCGTCGAGGGTGAAGGGCAGAGTTATCGGGAGATCATGGCTGCTCGGGAACTGGAGAAGGAAGAGGAACGTGTGAAGAAGCTGATCGCTGAGAAAGAGACAAAGGGTGAAGATGGCATAGTCGAGCATGAAGCTACTCTGAAAAAAGAAGACAGCAGTGATAAGGAGAACAAAGATGCCGGTTCCACGGTTGCTGTAGCCTCAGGGCGCAAGAGAAAGCAGCGATGGGATGTATCCACGGAGAGTACACCGGCTCCCGAAGACGCACAGGCATTGGATACTAAGACCAAGCGATCTCGATGGGATCAGACGCCAGCACCTGGTGGCATATCTGTTGAGGATACTCCGAGGAGGCGCTCAAGATGGGATCAAGCGCCGTCTCTCGGTGGGGCGACTCCGATCGGTAACCAAGGGTTGGCGACACCCATGCATCCTTCGCAGGCCGGTGGAGCCATGATACCCACAGCTTTTGGGACTGATATCTCCGCCCGCAATGCGCCGTTGTCAGATGAAGAGTTGGACCTCATGCTTCCGACAGAGGGTTACAAAGTACTAGACCCGCCCCCAGGGTATGCGCCAATTCGCACTCCCGCAAGAAAGCTCATGTCCACACCAGCACCAATTGCAAGCACAACAGGTTTTGGTGGCTTCATGATGCAGGAACCGGAAAGTGCTCGGGCTATGGGGAAGCAATTGCCGACCGAAATCCCGGGCGTTGGTGATCTACAGTTCTTCAAGGCTGAAGATATGGCATACTTTGGCAAGTTGGTCGATGGGAATGATGAGAACGCAATGTCTGTAGACGAGCTGAAGGAAAGAAAGATTATGCGTCTATTGTTGAAGGTCAAGAACGGCACACCGCCGATGCGGAAGACTGCTCTCCGTCAACTTACGGACAATGCTCGACAGTTTGGAGCAGGTCCTCTTTTCAATCAAATCCTCCCGTTGCTGATGGAGAAGACTTTGGAAGACCAGGAGCGACATTTGCTGGTCAAGGTCATCGATCGTGTGTTGTACAAGCTCGATGACTTAGTCCGTCCATACGTGCACAAGATACTGGTTGTCATCGAGCCGTTGTTGATCGACCAAGATTACTACGCCCGAGTCGAAGGTCGAGAGATCATTTCCAATCTAAGCAAAGCTGCCGGTTTGGCGCATATGATTAGCACAATGCGACCAGACATCGACCACGTCGACGAATACGTGAGGAATACCACCGCACGTGCGTTCGCCGTGGTTGCATCAGCACTCGGCATACCCGCTCTACTTCCTTTCTTGCGAGCAGTCTGCAGAAGCAAGAAGTCTTGGCAGGCTCGGCATACAGGGGTCAAGATTGTTCAGCAGATTCCCATCTTGATGGGCTGTGCAATCCTCCCACACCTGAAAGGTTTGGTAGATTGCATCGGTGACAATCTTAGCGATGAACAAGCCAAAGTTCGGACGGTGACCAGTCTGGCAATTGCTGCCTTGGCTGAAGCCGCGAATCCCTATGGTATCGAAAGCTTTGACGATATTCTCAATCCTCTATGGACAGGCGCCAGGAAACAGCGAGGCAAAGGTTTGGCAGGCTTTCTGAAGGCCGTGGGCTACATCATACCGTTGATGGACGAGGAATACGCCAATTACTACACCAGCCAGATCATGGAGATCTTACTTCGAGAATTTTCCTCACCGGACGAAGAGATGAAAAAGGTCGTTCTAAAAGTTGTATCTCAATGTGCCGGTACTGACGGGGTCACGGCTGGATACCTCAAAGACCATGTTCTACAAGAGTTTTTCAAAAGCTTCTGGGTTCGAAGGATGGCTCTGGACAAGAGAAACTACCGACAGGTCGTCGAGACCACTGTCGACCTTGGTCAAAAGGTGGGCGTCAGTGAGATTGTCGAGCGTATTGTCAACAATCTGAAGGATGAAAGTGAAGCCTATCGCAAGATGACTGTCGAGACGGTCGAAAAGGTCATTGCTAGTCTTGGTGCTGCAGACATTGGTGAGAGGCTGGAAGAGCGACTTGTCGATGGTGTTCTACATGCTTTCCAGGAACAAAGTGTCGAGGATATCGTGATGCTCAATGGCTTCGGCACGGTTGTCAACGCACTTGGCACTCGGTGCAAAGCTTACTTGCCTCAAATCGTTAGCACCATCCTTTGGCGACTCAATAACAAATCCGCAACGGTCCGACAGCAAGCCGCAGACCTGATCTCTCGCATCGCCATGGTCATGAAGCAATGTGGTGAAGACGCCTTAATGGGCAAGCTCGGTATAGTGCTTTACGAATATCTTGGCGAAGAGTATCCCGAAGTTCTTGGTTCCATTCTCGGTGCCCTTCGATCGATTGTCACTGTGGTCGGCATCAACTCAATGCAACCTCCAATCAAAGATCTCCTCCCTCGATTGACACCGATCTTGCGCAATCGTCATGAGAAGGTGCAGGAAAACACCATCGATCTGGTCGGACGTATTGCCGATCGAGGTCCAGAGAGCGTCAACGCACGAGAATGGATGAGAATCTGCTTTGAGCTCTTGGACATGCTTAAAGCGCACAAGAAGGGCATCCGACGTGCGGCCAACAACACGTTCGGCTTCATTGCCAAAGCCATCGGTCCCCAAGACGTACTCGCCACGCTCCTCAACAACCTCCGGGTGCAAGAACGACAGTCCCGCGTGTGCACTGCCGTCGCCATTGGCATCGTGGCCGAGACGTGCGCGCCTTTTACCGTCCTCCCTGCGCTGATGAACGAATACCGCGTCCCCGAACTAAACGTGCAGAATGGCGTACTCAAGTCGCTCTCTTTCCTCTTCGAGTATATCGGCGAGATGGCCAAAGACTATGTCTACGCAGTCACACCGCTACTCGAAGACGCCCTTATCGACCGTGATCAGGTACACCGGCAGACCGCGGCCTCGGTCGTCAAGCACGTCGCCCTCGGCGTTGTTGGCCTCGGCTGTGAGGATGCCATGCTCCATCTCCTCAACCTCCTCTACCCAAACCTCTTCGAGACCAGCCCCCACGTGATCGACCGTATCATTGAGGCCATACACGCCATTCGCATGGCGGTCGGTACTGGGCTCGTCATGAATTACGTCTGGGCGGGCCTCTTTCATCCGGCCAGGAAGGTCCGCCAGCCGTATTGGAGGTTGTACAATGATGCTTATGTGCAGGGTGCGGACGGCATGGTACCCTACTACCCTAATATGGACGAGGAGGGGCTGAATAGGCACGAGTTGGGGATTGTCATTTAGGAAGGAGAGAAAGTGCGGTCTCAGGCGCTGTCGTGTTATCGTGTTATCGTGTGAATGTGTCGGTTGTTGGTCTCTGTTCTTCTTTCGTGTCTCTTGAAGGCGTCAATCGAAGGGCGATGGAGATGTATCACAAAATGGATAGACAGAAGTTTGGTACGTGTACAAGCACCACAGCCTCGACCCATGCGTGTACCTACAACCACACTCATACCATCGTGCTCCTTGGCCAAGAACAGACTCCGAGGAAATGAGTAGGGACTGTCGAATACGACCAGCAAGACGGTCCTCGATAACAGAGCGAAGTCATAAGTTCCCAATGCCCTTTACCTACCACAATTAAGCCCGTAGCTTTTATGATCATCCTCACGATTCCCCTCTCATAGTTCCACGACCTCCTTTCTCCTGTTGATCTACAATATCTATAATTACAGATTCGGGTTTGATTGGCTTGCGCTGAAGTGAGAGAAAATTTCCGTCGTCGTAAATGCAAGGATCTCTCTAGGTGGTCCAAAGTAGCGCCTAAGCAGATTGCCTATCCCCCGACCCGTCACCCAAAACCAAGCCCGCATTGTATTCGCACAACCATGCGATGGCCACCATGGTCGTCCAGGTCCCCTTCCCAAGACGATGAAGACATCAAACCTTCCGTATCATGGACCAATTCTCTCAACGCCACCGACTGGGCCCACTACACCGACCCACGCACCGTGATACCCACCATCCTCCTCACTGGCACCACCCTCCTCGTAGTCCGCCTCTACCGTTCCTACCTCCGCCGCATCCCTGAAGCAGCAAACATCCAGCCCGGCTTCTTCCGCCGCCGGAGTCTCTTCGGCCGCGTGACGAGCGTCGGCGACGGCGACAACTTCCGACTCTTCCACACGCCTGGCGGCCGCCTCGCGGGATGGGGATGGATGCCCGGTAGGAATGTGCCGACGAAGCGAGAGGAGCTGAAAGACAGGACGGTAAGGCCCCAAAGCCTAGTGACCCCGTCTCTGCGAGGAGGTGACCGTTTCTGACGCCGCTCCCCAAAAAGATCCACATCCGGCTCGCAGGCATCGACGCGCCGGAACTCGCGCACTTCGGGCGGCCATCGCAGCCGTTCGCGCGGGACGCGCTGGGTTGGCTGACGGAGTACGTGCTGCACCGGCGGGTGCGGGCGTACGTGTACAAGCGGGACCAGTACGACCGGGCGGTGGCGACGGTGTACGTGCGGCGGGGGCTGTGGCGGCGGGATGTGGGGTTGCAGATGCTGAAGAGCGGGCTGGCGACGGTGTACGAGGCCAAAACGGGGGCGGAGTTCGGGCAGCTGGAGGATCGGTACAGAAGGGCGGAGTGGTGGGCGAAGAGGAGGCGGAAGGGCATGTGGGGGGGGAGGATGGCGGATTTTGAGAGCCCGAGGGAGTTTAAGACTAGGATGGGTCTGGGGGTGGAGGGGAGGGAGGGGAGGGAGGGGAGGGAGGGGAAGGAGGGGAAGAAGTAGGAAGTTGATGGGGTGGTGGGGATATGTTGAATAGGGGGGGTGGTTTGGCATATCGTACATTTTCAGAGCTCGTCGAAAGAAGGAAGGAATGGGGTCGATTCACAGCAATGTGTGATGGTCATGTCTGCAATTATAGGTGATACCATAAGGCACGGCTAGAGGCTTGAAGTATGGACTATCTGGAAGATAAACCAGCAGCAGCGCGAAGCAATCACTCTGCCGAACCAGGACAAGGGGATTGATGTATGTGACATTCGAAGCTCTTGCATGTTCCTTTCCGTTGCCTCACTCACGGGGCTGGTGCGAGATATGAACTGGGATGTCGGTGATAAGATCTGCTACAAACCTAGGTATTTTTTGAATGGTTGGCCCACTTATTGCTCTTTGAGAAGCTTGCAACACAGATTTCACTTTCCCTCCTGACACTTTAGTCTAGAACCATTCAGTGTCAGGACTCGTGCTCTGTCATAGCTAAAGAACCAACCAGGACTCCTTATTTGACATATCGGCTCATAGAGATGAAGCTTTGACAAGACGTCTCAACGAGTCGCTGCATACAATGTCCCGCCAAGCCGGAACGGCCAAACCAACACGGTTTCATATGGTCATTGCAACTGCTGCAGAGGAGGGTCGTCTGCAACGACTTGACTATATACACGAAATATCGATGGCATAGACACGAGCATGCACACGCTAACAACTCAGATCCCCCTCGAATAGCCATGGCCAAAGACCATTCAGCTACATGGATATTTAAGAGCTGCTCAGTGCCAGCGCCGTTATGATTCCCGTTTATCTTCATCTAGCCCAGCACTTTTTGGCGAAGATCCAGTCGGCTGTGACGCCTCCGAGAGTGAGAGATTTGATCGAGCTGAGGAAGAGGGAGACCGAAGAGATCACAGCGTCCGGGAGTTCTAAGGCCACGAACCTGGCTATACGGCGCCCCCGACTTTCCCGATGGTGAAAATATCACCAAAGTCATCTCTGATGACCTCCTCACAAAGCCTGATGCCGTGATAATTGTGGGGATTACACCCAAGGTCACCGCGGCCAAAACGTTTGCTCGAGAGATGTGTCATACCGCTCGAGGAGCTGGGGGGTGTACGGCTTGGATCAACATCAAGCCCCTGCCCAGCGAGCTCGAACTCGATCTATCTGTGATCTGAGAATGCAATGCGGTGGCCGAGCATGCCTCCAGTTGGTGGCTTAGACAATGCCTTCGCGTGTTGAGTGACTCTCAAGTTCGAGCACTGCAAGAGAAGTGGGATCTCTTCGTTTCCAAGTCGGCCTCGTCTGCTCTTTTACAGGCGTTCAAGTTGGTCGATGATGCTTCCATATCTCGACTCTTTCAAAGCGAAGAGAATCTATAGCGGATCCTAAACGTAAAAAGGGACGGCCAGCCAATATTTACCGCGGTGGAACAGGTCCATCCTTCGGGGATAAGTACGATCCAATCAGCGGGCCATGAAATTGAGTCAACACATCAGTTCCGGAGAGATCTTGGTACGGTCTCTGCAATACCTGAGAGCTGGAATATCATGCCCGTCCTGCCAGACTGCTGGGAAACAGAGATGTCAGAGAGGTTGGACAGGGTTGTCGTCCACGAGGACGGCAGCGGCAACCAAAGTTGTACTTCGACAATCACAGACATAGAACTATGTTATCGCGGGCCGGGAGCTGCGAGGTCGCTGCGGCGTCTCAAACCGGGCGAGGAGCTCAATGATGAGTTGATTAACGCGCTTCTTCGATCGGACCTGGCTTCACATCGAGCTATCGAGGAGACAGCAATTCTGAACCTCAAGCCCAGGAAAGGATGCGAAAAAAGATTGACAGTGGTGTATTTTCTCTGCGATGATGGCCAGACTTGGTGCCTCCAATCGGCCATACTGGCAACTAGTTTTGGAGGCAGCACGTAAAGCATTCGTCTGTATGGACCTGGCTGCTATCTTCCAGCACGATTTAGATCATCCTGGAGTCGTGCTCTGCGCCGTCGCGAGTACAACAAGTACGCTCGAGACCATGACTTTCACGAATCGTACAATATTCTTGGAAGAGATCCGATCAAAGGCTCCAAGAGCCTAATAACAGGACTCTGTCAAGACTGAGAGCACTCACTGGGTTATATCAGACAGAGCTTCCTATAGAAGCAAACGACGCAGGACTCTCGTTTGAAAATCTGATAAACTGTGAGAGATAAGAAGATTGTTTCAGGGACTCACATCAGATAATATTTCGCCCTACTGTAACTAATTAATATCAACATACGGAAATTAGGAACATCATTTTGTTGAAATCTATCACAGTACTCCAGCTCTTGAATTATGAGGCTGTGCAAGCAGCCAGCTTACTTGCTTGAAGCATCAAAGGATGTTGCATGTTTTATGGAATCAAATCTTCTGTTCCCTGTTGAAACTCCCTGAATAACTGCAACTCCTCTTCATTGTACTCACGTGTAAGCTTCGTATCTTCCAACTCCTCATCGTTCGGATCCCCCTCCCTCAACTCATGCTCCTCACTACAGTGGCCATATATGGCTCGCACCCGCATACCCATTCTCCGCTCCAGATATGCTGGCCAATTCTTTGCATAATACCCTTCAATGACTAGGTTCTCTAGCCCCTGAATATTTCCGAGCGTGCGTACAAAGTCCAGGTTATCACCCAAGCCCCTCTCCTTAGCCCCTCGCTCTAGGTGCCAGCGAAAGTCGCAAATTGCATCCCATCCAAGATCAATAGATCGTAGCCCGGTTGCTTCCTCAGCCAAAAAATGAAGAAGTTGTAACCACGGAGCGAGCTCAGCCATCCATGGTACCCAGAGATGTAGTCTCTTCACCAGCTTGACGTTTACAAGACCGACCTGACCGACAAATCGAATCATCTTTTCCGGCTCATTGAACGCGAATATGTTCTGCGAGTAGAGTATCGTATTCGCTTCGTGGTAGACTTGCTTGCACGTTCGCAGTAAGCCCGGTTCCATCGTTCTATATTGCGGAGCTTGAACCATATCGAGCCAGACGACCTTCTGATATGTGTTTCCGACCGCCCATGAAGGATTTTGAGTCCGGTCGAATCTGCTAACGAGAAGGAGGTCGTAAATTTGAAGTCGAATTTCGACAGGCAAGGTAAGGAAGGTGGCACTATTGTTTGCTTTGGCATGATTGGTAGCAGGAGTAACACCTCGACGATTGAGATCGCGCGGACTAGGTGCCTTGTTTGCGGTAGAGGGTCCGCCGGAGATATCATGATCGAAGAAGGCTTTAGCGATATCTTTCCTCTTGAAAGGTATCCACTGTTGAGATGATGGCATCGCTGGTTATCTGACTTTCCGATGTGATTGATGACAGAGAGCCTGTTGGCATGGAGCGTTCCATGATGACAAAATTGTTGATTCATTGTTATAAATTTCTGGGTGTGTATGCAGCTCACCGTAGCTAGCGCAATCCTATTACTATTGCCAAGCCACACACTAGCCTCTTGGCACCGGCTACGCTAAATTTAGCTCCGCCATCAGGACATGAGCCACCCGTAACCGCGCCATCGTTCTCCAGCTTCAGGCAACTTCAACATCAGCTCAGATTACCACTTCCATTTTCACCTTCGTAAAAAAATTCCACACACATTCTTGTTCTGACGGCGAAAACTTGACTATCACGAAGATGAAGAAATTCGGCTTCAAGAAGAAGGACTCGGAAGGCGACGACTCTAACCGTTCGGCCCTGTTTGGTTCCCGTTCTGCGAAGAAGTCCTCAGCCGCTCCTGCGTCGTCAAATCCATACGCGCAAACCTCATACCCGCCAGATCCTTATACTCAGGCAAAGATCAATGCCGGCATTGGCGCATCACCTAACGGTCAAGGGCGAGCGAATCCCGATCGAGGCGGAGGCTACGCCGGTAGAGATGGGGCCGCATATGGTAGCGACGACAAAGGCCGGGCAATGAATGGCGTCGGTTCAGGCGTTGACAGCAAGAATGGTGGAGGACCAACGACTGGAAGCTATGGCGAAGGTGGATACGGTGCTGACAGATATGGGAATCAAAGCGGATACGGCGCAAACAGATATGGTGCCGGGGCGGGCTCATCCGCGGCGGGTGGGTCAAGGTACGGTCCAGGTGGGTACGGTGGGATGGGTGGCATCAACACCTACAATACCGTGGCGGCAGATGATGATCGGAATGCGTTGTTCAGTGGGGCAAAGGACCGACAGAAGCAGGCAACGCAGCAGCCTTCCAACGGGCGACCGCCGCCATATACAGAGGGTGATGGTTACGATGCTGGCCAATCAGGTGTACACAATGGAGAGAATCAAGGATACGGTGCATACGAGGACCGCCAACTCACGGCCGAAGAAGAGGAAGAAGAGGACGTTCAAGCCACGAAACAACAGATCCGATTTATGAAGCAAGAGGACGTCTCGTCTACACGCAATGCTCTTAGGATCGCCGCTCAAGCGGAAGAAACCGGTCGTAACACTCTTGCTCGACTCGGGGCGCAAGGGGAGCGCATTCACAACACCGAAAAGAATCTTGATCTTGCTGCGAACCACAACCACATCGCTGAGAAGAAAGCGAAAGAACTCAAGACCTTGAACAAGAGCATGTTTGCGGTTCACGTCGCCAATCCATTCACCGCATCCGAGCGTCGCCGTCAGCGCGACGAGGACATCATCAGCAAACATCACAACGAGCGCGATCAGCGCGAGGCAACCCGGGCGGCGGCCTTTGAGAGTAATCAGAGGCTCGAGAGGACCTTCAAAGACCTGAAACCCGGCGACCCGGGATATCAAGGGAACAAGGGCAAGTCGAGCTTAGCCGAAAGAGCAAAGTACCAGTTCGAGGCTGACAGTGAGGACGACGAGATGGAGAATGAGATTGACAGCAACTTGGATGCCCTGAGCGGAGCGGCGACTAGGCTGAACGGTCTGGCGAGGGCTACGGGGAAGGAGTTGGAGGAGCAGAACAGGCATCTGAATCGGATTGCTGGAAAGGTGAGCTAACCCCAATGATGGTATGAGAGGCGCTTGCTGATATGGATGTCCAGAGTGATCGCGTCGACGACCAAATCGCCATGAACCGGGCGCGGCTGGACCGCTTTCATTGAGATACTGTTTTGGAGTACTGGGGAACGGGCACCATACGAGTGCATATTCTGGCGTTTCTAATCTCTTCCAGTAGGTCGCCCTATTTCAATTGTCTCAGACTGAATCACAACGACGACAGTTCTCTTGTGCCGCTCTCGATTCAGAGCATGGGATGGGCGTTGGTGCAACCTCCCAGCCGCTGCCCCCATCTCAATATGGCTATGGACTTCACCATCACGGCTGAACCAAGATTGCTAATGCCGGTCGAAGGTTGGCAAACACTACGGAAGAAACAGTTCTAGGGACATGACCTACACGACCTGTCTGCCTTGACCTTGTCGGCCTTGTTTGTTCCAGTGTAACCCATAGCAAAAGCAAAACCTCCAATCCGTAACCGATTCACAGTCCAATATCAAGTAGATGCGACAGCTTGAAGAATCGCGCTCATGTCAGCCTACCTATGCCTACCTACGCTTCACCATCATCCCGCTCCCAGCTCGCTCTCTCCTGAAACCGATTTCCAGTTCTGTTATCACTCTCCAAGGCGCGTGGAGAGTTAAGTTAAGGTAAAAGATCCGTTCCAGTCCGCCCTCTCGATAAGCACTTCGCAGTGTTTCAGGCTCGCGATCGCAGACGCCGGAACGAGACGCTAGCCCCGCGGTGAAGCGAAAGGGTACCTTGAGGTAAAGACCTTGCTCGTTATTTACCGTAAGGTACATGACTTACTTTAACTTACCGTACAAGTATTTGAGCTTTTCGTCATGTTGCATCATCCTTCCCGGACTTTGGACCTTGAGGTACCTGGTAAATTTACCAGATACCAGGCATTCGCATCAAGCATCACCAGACAGGTACTTCGGAAGGTCGGCAGCAGTATATTCACTAGCCTACCTTGCTTGTACCTATAAGCTAAGGTAGGCGTTAGGTTGTACTGGATATCTTGATAAGGTAGGTTTCAGGTTGTCATAAGGTAGTAATCCTTTCGTACAGTACAAGATGGAAACTTCCGAATTCAGGGTCTTGATGGTGTTTCGGCGGCTCTCACTAACGTCACTCATCAATCATGTGCTTTATCCCCAAGTTAAGATATACAAGATTGATAACAGAAGTCAATTCAAACAGCATATGACCAAGGCATGACCACGGGATACACGTGAAGCAAGAGATCAAAGCAGACCGATACAGGAGCAATGGAGCCGTGCCACGTGGATCGAGAATCCGATATCATTGTCCCGAGGGCTTATCAACACGTACCGTGATTGAGTAAAAGGGTCATAACTGAATGAAATGACGACACGCACACACACCGCAGCCTTTCATTTTCCTTGCCCGACGTCATCCCGCGCACACCTTTCTGTGCGGAGTATCATTCAGCGAATGGCATTTCATCTGATGATGCGTTGTGTCTCACTTTTTGCAGCAGCATGACGTCTAAGGCTGCAAGCCACCCGTGTGCGCCAAGCATGGGACTATACGGTATGTGGTAAGCTTCACATTAGGCGGGCGCCACCAGATGCAAGCTGATGGTGGAACAGGCCGTCTTGGCTTTAGCTTAATACCTGAAAGTGACCATACCTTAGTCCCTTTTAGGTTAAGGTACGTTAGGGCAAGGAGTGTTGATCATTCCCTAATACCTTACTGTATTCTTCTTACCCGGTAAAGGTCGACTGAACGACGTGTAAATATCCAATCATGTTCTTTGGCTAAAGCTAAGGTATCCACTCGGGGGCATGCAACATCGTCTCAGCTTTGGCGAGAGACAGTCAAACCCAGAACAACCAGACTTATGGTGCTTACAGGGCAAAGACGGGCATGGGACCAGGGCTTGTCCCGGTCGCATTGTGTACGGATTGGTTGGTCAAGGGAGATTTACAGCCCTACTGCTACGTTACTGTGGATTTTTCAGTGGCAATCCTCCTAGAACCAAAAGAGCCCTGATTAGAAAGGAATGCAAGTCTGGGCACCCCATGGTTCGATGCCTTACCAGGCGAGCAGTGCCTTGCCACCGATTTCTTTTCCGAACTTGTTTGATTCTCACCAGTCCCTTCCTATTGGACGCTTCCGCCGCAGCTTGTTGGAGACGAATAGGAGCTTTTCCGATGAAACAGATCAAACCAAATACTTTTACCTACCTGTTGTAGTCTCGCCACAGGAAGAAGGACGCCGAATCCAACTTCAATGGATATGGTTCAACCTGAGCTTCAATCAGCTCTTCAGCGCACGGTATCGACAACAAGTCCAGACATCACGGCAGGTGGGAAAGGAGCGGAGCCTGCAGGATGTGGCAGACTGTCCGTACGGTTACAGGTTATTGGGTTGAAGCTGGATCACCGATTACTATAGGTACCTTAGGGACAGATGCCTCCGAAAAGGACCGGTCCTGTACATGCACTGGTCCAAGCCAAAGTCTTCACTCCGCATTTGAACACGGAGACCTTCTTGAGAAAGAAAGGCCAGCCCAAAGCCAGTTTGGGACTAATGGATTGGGGTATGACAACGCCCTTTTTCATGTTAAGTTAGCCTTCAAGCATCTGCAACACCATACATAAGTTACCATACACGGGATGGACCGTACAGTACGGTCCAGTGCAAGAACCGTACGAGTATACAAAAGTCCGAGTACGAGTCATGTCAGGGGGCGCTCTTCATCATTGAAGCTCAGCTCACTCTCAATCTCCCCGTCCATGGATGCTAATTTACCGTACAGATATCTACATTCCTTACTTTTCACGGAGTACCTATGTACGTTGCAGCAATCCTCTCGACCTCACCGACACCAAGATATTTACAGTACAATACGACCCCACCGGTCGAGCAACTGCCCCACGTCTCCCAGGTACAGATACAACAACTAAGGTACAGCCCTTCGTTTAAAACCCTTGCTAGACTGACGTTATCCGTGGGAGTTTGTGGAAGTAGGAGTGAAGGTGGGCGGGGCCGACCCCTGCAATCCCTGCGATCCCTGCGCAAGCAAACGTTTGGTGAGTTCATTGGCTTTTGTGGCTTGCAGATGGGCGTTAGGGGGGGAGACTTTGACGTCGTTGGTGCACCTGGAAGGTTGTCCACCATCCCTTTTGACTTTTGATCTCAATAATAATGATTAAAGGCGAGAAGAATGAATTATGATTGGTGTGATTTTATTATAATTATCACTATCATCTCAAACTTAGGTTTACTTAACAATAATACCTTACTGCATCATAACCCGCTGCCTTCCTCCGGGGAAGAAAAACACCTACCTTACCTTATGTAGTCCCCGTTGCCCCCGCTGATCATCTCTCCTGACATTATTCACATTCCAAACAAATCAATTATCGGTGATACCTACATTATAGCATAACTGGTTTGTGGAGATCACCACTGCACACAAAGGTTGATTCGACTGACCAAGGTAATCAGAACAGAAGAACACATCTGCTCGTTGAGGAGCGTTGACCACCTGTTGTCGCACCTCGAGCAATTCACCTGTCGATCTCCCGACTCTCTCCTTATACCTTTCTCCGCAATCTCGGCGCATTCCCTCACTGCAAGTGCGCGCTGTAACACAACTCATTTGAGTCGCAAACGGTACCGTTGCCGTCGCAGCAGTCAAGGAATTATCAGCCATACCGAATATCCTGCATCTCCATCCACTTCTCGACCATTGCACAGCCGATCATCGCCTTTTGATCTGCTTCAGCTCGACTATCAGCAGATTGACTGAGGAGCTTCACCTAGCAAGAAATAAAGGTGGATATCAGTCGCAATGACGATGGCCGTGGATACACAGCAACGCCATCTGGGCTCGCTCGCATTTGACCACATGCCATATTCAGGCCCACCGCAATTCACCAACCCCTGGGTCACAGCTCCGTCGGCACACACCACATCACATCTTTTCCCGACTTCAATGGCACAGAACAATCTTGGCTTCGATGCGCTCGCCAAGCAGCAAGCGTCTAGGGCCAACAGCGTGTCGATGCCATACTCGTCCATTCCCGTCACCGCACCCTCAATTGGAGCGGGGACCACCTTTTCTTCTCCTGCCTACGGTCAATCCGGCCTGCTCGGCCTGCCACAAGACCTCTTGCACACCCCGCGGCCGTATGCGAACGACAACAACTATAATGGTGCACCGTCGCCGAACTCGAACGTGTATGCGCCATCAACATCACCGTATCCGCCTCTGAATTATGCGCAATCGTTTCAACAGCAGCAACAACAAGCGCATGACAATGCCCGGCGATTATCTCAACCACCGCTACCCTCGTCGAACTACCTGAGCGTGCCGATCGATCCCCAGCGAGATCGTCAGAACTCGTTGATCGACTTCAACGATCGAGGTTCGGCGCCATCGCATCATGTTATGGGCGACGCACTCGATGCGGGGAGAGGGATGCTGGCGATGAGCCAGGACATCACACCACGCAACATCTACGGACCACGTTCAGGACGCGGTTCGATGGATTCGTACGGTTTCCCCTCCGCCCATTCTTCCAGCTCGTCCATCTCATCCGCCAGCACCTATCCATCATACTACGGTAGCTCGGTCTGCGACTCCTCGGTGTCGGATTACAGTTCGGCCTCGGAATGTATGGAACCCCTCTCATCGCGCACGCTACCACGTCCGACGGGCCTGCTGGGTGCCAACCTTCCGCCGGCGCCGTCATCCATGATGAGTCAGTTCAACTCCAAGGTGTCGTCCAGCACGCAGAAGAAACACAAGTGCAAGGTCTGTGACAAGCGTTTCACGCGACCGAGTTCGCTGCAGACGCACATGTACTCGCACACCGGGGAGAAGCGTAAGTGATTGCGTCCGAGAAGGCCGCCATGGGATTTGACTGATCTTCGATCTAGCGTACGCCTGCAGCGTCGATGGCTGCGGCCGTCACTTTTCGGTTGTCTCCAACCTCCGACGACACCGCAAAGTCCACAAGGACGAGAGAGACCACAGCTCTCCAGAGGAATGATGTCAACCCTGGTGTCTGTGCCATCACTCACTGTCACTTACGAAATTATGCTCTGAACAACCCGGTGGTTCGACGTCACCTTGTACGATATCCCTCGGTCGACTTGATATTTGATTTAGCGTACTCGCACCGTCCTACTACCCCATGTACAATAGTGATAGACACGAGACTCGGGCCCTTTTTCCTCCCTTTTCTCCTTCCGAGACTCTCGTTACAACGTCTGTCTAGACTCTAAACGTCCGTCAAGAACATCGAATCTTTCATTTCCATGTCTCGTTTTGGATCGAATGGAGTACCCCTCTTCGCCGCGGTTTCTGCTCTGCCTTTTTGCACAGGCGTTTAATGGATAATGATCCAACAAGAGGGTGGTGTACGATTAGCTAAACATACGAGACTTTCGTTCGGGAAGGCGAAGCGTATATGTTTTGTAACTATATCAATGGAAACAAACCGTCGTCAAGAAGAGTTTATCGTGCTGGCCGCCATGCTCGAGTGTTGGGAATAGGGCTACTCATAGACAGCTTGGATGACCGTTGCTGACTGGCTCTTCTGACCTGCCAACCCTCGAACATGTACTCTGACCGTTGATGGACATCGGCACAGATACCGTCCCTCAAAACGGCGCACTCATATGTCGTGAATCCGTCCGCCGGCCCATTCCTCGTTCCGCGTGCACCAACCCATCTCCCTCACAAAATCGACAAGCCGCACCCAACGCCAAACACCCTTTCGTCGGTAGCATACCCCAAACCAGCCCCGCGACACCGCCTCTACACATCCGCAACGACTCGTACATATAGATGATCCGTCGAGTCTTTCGCTAGGAGCCCGACACGATCCAAACCTCGAAACACCCCATACTACGAACACACACACTCGCCGCACCGCACCGCACTGTACTTGTAACCGTAACCCTAACGGACTCCCGATCTTTAAATTTCTAGCGAACTACCTACCCCACACAGCGCACCACACACTCTGAACGCCTTGCAAGCCTTCAGCACCAGCCCCCCATCTTCCCGCCGCGCACCCTTCATCCCTGCACCCTAAACGTCCGCCCGCTCGCCGTCTTGCGCTCTTTCTCCTCGTTCTCCGGCCGTGCGCGGTTCAGGACTGTAGTAGGTATATAAATGTCAGCGTGCGGCGTAGCTGTGAAATCCGTCCGTCTTTCTGTCTGTTTCTCTGGGTGGGTGGGGTGGGTAGGGTGTGCGTTTTACCTTGCAAAAAGTCGGCGGTTCGGCGTCGCATTCGGGAGTGGATGTAGGCCTGGGTGTAAACTTTGTCAGTCGATTTCCGTTGCAGTAGATAAGGCGAGGGGAACCTGCCTTTGACGCTTTGATGTGGTAGTGGAAGTAGTCGCGGAAAGTCTGGATGTGGGAGATGGTCTCCTCCCGTCGCTGGGCGGTGAGGTGGCGGGGGAACAGCACTGTCTCTCATATCAGCCACCCCCATTCCCAACCACCCAATCACCCAGGGCACAATTGCGGCAACGGTCCAAGTGCATACCAAAAGTAACATAACCAACCTCCCCCTTCCCCGACGTCGGCAACCCCCCCACACGCTGCAGCTCCAACGGCGGCTCCGTGCGAAACAGCACCTGCGGCGCATTCTGAATCGCCCGCCGCCGCGCGTCCACAAACTCCTGCAGAAACACCTTGCCGAAGATGCGATCCGTCTCCTCGCGAAACACGGTGCTGAAAATGACCGTCACCCGGTCGTGGCTGGCTTTGATGTAGATGGCCTCCTCGTCGCGGTAGTGCACCGCCATCACCTCGCCGCCGTCTGAGATTCCTTCCGGCGCCGACTCCGACGTGAAGCGCCCCGCTTCCTCTTGCAGCCGTGCGAATTCGGAGAAGGCCCGCTCGAAGGGCGCGGCCATGGCGTTGCGCTTTAGGAGCGAGATGCGGTGGATTAGGGCTGTGCGGGTGTCTTGGGGCCGGGAGGGGGTGGGTGTTAGTTTTGGGAGAGAGGGGGGGGGGGGGAGAGAGGTGGGGTTTGGTAGAGGGGGGAGGGGACACAACGTACCTTGGTCGGCCGGCAGGTTGTCAAGGTCGAGCAGGACAGAGAAGTCGTAGCCGGCCTCGGGCGCGGTGATGTAGGGCCCGTATTCGCGCGCCAGCACTTCCTCGGCGCCGTAGCGGACTAGTTCGCCGAAGCATTTGACGGAGATGGAGATGAGAATTTTGGACTTGGTGTGGGGGGTCGAGATGTGGAAGGTTACGCCGTCGAAGTCGGATACGACTTGGTCGACGGATACGGGTGGGGCGCTGTGGGGGGGTGGTTAGCTTGGTAGGTGTGCTTGGTGCTGGATGGGGCTGGTGGAGGAGGAGGAGGAAGAGGAGGAGGAGGAGGAAGAGGAGGAGGAGGAGGGAGATTTACCCTGAGAAACGTTCGGTGAGCAGGGATTGGATGAGCACATTTTGGTAGTCGAGGAGAAGCATGGCGATCGAGTCTCCTCTACGGGCATCAGGGTGGAATGTCGACAGCCGCAAGGAAATTATAGACGACTCGTCGACAACGCCTTGAAAACTAACTGCGTTCTTGGCGTTGTCCGTGTGATGGGACGGGCCGTTGTGCGCCGAAAAGCACGCTAGTGGTGGGATTGCATTGCACAAACCTAGAAACTTTATGCCGTAGCCGTAGAAAAAGCTCTGTATCACTCGACGATCTTGTTGAGCTCAGACAATGGTCAAATCGTACCTGTAAGTACCTGCTCACCTCACCAACATCTAAAGCGTCCAGGCGCTCAGATCCGTAGCAAGTATGAGCACTCAAACACCTTCGGGTCAGTCACTTCCGGTTCGTCAAACGTGGTATGGGCCCCCGACGAGCCTGCACCGGACGCATCGGTGCGCCACACCGGCGCCGGAAAAGCGGTCGTCGGTGCCAACGAGGAGGTGCTCTGCTGGGACGTGAAGAAGGGAGAGCTGCAAAGCCGGTGGCGGGACGTCGACTGCAACGCTGAAGTCACGGCAATCGCCCAGAGCAGGGCGGACGGAGACATCTATGCCGTGGGGTAAATCAACGTTGCCGCGCTTGCTTTGATGATTTGCTGAGGGTGCTACAGCTACGGGGACGGAAGCATCAGGATATGGGATTCCCGGCTCGCTACGGTCATGATCAGCTTCAACGGACACCGTGCTGCGATTACGACGCTGGCCTTTGACAGAGACGGAGTGCGGCTTGCAAGTGGCGGCAAGGACACGGACATCATCGTCTGGGACCTCGTCGCGGAAGTGGGGCTCTTCAAGCTGCGTGGACACAAGGACCAGATTACCGCGCTCCAGTTCCTTCAGCCAACGGGGCAGGTGGATTCGACAGAAGGCCAGGAAGATGGAGGGGTCAACGGCACGGCAGACGGCGATAGCGGCGGAGGATTTCTTCTCACGACCAGCAAAGACGCTCTGATCAAGCTGTGGGACATTGCCTCTCAGCACTGTATCGAGACTCACGTTGCTCAATCGAATGGCGAATGCTGGGCTATGGGCGTCGCTCCGGACACGAGTGGGTGCATAACAGCGTGTAACGATGGAGAGCTCAAAATATGGTCAATTGATTCGAAGGCGCTAGCTGAGGCTGCCAGCACGATCGCGGATGACGGGGAAAGAAGCTTTCTTCATGACCGGGGCGTGTTGTATCGACAAGGGAAAGACAGAACTTTAGGAGTCTCCTTCCATCCGCGTATGAGTTATATTGCGGTCCACGGATCGGAAAAGGCGATTGAGTTGTGGCGGATAAGATCAGAAGGCGAGGTGCAGAAGAGTCTGGCGAGGAAACGCAAGAGGCGGCGTGAGAAAGCGCTCTCAGGGCTACCAGAGGGGGAAAAAGTAGATGGTGAACTGATCAACGCGGACGAGACCTTAGAGGACGTCTCCTCCGCGGAAGTGAAGGAGGTCTTCGTTCCATACGTTATTGTTCGAACCGGGGGTAAAGTCCGTTCCATGGACTGGGCCAGAGGGAAAGGAAGCAAAGGGCTGCAGCTACTTGTAGCGACATCCAATAATCAGGTGGAGCTCTATCATGTTCCTGTCAAGCAGGGAAGCAAGCGATCGAAAACCGACGAGCCGCCAGACTACAGCCGCACAGTCTCGGTGGATATGCCTGGTCACCGTACCGACATCCGATCCTTGGCGCTTAGCTCGGACGATCGAATGCTTGCCTCGGCGTCTAATGGGACCCTGAAAATATGGAATGTTCGGACGCAGAGCTGTATACGAACGTTGGAATGCGGCTATGCGTTATGCTGCTCGTTCGTCCCGGGAGACAAGATAGTCGTTGTTGGGACGCGGACCGGAGAGCTCGAATTGTTCGACATCGCATCATCCACTCTCATAGAAACCGTTCAGGCGCACGAGGGCCCGGTGTGGACTCTACAGGTGCATCCCGACGGTAGGTCTGTGGCTACGGGAAGCGCCGACAAAAGTGCCAAATTCTGGAGCTTTGAGGTAGTTCAGGAGGAGATACCTGGCACGAAGCGAACCACACCACGCTTGAAGCTCGTTCATACTCGAACGCTCAAGGTCACTGATGACATACTCTGCCTCCGTTTCAGCCCTGACTCTCGCTTGCTGGCCGTAGCCCTCCTCGATAACACCGTCAAAGTCTTCTTTGTCGACTCTCTAAAGCTCTTCCTCAATCTGTACGGCCACAGGCTTCCCGTCCTCAACATGGACATCTCTTATGACAGCAAACTCATCGTCACATCATCAGCCGATAAGAACGTTCGACTGTGGGGCCTCGAGTTTGGTGACTGCCACAAAGCACTCTTCGCCCACCAGGACAGCATCATGCAAGTCTCATTCATCCCGCACAATCAAGACGGAAACGGACACCACTTCTTCAGCGCCGGTAAAGACCGCGTGGTCAAATACTGGGACGGCGACAAGTTCGAGCAGATCCAGAAACTGGACGGTCACCACGGCGAAATCTGGGCGTTGGCCGTGAGTCGGAGGGGCGATTTCGTCGCCAGCGCAAGCCACGATAAAAGCATCCGCGTGTGGAAGCAGACGGACGAGCAGATCTTCCTCGAAGAAGAGCGAGAAAAGGAACTCGAAGACCTCTACGAGAGCACCCTCACCACCTCCCTCGAGCAAGACGACGACCGCACCGGCCAAGACAGAAGCGAAGCCGTCCCCGCCGGCAAACAGACCGTCGAGACCCTCATGGCGGGCGAAAAGATCGCCGAAGCTCTCGACCTCGGCGTCGCCGACCTGGCCCTGATGCGCGAATACACGACCCTCAAAGCCAGCCAACCGACCCTCGCCCCGCCGCCCCGCAACCCGCTCTACCTCGCCTTCGGCAACATCCCCGCCGAAGAACACGTCCTCGGCGTGGTGCAGAAGGCCAAAGCGCCCGCGCTGCAGGACGCCCTGCTCGTCCTGCCCTTTGAGAAAGTGCCGGCCTTCTTCACATTTCTGGATATCTGGGCGGCGCGCGGATGGAACATGCCCTTGACGTGTCGGATCCTCTTCTTCTTGCTCAAGACGCATCATCGCCAGATCGTGGCCAGCAAGACGATGCGGCCGATGCTGGATGGCATCAGGGGACATTTGCGGGCGGCGCTGTTGAGGCAGAAGGACGAGATGGGGTTTAATCTTGCGGCGCTGAGGATTGTGGGGGGGCTGGTGAGGCAGAGTGGGAGGTCGGAGTATGTGGATGAGAAGGCTTGGGAGGAGGAGGATGATGGGGTGGCGAAGGGGGGGAAGAAGAGGGGGTTTGTGGATGTGGCTTAATTGGGATATCTATGATACACCCCTTTTTGTGAATAGTACCAATGCAAGGGTAGATCCGACAGTGGGTCGTGAACTACCGTCTCACCAACCCTTTGGCAGTCCTCGATCTAGGGCTCGTCGCCCGACATATTTAGCCGGCGGTAGTCATGAGGTGCAACCGATCACACGACAAGCTCGGGCGGACACATCCCTAATGCCGCCCGCGGCAGCCATTCCGCAGAACAGATCCCCCAAACCACCTCGTCCCCGTTGATCTTCTCATTATCACGCACCTTCCTCCTATGCACCAGTTTCCCACTCCATCCCCAGCACATCCCCCGCAACCAAATCCATCCCGTACATCTCACGGATCGGCAGAAACTCCGCTCTGCTGCCCTGCCCGCGTCATGCACGACGCGCCGATCCGGCGGGTCGGTCGGCCAGTGAGCACCGCGACGGACGGCAGACAGTGGAGAGTCGTTGACGGGGGAGTCTTTCTTCCGGTGGAGCCATGGTCGTTTGGGACCGGGTGTGTTCGGAGTCCGGCCGTGGTCTGTAAAGGGGCGAGGGGCACTGGTATTGGGTCGTCCGTTGGTTTGGTGTTATGAGCGGTGGTGGGTGTCAGGGAGGTGGATGGATGAAAGAGGCCCGACGGGTAGGTAGGTGGAAAGAGCCGCATCTGTTCGGACCATCTCCAAAGGATGCTTGTGACGGTAGAATTCGACCCCGAGGAGGGTGTAAAATCAATCGTGAACCGCTACCCTCCAGTACATCACCTTCCGAAGCAGAAGCAGAGGTGTGCAACTCCTGTGAGGACTGTACTCTTTTTGTGAGCTGACTGTTCGGAGGTGCTGCATGCCATGGCCCCGTGTGGACCAGGGCTGTATAGTCAGATTCAGCATTGATTGAAAGGAGACAAAAGTCTGTGAAGGCTGCATAGAGTCTAACTGTACATTGAGAGTAGCCAGTAGTGGCTGTCGATAGGAATCGGGACTTTGCAATAGAGGAATGGGTGGTTGAGGGACTCGTTGACGCTTTGTAGGGAATCGACCATGTTGTACGTTAGGGTTACACTTCTGTCAAAGGTCGACGTCTAGATGCCAGATCACAGCTCTCTGGCTTCACGTGTTTGTCAAACGCCTCGAGGTCGGCCACCTCTGGCGTACCCTCGATCTCGAACGCCAGCTCTGCGGGATTGTTATTTGAGGGCCTCGGAGTGGTTACCCCGTTCCTTGGTGTCATATATCGAGTGAAGAGGTGGTTGGTATCGGTGTCCTAGTCCTGTGAGGTCTATTGCGCAGCGTTGACTGGGGTAATTTTCCTTGATACGTTCGATGATCAATCTTAATCATGTTCCCGTGGTCTCGTCGGGGTGTGGTGGCGCATCAGGAGGCGGTGATGGTGGGTTTCTGAGGAGAGCTTCGATGTATAAGTTGAAGACATCCCGTCATTAGACCTTGGTGCTCATCATCAAGCCATCAATGGTGCATAGACGTTCGACGGAAGAAGTAAAACGGTCTGTTTTAGAAATTCATTAAAGCGCGGTCCTGTACTGCCGCTTCTCATCGCTTTGCCCTAAAAGCTGCGACGTTCAATAAGGAAATGGGAACCAAACAAGACTTCTTTTTGTGTATTGATGTCTCTATCTCAAGCCATCAACAATGGTGGCATGACGGGTGTACATACCGCTGAGACGTTCGACGACAATCTCTAGAGACTCTATTCGGTTTCTCCACCAGCCTGGAATGAGATTTGGCTATATGTGAGAAAGACCCGCAGGTAGACAAATGACAAGAGGGGGATCTCACCCAGCGTACGTACGCTCAACTATCACAACCGCTGTTCACACAACCTTGAAGTCGCCCACTCTCGCACCCTATTACACCAAGGCTCCTCGTCATGACCTAAAGTCTGCATTGCGAGACTGTCCTTTTCCACTTAGTCGAGGCTGTAGAACTATACCACCATTTCACACCCCCATCCAGCCTTCGGCAGCCGTAGCCACAGCCCCCATGCCATGCACGCCTCACTCTCCTCCATCCATCCCACACCTCCCAACCCCTCAAGCCCTCACCAACCCATACAACAACGTCCAAGTCAGCACAAAACTACTCAAACCCCCAAACACATCGGCAGTCCACAGGCCGGAGAACTGCGACTGGAAATACCGCGACGGCCGCCCTTCGGCTAGGAAGAAGTAGATGAGGGTGGAAACGAACAGCGTGCCGAGTAGGTAGAAGAGGAAGCCGGTGTAGGACTCGAAACCGAGGATGCCGGCTGCGACGCCGAAGAGGGAGGCGGTCAGGGAGCGGATGTTGGATATTGTCTGTGGAGAGCGTGTGGTTAGTGGGTGGGTTGGAGGAAGGATTGGGGGATCGGTTGGTGGTGGGGGAGGAGAGGGGAAGGACTTACTCGTGCGTTATGCTGGACGCATTCGGCTACGACGGGGTGGATTGCTTGCTCGCGCTCGTCGAGCATGGCGGAGGGCGGAGGGCGGAGGTCCGCTGGGATGTTTCACTCCTGTCGGGACGGATGATCGTGGTGAAGTTGTGTTGTTCTGATGTTGACGCAAGATCTGCGGCTTTCTTGTGATCAATACGGCTTCGGATTCAAAGTTTGCAACTTTGCGGTATTGAATTGGCCATAGCCAAAATTAGCTTGATGTTTCGGTTCAACCCAATGTATGTACAGCTATTCTTAGAATGTTGGCTCCAAGAGGCACATAGCAAGAATTTGTAGAAAATAAACAGTAAAATCTGTTTAAATTCTTTTTTTTTAATCATCATTCACAAAATCAATCTCACTGTCTTTCTCAACATCATCATCATCACTGTCACTATAAGACATTCTTATAGTCTTAATTACAACATTAAGAGTAATATATAAATGAATTTAAAGTATGAAATGTTATTTAAGATCATAGTAAAGATCACAGAATATAGTTAAAAGTATATTAAGAGAATACAGAGAAATCTATAAAATTGAGAATTAATTATTGTATTTAAATTATTTTAAATTAAGAACATTAAAATTATTTATAGTTATTATGATAGAGATAGATCTCAATTTAAAGAGAGAGATTTAATTTATTAATAATTAATATAGAAAATATTTAATTTTCTTAAAAATTGATTCATAGCATATCTGAATGAGATGCAGAGATATATTTAATATAAATATAAAATTTAAATCAGCATTAATATTGTCAGTCTCATCATTAAATAAATTAATTAATTAAGAAAATAAATAAACATTCTCTTATCATTGTTACTGTCATTAAGAAAATGATTTTTAATGTTAAAAATAAGTCATTAAATATTTTTAAAAGATTTATAATAACTGAATGATGCAGCTAAATAGTTAACATATTAATTAATTAATCTTTATCAACAAAAATGCTGTCAATCTCTATACTGTAGACAGAAAGTTTAACTGAGCTATTATGAAAAAGTAAGCAATTATAAAGAAGTTCTTTTAAAAAGAAAAGCATTACAGCATTCTTTCAGCATATATAATTGACAGCTATATTGCTTGAGAGATTTATGAGAAAAAAATGAATAAGAAAATGTTTAATACTTTTATTTAAAAGAAGATCTTATCTTTATATAAACAATTTTTAAAGTTATACAGTGTTCTTGTGAACTCACAAGCCTCTTATCTATAAGAGACTGATGAGTAAGGTATGTGGCAATGTGAGACACTACATTATGACAGCTATTTGATGAAGTTTCAATGTTAGGGTCTTGTATTGATGAAGACTAACAACTAAAGAACTTAAAAGATTTGCATGTGAAGACTGTCTATATAGTACTTTGCTTATCAATCATTGTGTGAGAAATTCAGCTATGATTTGATATGAGTGCATAGTGATATCATGACAATTGTCTTCTCTTCTATGCACTGATTCTTCAGCACATTGACATATTGCTGATGTTAGGTCAGTGAGGTGTAAGCAACAGTTTGCTTAACATTCTTGTGTATTTCACTTGTTGTCTATTTTAGCTAGGCTGATGATCTTGTGCAATACTTCAAGTTTGCTGCATTCAGATAGATGGTGATTCAGCTTTGTTTAATGATGAATAACACATAAAACATAAGTGAAATCAACTTTTCTTTGTTTCTGAATTGATTAGATCAGTAATTTCTTTGTTTAATCACAATATATAAGAAACTCTTTCTCATACACAACTTGCATTCATTTCATCTTCAACATCTTGATAAATTGAAGTTGTAGCAACTCTGTGACTTTAAATGACACTTTTCTCTCATAACATCTTGTAAACAGCACAATAGCAACAGCATAGCAACATTGACATCATAATCATTAAAAAGAATAAGAGAGATGTTTTCTTTGCTGTATCTTTCATTAAGAATTCAGTGAGATTATCAGTGATTTCTATACATATAGCATTTGAGACATCAACATATTCTAACAATGTTGCAGTCTAAGAAATGTGCTCACATAAGTACAAAGAAACACAACAATAAATCTTTAAGTTTCTGTTGCTCTCATCATCAGATACTGTTCATCAACACAGTCTTAAACATTAATGAGTTAACAAACTTGTCAGAGTCAGTTCTAAAGGTCAAGTCTGTAAGAGCTAAATCAGTGAAGAATGTAATGAATACTGTAAATAACACTGTTGACACACTTGCTTCACTGAAATGAAATGCAGAAACAGAATATGATGAAGAAGAATATTAAGCATAAGAAATGTAAGCATCTCAAGATGAACTCACTGACAAAATGTCTGCACAACAACAATGAGATGCACATTCTGAATAATATTGTTGTGTAAAAGAGACAGCAACAGAGACCCTGCTACTGCATGCAGATGTAATTGTATTTACTCAATCTTTTTAATGATGAAACATCATCTTTTTGCACATTGCTTCCTCAAGCCACAGATAAGTCATTATTGATGAACCTAATTGAAAATGCTTGCTCAATGATCATTGCTGCATCACTAACTTCACAGAACATCATCTCTGTGATGTAATTAGCTTGTCAGAAACTTGCTACTCAGAAGAGTGCTGAGCTTAAAACTATAATTAATGAACATCTCTCTGCTTTACATTATACATCACATTTCTCTTCTGCAGTAGCATCATCACACACATTATGTCTCAATTCTGTTTTTGCTCTGACCCTCAGAAATGTTGCTGCTTCACAACATCATACTCTCAGTGATTTCTTTATTCTCTTATTCACTCACACTGACATCACCTCAATGTCACATCATAGTCATTACATCAACAACAAGTTAAATTCTTTCTATTGTCTTTGCTGTTCAAAACATATCAGCAACAACATTAGCTGATGCAACATTGTTGAGAATCAGAATTGCAACTATTACAAGATGCTTCAAAAGCTGTGCAACTCAATTTGACAGAAAGTCTCTTGTTATTTTGTGATGCATTAACAGTAACAGATCTCTGCATTCTTTAACTGTTAAGTTAATAACTTGCACACACTTGCTAATTATGTCATCATCATGACAGTCAATGATGTCTGCCAGCCTCAGCTTCAGCATTGTCTCAATCATATGCAGATATTGTTTATTAAGCATGTCATTGCCTACATTATTTGTGTTGTGAGACATCACAATGATCATCACAAGTCTGCAGAGATTCACAATCTGTTGTTGCTCATGATTTAAGAGTAGTAAGCAGTCACTGTGATGCAGATATTTATGTTGAACATCTTTCACTTTATGATTTGTTTTCTTAGTTTTCTTGCACTTTGCTGTTGTCATCATGTTGCTTACTTTACTTCAAGTGTGAGCTTCTCTCTCTTCAGTTAAGTGACAACATCTTGAAAAGTTCTCATGACTTAATGCTGTAACTCAGTCACTTTAACAGCAATTACAACACTGATGAGCAGTTACTGTTCTTGTCTTCTGCTTCTAATAGCAATGCAGATACAGAGGTGACAGACTGATTTGATAGTGTTTTGCTGATGTATTGATTGTGTTTTGACTTCACTTCTTCTAGATGATATTATGTAGAATATTTTCAATAGAAGTTTTTTAATTTCTTGAATCTCATTTATGCTTTCACTTTCTCTCTGCCCTTGCATCATATTCTTGTTGCAACACTTCTGCATTTCTTATGTGCTCTACTCAAAGTCACTCATTATATTCTGTCAGATACTCTACTTACTTGACTTCATATTGTAATTGTTCTCTTCTTCATCTCTTATTTAAGATATCTTTGATCTCATATTTCTTCTCATTGTTTATAAGATTCAGAAAGGACAGTTCTGACAAAGAATTATTGTTTAGACAGCATTTATGAGACTTTAAATATGAGACATAAAATACATTATAAATTCTGTAATGAGCAGGCAGAGCCAGTCAGTATGCTTGTTTATTAACAAGATTGACAATTCAAAAAGACTCAATGAATTTATGCAACAGTTTCTTGCTTAATCTGTGTTGCTTTAAGTTCTTGATGAACAATAGCATCAGATCATCAACATTGTAGCTTTTTTGAACATGATTTTTGTTAAAGTACTTGACTTGCACTTTCACAGCAGCTTATCATTGCTTTATCATTGTGACACAGATTTTCTTTATTTACTGTGCTCAGTCTTTTGCTGCTAACATCTTTTCTTCATAAATGTTGTTCTCAACATGTTGAGCAATTCTTAAGTGATAGCTCATTAATGTCTCAAATGATGTTTGACTGATTGTTGCATGTTTTCTGTTTGCATACACAAACTCTGTCATAAGTAGAAAGAACATTCAGTCATCTTGTTCTTTACAACAGTAACAATGTAGATAATGTTCTAGAATTTGATTCTGTCTCTTAGTTTGATCATCAGTTTGCAAATAAAAGACAGTGCTTAGTCTTTGCTTCATTTAAAGTTGATAACAGAATTCAGATCAATATGTGCTGATAAAGATTAACTCTTAGTCTGAGACAATATTTCTGAATTCTTCATAGCAGCATATGATCTGTTTGATATATATGTCAGCTAACTTGATTGCAGTGAGTTTTTTAGTGACAGGAATATATCAGGCTATCTTTGTAAGATGATTCACAATTATCAGTATGAAGTTATAAACATTAGCTTCTTGTCTGCTAGACAGCAAGCCAGTGATTATGTTCATTGTTATCTTCTTTCATGATTGAGTAGATAGTGACAACAACTGTAATTTGTCATATAAATGATGTCTTAATACTTAAATTCTTAAACATACAGCACATGAAGCAACATATTCTTAAACATCATTCATCATGTTGATTCAGTAATACTTTCTGAACAACAGATCAATCATTCTGTCTACTTCATAATGTTCTGCTAGAACATTGTCATGATGCAGCTTTATAAGCTCATTCTTGACAGCTTTGTCAGATGATATGTATATCTTGCTCTTGTGACAAAGTAGTTCAGTGAAATTAAACATTCATGAACTGTCACTGATGTCTTAATGACTGCAATTACTCTGTGATTTCAAGCCTTGTCACATCTTTGCTGTTAGAACATCAGTGTTCTGTAAGAGATGAACAAATTCAAGAAAGAATGATTATCTCTCATTATATATCATTTTGCTGTCAGTCACTTTCTGAATCAATGCACATGAAATGAACTGTTTGCAATCAGTAGTTTCAGCAACAGAGTTAAGCAGCTTTTCTGCTATGTTGCATATAGATAAACTAGATATATAGTCATTGTTCTTCAGTTCATTTCTGAATGAAGACTTTCTAAATCTCTCATTAACTTGTTCTTAATAGTCATGACCTTCAGCCTGAGTGCTTAATCAATATTCTTTTGATAAAATGATCAGCATAATTTGCAGATTTAAGCTTTAAGCATTGATCTGACTAACTAGAGCAGTAATGCTTGATTTTAACTCTTAAGATAGTGTGATCAGCTTTTATTGCAATGTTGACAGCAATCTGTTCATGTTCTTCTTGACTTTGTAGTCAGAGCACCTCAATGACACATTAGTGAGATTTGTCTTCTCTAATCAATGTGTGATTATGAAATCATAAGCAGCTAACCTTATAACTCAGTGTGCTTGTCTTCTGTTTAATGATTTTACATTCATAAACTCTTGTAGATTATTGTGATTCATGAGTATCTCAATGAGATAACAACTATTCTTAAGATAGTGTTGTCAGTGTTTAAATGCCTTCACAATTGTCAACAATTCTTGATTATAAATTTCATAGTGTGTTTTGATTAGATTTAACTTTCTTGATCAGAAGATAACAGAATGTCATTGAGCATTCATCTAAAGCTGTAAGTAGATACTCATTAACTTAACTATTGAGACATCAGTTTTGACCTGAGCTCTTAGCTCTGAGTTAAAGTGCATCAGAATAGATGTCTGTGTAAAGACATTGTGAAGTTTGTGAAATATTTATGCTGTCATTTATGATCACTTAAAGACATCTATCTTCTTGCTGTTCTTGCTGTCTTTTAACAGGTCAGTTAAAGAAGCAGTGACCTTAGAATAGCTCTGTATAAAGCAATGATAAAAGTTTGCAAACTCTAGAAATATTTGTATCTCACAGTAACTTCTAGATACTGATCATTTCTTTATGATTTTGACTTGTTGTTGATTCATTGAAACATCAGTAGTGAAGATGATAAACTTAAGAAATTTTATCTGTGTAGTATGAAAAGTGCACTTCTTTAGATTTGCATACAGTTTAAACTGTCAAAGTTATTTCAGAATTTGTTTCACATGACTTTGATATTCTTCTAGGGAACTGAAATAGATCAGGATATTATTTAGATATATTACACAAAAGACATTGACTAGTTCAGTTAACACTCAGTTAATATAGACTTGAAAAGTTGCTGAGGCATTAATCAGTTTAAATGACATGATCATGTACTTAAAATGACTGTAGCATGTGTAAAATGCAGTCTTTCACTCATTGTCTTTCTTGATTCTGATGCAGTGATAAGCATTCTTAAGATCTAGTTTAATGAACATCTTGACTTCACTTAATCAATTAAGTGTCTCACTAATCAGCAGCAGAGAGTGACAGTTCTTAATAGTAATCTTGTTGAGATCTCTGTAGTCAACACATAGATATAAGCTCTCTTCATTTTTTAAAACAAACAGAACTGATGCTTCTGCAGAGCTGATAAAATGTTGTATTCATTTCTTCACTAAAATGTTATCTAAATATTCTCTAAGCACTTGTAGCTCTGTTTCTAACAGATTGTAAAGTGAATCATAGAGTAATTCATGTCTCTCTGTCTCTATGACATGATCATGATCTTAATGAGATGATAACTTGTCAGCATTCTCTTCAGAGAACACATCTGCATATCTGTTGTATTGTTAAGATAGTGTTGACATTTCACTGACAATATGTATGACAGTTGTTGATGAGCCTGATTCAGGCATCATTAACAATGTGTAAACAGTGAATTGATTTTGAATGTTGTTGATAAATGCTTTAGGCTCATCAATAGTCAGAGACATTTGTTCTATCTTATAGCATTATGTGTGTGAGTCACAATCAATATAAATGTATTGTTGTTTCAGACCTAAGAGATCAAAGATGAGTTCAGATTCATTCTTATCTAAAACATAGAACAACTACTCTTCAGTTTGCTTTTATTCTTAACTGTTGATGAGTCTATGCTTCATTAAATACACATCATAACAATAGACATGTTGTCTTCTCAGAAGCTCTGATCTTGAGAGTTTCACATCAACTTATGTTAGTTAATGAATGACAGCATATTGCTAAAACATCACATTGATCTCTGCTGCAGTGTTCAACAGTACACTAATAGAGATTCAGTTAGATTCAATTCAGACTTAGTCTTTCTTCATAATGCTGAATTTCTTTATGATCTCTGATCTAATTTTCATCACTAAAGCACAGTTAATGAGGCTCTGTCTTTTTTTGTCTTAACTGCATTAATCTTAATGTGATTAAGATTTTTTAAAGAACTTCTGCAGTTCTTTGTGAAATGACTCAGCCTTTCACAGTTATAGCAGTCATTCTTTTTGACATCAGTTTCAAAATGAAGTTTGCCTGTGTTGTCATGATGACTTAATTTTGTAAACTCAGAATTAAGACAATTGTTCTGCTGTGGCTTTGCTGCCTGAGTGAAAGAGTGTGAACAGTGCTCATAGATTTTCTTAATGATGTGACTTCAAACTGTGTGATTATCTGCAGATCACTGATTAATCTCTAGTTTAGTGGCCAGAACTACTAGACTTTTTCTTGTCTTTAAGAAATCTTGATAGTTGATTAAAGTCACTCAAATCTCTGATCAGAATTTTGTAAAGAGATAACTTGTTCTCTGTTTCTCTGTATAGCTTAAGAGCTGATTCTTCAGCATGCTGAGATATGTCACAAAAGCTTAAACTGATTAAATAGATTTCTGTATAACTTTTAAGTATTTCTGTACTGTGCTAAGTCTGCAGTTCACTGAGTTCTCAATGAGATTGAGCAGAAACTCTAAAAAGAATATTTATAACTTGTCATTCAGAAGTTTGCTCTCATTAATGTGATGAAATCATGCATCTTAAGGTTCTTCTGCTAAGAACTGCATGACAAAGAGAATTTTATTGTGATTATTAAAGAAGTTTTTAGAGATTAAGTGAAATGTCATCACAGCACTGTGTATAAACTCAGTATGTTCATGAATGAACTTCTCATTATATATGAGCAAGTTCTTTAGTCATTGTGTCTGTTTTGCTGAAAGTGCATACACAACTTTGAATGCATATCACTTCATTGAACTTAAAGAGCTGATGAGAGTATAAAAAGATTCTGTATGTGATTCTCTCTCAGATAAGACTTGAGAATCTTTATCTCTCAGAAGTTTGTTGACCTCATCATGCATGTTAAATACTTGTGTTTCATGATTGATTTCTGTGAATCATCACCTTTTCTCATCATTGATCTGTCTAATTTCAGTCAGATAAATCTGTTCATTTAGATATCAGTTCTTCTTTTTCACAGTCTAAATAGCAGCCTGAATCTCTGCAGATTCTTGTTCTTCAGAAATCACTTAAGTCTCAATATGATTAAAGAATGACTCTGCTTCATTTTGTTGACTTTTAGTCTGCATATTGCAATGTAATGAATTGTCACTCTTTAAAAAGAAAGAGTTGTTAGAATTGTGAATTTACAAGTTTCTTATCTATAAGAGGCTGATGAGTAAGATATGTGACAATGTGAGACACTATGTTACAACAGCTATTCAATGAAGTTCTGATGTTAAGATCTTGTATTGATGAAGATTAACAACTAAAGAACTCAAAAGGTTTGTATGTGAAGGCTGTCTATATAGTACTTTGCTTATCAATCATTGTGTAAGGAGTTCAGCTATGGTTCAGTATGAGTGCATAGTGATATCATGACAGTTCTATATATAAATAATTATGAAATACATCATTCAGAAATAAATCTTTATACTAATATAAGTATTCTTATTATTGTTATTGTTAATCTCAGTGACAGAAGCTTACAACTATATATTATAAAATTAACATCATTTTTACATTTCTTTCTCTCTATTTGTCAGACTACAATTCTATTAAGAAGTTATTTAGTGAGCTAAAGATATAAATGTGAAGACATAAAACATTAATGAAGAAATTTAAAAATAAGTTTTCAGCATTTATTCATATAACTGTACAGAAGTATAAGATAAAAGATAATTCAGAGAAATATTTTTGAAATAGCTTTATTAATTGTACATAAATATATTATTATAATGAATTAACTATCATTTCTCATTGTCTTTAATATTTACAATGCTTTCTGCTTCTTCTTAAAATCATAAATCTTGTTGAAAGGATAATGGGTACTTGTGCTATCTGCCTATCTAGTGGATCTCACGCGTCGAGGTTGACTGCAGTCGACTTGGGTATCGTTCGATAG